>Ga0123338_10001274_pt1 | contig 24512 bp, 21 predicted proteins | sample grotaG_FD_89793 | JGI IMG/M metagenome (GOLD analysis project Ga0123338, IMG submission 89793) | Glacier valley bacterial and archeal communities from Borup Fiord, Nunavut, Canada, to study Microbial Dark Matter (Phase II) -... | ecosystem: Environmental > Aquatic > Freshwater > Ice > Glacier ...
AGCGCGTGCCCGATGTTGTGCGCGATTCCGGTTCCACAGTGGTCAATGGCGATGCCCGCCAGCAGCGCCGCTTCCTGCATCTGCTGACGGGCCAGCAGGTCGCTGCCGTCGCGCACCGCTCGAGGTAGGGCGTGGCGAATCAGGCGGATGGCGTGCAGCGCCATCGAGGCGGCAATCTCGTTGCGGCGCTGTGAGGTCGCCCCTTCAATGGCGTGAACCAGCGCGTCCAGGCCCGTCGCCGCCGTGACAAAGGCGGGCATACTGCTCGTGACCTGCGGCTCGAGAATCACCGCGTCGGGCAGCAGTTCCTCACCCCAGGTCCACAGTTTGCGCCCCTCTTCATCGCTGACCACGCAGGTGCGGGTCACTTCGGCCCCGGTGCCGCTGGTGGTGGGCACCGTGACCAGGGGAGCGTGGCATGCAAAGGGGTGGGCGCACAGTAGATAGTGCTCGATGCCCTGCGGGGCGCAAATCACCGCCGCCACCTGCTTGGCGATGTCCAGCGCGCTGCCGCCGCCCACGCCCAGAATCAGCGGCTGCGAAAAGGCTCGAGCGAAGTCGGCGGCGCGGTTGGTCTCGGCGCAGGTCGGTTCACCGGGAGCCACTACGAAAGTTTGCATCTGGGGTAAAACCTGGCGCAGCCGCTCGAGGAAGCCGTTGTGCTGCACCGCGCTATCAGCGATGACCACCACCGCACTCGAGCCGCTCTGGCGCAGCAGTTCGGGCAGGTGACTCAGCGCGCCCGGACCGCCGAAAATCTGAGGAACCCGCCCCAGTGCGTAATTTTTGAGTTCATTCATAGAGTTCTATCCAGGTGGTTTTGAGTTCGGTGTACTTGTCAAAGGCGTGCAGACTTTTGTCGCGCCCGTGCCCGCTCTGCTTATAGCCGCCAAACGGCGCGTTGACGCTGGTGTGGTCAAAGCTATTGACCCACACCGTACCCGCCCGCAGCCGCTGTGCGACCCTGTGTGCGGTGCTGATATTGCGGCTCCACACCGCAGCCGCCAGCCCGTAATCGGAGTCGTTGGCCAGCCGCACCGCTTCATCCAAATCGCTGTAAGAAATGACTACCAGCACGGGTCCAAAAATTTCTTCCCGCGCCACCCGCATATCGTTGGTCACACCGTCTAACACGGTGTTTTGCATGAACGCGCCGCCGGTGTCTTCTAAGGTGCGCTCCCCTCCGATGACGACGCGCGCCCCCTCCTGCACGCCCAGACGCACGTACTCGAGCACCTTCTCGAGGTGGGACTCGTCTATCAGGGACCCCAGCGGGGAGCCGTGCTCGAGCGGGTCGCCGGGAGCCAGTTTCTCGGCCCAGGGACGCAGCTTCTCGAGCAGTGCCTCGCGCACGCTTTCATGCACGATGAGGCGCGACCCGGCGTTGCAGGTTTCGCCCTGGTTGTACCAGATGCCGTAGGCCACGTACATCGCGGCGCGGTCCAAATCGGCGTCGGGCGTGACAATCTGGGCGCTCTTGCCCCCCAGCTCGAGGCCCACCCGCTTGAGGTTGCTCGCGGCGCTGTACTCGAGGAACTTGCGCCCCACCTCGGTGCTGCCAGTAAAGCCGATGGCGTCCACATCGGGGTGCAGTCCCAGCGCCCGCCCCGCCACACTCCCCAGCCCCGGCGTGATCTGAAACACTCCCTCGGGCAGCCCCGCCTCCAGGCCCAACGCTCCCAGTCGGATGGCCCCTAAGCTGCTCTGCTCGGCGGGCTTGAGAATCACGCTGTTGCCTGCTGCCAGCGCCGGACCGAGCTTCCAGCCCGCGATGATGAGCGGGTAGTTCCACGGCACCACGGCGGCCACCACACCCACCGCTTCCCGGGTGACCAGCACCAGACTGCCCGCGCCGTTGGGGGCGATTTCGTCGTAGAGCTTGTCGATGCTCTCGGCGTACCACTGCACATCTCGAGCGAGGCTGTGCGCGTCTACCCTCGTGGTCTCCCCGATGGCCTTACCGGTGTCCAGCGTCTCGAGCAGGGCCAGTTCCTCGGCGTTTTGCCGAATCAGCTCCGCGAAGCGCAGCAAGGTGGTTTTGCGCTCGAGCGGACTCCGGTCGCGCCACACTCCGGAATCGAAGGCCGCTCGAGCCGCCTTTACGGCGTCGTCAATGTCTTGCTCCTGACAGGCGGTGATGTCGGCCAGGTGCTTTCCGGTGGCCGGATTTACTCGAGCAAAAGTCTGTCCACCCCTTGCAGGGCGGTACTGTCCGCCGATGAAAGCGCGGGTCTCGAGCGTGAGACTTCGGGCGCGTTCGCGCCAGTCGGTGGGGGCCGGAGGGATGAGTGGGATGGCAGTCAAGGGAAACCGTCCTGTGTGAGCGAGAATTTTAAGAATAGACTTCTTTTAGAAGTGGCAATGAGTGATGAGCCATGAGTGATGTCTGACACGTTATGCTGCTCGAATAAATCAGACTTGTGAAAGAGGTCTAATCAAGCGATGTTGACTGCGCGGCGCTCCACGAAGCGGCGCACGTAGTCGTCGGCAGGGCGCTCGAGGATGTCGCGGGGCCGCCCCACCTGGGCCAGCTTGCCGTCGTACAAAATGGCGATGTGCGCGCCCAGCCGCAGCGCCTCGTCGAGGTCGTGGGTGATGAACACGATGGTCTTGCCCAGGCTGCGGTTGAGTTCCAGAAGCTGGTCTTGCATATCGGCGCGAATCAGCGGGTCGAGCGCGCTGAACGCCTCGTCCATCAGCAAAATCTCGGTGTTGGCGGTCAGCGCGCGGGCCAGACCGACCCGCTGCTTCATACCGCCGGACAGCTCGTCGGGGTACTTGTGCTCATAGCCCTTTAAACCCACCCGCTCGAGCCACAGAGTGGCCTGCTCAAAGCTGCTGGCTCGGGGTTCGCCGCGTGTCAGCGGCGCAAACGCAGCGTTCTCGAGCACCGTCTTGTGCGGCATCAAGCCAAACGATTGAAAAACCATGCTGACGCGGTCGCGCCGCAGTTTCCGCAGGCCCTCCTCGGAGAGCTTGACCACGTCCTGGCCCCCAATCAGAATCTCACCCGCGCTGGCCTGAATCAGCCCGTTGAAGTGCCGTACCAGCGTGCTTTTACCGCTGCCCGAAAGGCCCATAATCACAAAAATCTGCCTCGCGGGGATGCTCAGGGTCACGTTGCACAGGCCCAGATTGCACCCGGTGCGGGCCAGCACCTCGGCTTTGCCCTGCCCCGCTTTGGCCAGCTCGAGGCCCTCCCTGGAGTGTTGCCCGAAAACTTTGTACACCCCACGCACCTCGATGCTGTCCAGGGGAGCTTCAGGTGCTCGAGCGCTCGAGACTGTGGCAGTCACGCCTTCACCTCATTTACAGTGTTTACCGGGTTCACAGGGTTCACGGTGTCCTGAAGCGGCAGAGCCGGGGTTGCTTCTGGCCCGGTGGCGCTCGAGGACCGCTCTGAGCGCCTGCGCCGCGCCAGAAGTTGCCGCCGCAGCCTCGAGTCCATTCCGTAGCCCTGAGTAACGCGGTCAATCACGATGGCTAAAATCACGATGGCCAGCCCCGCTTGCAGGCCCAGCCCGACGTTGAGGGTGTTGATGCCGGTCAGCACGTCCTCGCCCAGGCCGCGCGCGCCAATCAGACTGGCCAGCACCACCATGGCCAGGGCCATCATCACCGTCTGGTTGATGCCGGCCATGATGCTGGGACGGGCCAGCGGGAGCTGCACCCCAAAGAGAATCTGCCGGGGTGTGGTGCCGAAAGCCCTGGCGGCCTCGAGCACCTCGGCATCCACCTGTCTTATGCCCAGGTCGGTGAGCCGAATGAGCGGCGGAACCGCGTAGATGACCGTGGCGAAGATGGCCGGGACCTGCCCCAAGTTGAACAGCATCAGCACCGGAATCAGGTACACGAAGCTCGGCATGGTCTGCATCACGTCGAGCACGGGTAAAACCAATGACCTCAGGCGGTTGCTGCGCGCAATCAGGATGCCCATCGGCAGTCCGATGACCACGCTGAGCAGGGTGGAAACCAGCATCAGCGAGGTGGTCAGCATCAGCTTGCTCCACAGCCCGAAGCTGCCAATCAGAAACAGGGCCGCCATGATGCCCAGCGCGGCCTGCCAGCGCCGGGTGGCCTGCCACGCCAGCAGTCCGACCAGCGCGATAAAAACATAAGGCGGAATGGCGGTGAGAAACTGGCCCAGTGGAATGAGCAGATAGCGCAACATATCCGCACTCAGGGCGTGAAAGAAGCCGCCCCAGTGGGTCACAATCCAGTCCACCAGCGCGTTGACCGGCTCGACCAGACTCAGGTTGGGAAACATTCGGACCCTCCTTGTTCGCGCTCGAGCGTTCACACTTGGGTGAATTTGGCCCTCGAGCGCGGTTGGACCTGGAAATTCGAGAAATGGGGAACAGGCGCTCGAGCACCTCTCCCCTCTAATTTCTATTTCAGGCTGGCGGTGATTTTGCCTGCCACCGCTGCCGGGACCCACTTGGCCCACACCTCGGGGCTGCTCTTGACAAACTCGAGCGCGGCCTCGGAGGGTTGAATCTTATCGTCGGTGATGCGTCCGACGTACTTGCTGAGCATGGGCAGGCTCATGCTCAGCTTGCCAAAAAAGCTCTTGAGTTCCGGCGCACTCTTGGCAAAGCTCGAGTTGAGGTTTACCCGCAGGGTCACGGACGGGGTGGCGCTGGGACAGGCTTTGGGGTCGCCCGCCTTGAGCTGCTCGTAGCACTTGGCGTTGACGGCGGGTTCCTTGAGCTGATAAAAGTCGTACTTGCCCAGCAGCGCGGTGGGACCCCAGTAGTAGAACAAGATGGGCTTGCCCTGCTTGACCGCGCTGGTCACTGAGGCGTCGAGCGCCGCCTGAGAGCCGGGGCGGTACTGGAGGTACATCGAGTCGAGTTTGTAGGCGAACAGTTTTCCGGTGTTGGTCTTGTCGCACACCCAGCCCGAGACGCAGCCCAGCAAGCGGCCCATATCGGGGTTTTCGTCGTCCAGAAACAGGTTTTTATACTTGCTTAGGTCGGCTACGCTCTTGAGGTCGGGGGCCAGCGCCTTGATGCCCCTGGCCGAATCGCCGCTCACTACATATTGAGGCACGAACCATCCCTCGACGGTGCCGCCCTGGAGGGTTTTACCGACCAGTTGCACCTTGCCTTCCTTGATGGCCTTGTTGGTGATTTCGTTGGCCCCGTCCCACTCCTCGGCGAACACATGCAGGTCGCCGCTGGCAATCGCGGTCTCGGTGATGTTGGTCGCGCCGGGAGTCACGTCGGTGGCGCAGCCGTAGCCCTTCTCGAGGATGATTCGCATGACCTCGGTGGTGAACTGCCCACTTTCCCAGCCGACCTGAGCAAATTTGACCGGTTTTCCGCTGGCGCAATACTTGCTGGCGGTCTGTGCGCCCGCGTGCGAGGAAACGAGCAGCAGGGCGGCCAGGAGGCTCAAACGGGCGGGCGTGACAAAACGGGGTGAGGTCATCATGGTGGTTCTCCTTGAGAGAGGTGTGGTCGAGAGGAAAAAGCTGTCTTGACGCGGCTCGAGCCTGCCTTTACACAGGTCAGGTCAGCGAGTAGTCGGGGTCGCGGTAGCCCAGAGCGTGCGAGATGTTCTGTGCGCCGAGCAAGACCGACTGGGTGGCGGCCTCACGGCGCTCGAGGCTGGGTGATTCGGTGGCCAGACAGATGCTCAGCGCCGCGACCACCCCTCCACCCGCGTCTAAAATGGCGCTCGAGAAGCAACACAAATTGAGGGTGCTCTCCTGAAGCGTCTGGGCGTAACCCTCGAGACGAACCTGGCGCAGCTCGAGCGCCAGGGCCGTGCGGCTGCTGAGCGTAAAGGGGGTCAGGGCCGGGAGCGATTCTTCGGGGTACACCCTCTCGAGTTCGGTGGGGGTCAGCCGCGCCAGCATGGCCTTGCCGACGGCGGTGGCGTGGGCCGGAACCCGGCGACCCGGATAGGCGGCGGGCCGGATGAGCCGACGACAGTCTCGCTTGGCCAGAAAAACCACCTCCCGACCCTGAAGCTGGGCCAGTTGCAGGGTCTCGTCAATGCGCTCTCCGATGTTTTCGGCAACCTGATGAAAAATGGTAATCACGTCCAGACGCCTCGAGATTGAGGCGTAGTAGTCGAGGATGCGCGCACCCATCTGGTAGCGTCCGCCTACGTTTTCGACGAGTTGCAGGCTGCTCAGGGTTTGAAGCAATCGAGACAGGCTGGACTTGGGCAACTCGAGGTGAACCTGAAGTTCGGAGAAGGTGGGGGCTTTGGCAAGGCTGCTGATGGCGTCGAGAATACGCACTGCGGACGTGACCGCAGGCGTCGGGGAACCTATGACTTCAGGCTTCACTTTCACCTCTTTTGAGCCGTGAACGGAGAAAGTTCCATATGTGGAACCGTGTTTTAAACTTGGTTGAGTTAGCTTCGCACCTCGAGGGCTGAGAAAAATGAGGCTCGAGGGGGTGCAACTCAATTTTGAGGGGACGGGTTCATTCCTCCTGGAAGGACCTGTGTACTCCCAGCCTAAACCGCACGGGTCGTGCGTGATTAAGCAAGGGGGGTCCTTCCAGCCTGCTAGAGATGACCCTGCATTTCCAAGTGACACCCGGTTTCTGATGCACGCGAGTCCACCTGCCCTCGAGCCACTGAATTTGGTTTTGGCCAGGACCGTATGAGTGGGTCCAGATACGGTATCAAAGGCGCTATCCCTCTGGCGCGACCACGAGCTGAACACCGTTTCGCTCGAGTGAGCGCCGAATGTGCTGCTCCGGCTCGAGGTCGGTGATGAGCACCTGAACGCGCTCGAGCGGCACAATCTGACAGAACGCGTCCACACCGAACTTGCTGTGGTCCACCAGGGCAATCAGGGTGCGTCCGCTCGAGAGCAGCGCTTCTTTGCTTTCGACCTCGGGCAAGTGGTGGTCGGTGAAGCCGCGCTCGAGCGTGAATCCGGCGCAGGAAAAGAACACCACGTCCAGCCGCAGCTTTGAAAGGGTGCTCGAGAGCAGGCCCCCGGTGAAAGACCGCGCCGGGGCGTGAAAATGGCCCCCTGCCAGCACGAAGGGAACCCCGCTCGAGGCGAGCTGGGTGGCGATGTCGAGGCCGGTGGTCACGGCGCTGACCTCGCGCTCGACCAGCAGCCTGGACATCGCCAGGTCGGTGGTGCTGGCGTCGAGTCCCAGAGTGTCTCCAGCTTTGATGAACTCGAGCGCGGCGCGTGCCATGCGGGCTTTGGCCTCGGTCTGAGACGCTATGCGCCGTCCGTAAGCCACCTCGCTGCTGGTCTGGGTTCGCAGCCGCGCACCGCCGTGGGTACGCTCGAGCAGACCCTGTTCGCTGAGCAGGTCGAGGTCGCGCCGCACGGTCATCTCGTGAACCCCGAGCCGGACCGCGAGGTCTCTGATTCGCACGCCTGACCCCGGCGCGGCCCCGCGCACCTGCTGCACGATGAACTGCTGCCGAAACGCTGGCTCGAGGGCTTCCCGAGATTCGAGCTGTGACATTACCCTGAATTATAACATCGATTTAAAGGTAAACAACAAAACTTGACAGGCATTCGCGCGCGGTGCTAGGCTCAAAGCACAAATCCAGCTCAACTTTTATTTCGCTCCAGTCGCCCACCCTTTGTGTAGTTGGCTCGTGAGAACAACCCGGTGAGGCTATCCATGACCCCTGTCATTTCTAACAAAATCTCGAGCGTGTCCCAGGACCTTTGCTGATGCAGCGAGTCTGCTTTCTGTTGCAGGTGCGCCCTGAAATGCTCGAGCAGTACCGCGAGCGCCACCGGGCGGTGTGGCCCGAGATGCTCACCTCCCTGCGCGAGACGGGTTGGCACAACTATTCTCTCTTCCTGCGCCCGGACGGGCTGCTGGTGGGCTACTTTGAAACCCCCGACCTCGAGCGCGCCCGCGCGGGCATGGCTGACCAGGAAGTCAACGCCCGCTGGCAAAGCGAGATGGCCCCGTTTTTTGTGGCGCTCGAGGGTCTGCGCCCCGATGAGGGCTTCCTACAACTCGAGGAAGTCTTTCACCTCGACTGAACTCAAACGTTCTCTCGAGCCAAGCTTTGTTCCCCACAACCCATAACCCATTCCCGATTCCCGATTCCCAATTCCCGACTCCCATGACCCCTACCCCGCTACTGACCTTAGAACACGCCCGCAAGCGCTTTGGCCCGGTGCAGGCGCTCAGTGACGTGTCGCTCGAGCTATATCCAGGTGAGGCACACGCGCTGCTGGGCGAGAACGGCGCGGGCAAGAGCACCTTAGTCAAAATTCTGGCTGGAGTTCACGCGCCCGATGGGGGAGAGCTGCGTTTGGGCGGTGTGCTGCGGCACTTTCGCGGGACCAAGGACGCCCGGGACGCCGGAATCGCGGTCATCTACCAGGAACCGACCCTGTTTCCCGACCTCAGCGTGGCCGAGAACGTGCTGATGGGGCGTCAGCCGCTGGGAGCCGGGGGCCGGATTGCGTGGCGCGCCATGAGCATTCGAGTGGCTGCGCTGATGAGCGAATTGGGTGTGCCGCTCGAGCCGGACGCTGCGGTGCGGGGCCTGAGCATCGCCGACCAGCAACTGGTCGAAATCGCCAAGGCGCTGTCCTTCGAGGCGCGGGTGCTGATTATGGACGAGCCGACGGCGGCGCTGACCCCCACCGAGACCGAGCGGCTCTTCAAGGTGGTGCGAACCCTGCGCGCACGCGGCGCGGCGGTGCTGTTCATCACCCATAGGCTCGAGGAAGCCTTTGCCGAGTGTCAGCGCGTGACCATCCTGCGCGATGGGGCCTGGGTGGATTCCGGCCCGGTGGGTGATTTTGATACCCACAAGGTGGTGAGCCGTATGGTGGGCCGCGAACTGGGTGAGCTGTATCCGCGTGGGGAGGCTAGAGTGGGCGCGGTGATGCTCGAGGTGGACGGTCTTTCTCGAGCGGGTGCGTTTTCTAACATCAGCTTCAGCGTGCGGCGCGGTGAGATTCTGGGGCTGGCCGGACTGGTGGGCGCGGGGCGCAGCGAGGTGGCGCGGGCCATCTTCGGGGTGGATTCCAGGGACGCCGGCGAGGTGCGACTCGAGGGAATCAGAATTGCCCCCTCGAGCGTGGTCGCGGCCCTGCGGGCGGGTCTGGCCCTGGTGCCCGAGGACCGCCGTCAGCAGGGTCTGGTGATGAACCTCAGCATCGAGCGCAACGCCACGCTGTCCATTTTGGGCCGACTGCGGCGCTTTTTCTGGATGGACCGTTCACTCGAGCGAGCGAGTGCCCAGACCTGGACCGACAAGCTGCGCCTCAAGGCTCACCGCCTGACCGACCCGGTGAGCAGCCTCTCGGGGGGTAATCAGCAAAAAGTGGTGCTGGCCAAGTGGCTGTGTACCCATCCTCGAGTGCTCATCGTGGACGAACCCACACGGGGCATTGACGTGGGGGCCAAGGCCGAGGTGCACCGCACCCTGGCCGAACTCGCCGCCGAGGGTCTGGCGGTGCTGCTCATCTCGAGCGACCTGCCCGAGGTGCTGGGCATGGCCGACCGCATTTTGGTGATGCGCGAGGGCCAGATTGCGGGTGAACTGAGCCGCGCCGAGGCCAGCGAGGAAGCGGTGATGCGGCTGGCTACTGGAACCCAGTCAGCGGGCGCGTTCCCGCTCGAGATGGGTTCTAGAGGGGCCGCGTGACCGCTCAGACCTCCCCTCCGGCGGCGCGTGTGTCCTCGAGCTGGCTAAGTCGCCTGCTGCGCGCGCGTGAGCTTAGCCTCATTCTCATTCTGGTGGTTCTGGTGCTGGGAACCGGGCTGGTCAACGAGCGCTTCCTGAGTGCTCAGAACCTGCGCGATATGCTGCTCAACGTTTCACTCATCGCGCTGGCGGTGGTCGGTCAGACTCTGGTGCTGCTCATGCGCCATGTGGACCTCAGCGTGAGCAGCGTGGTGGGGCTTTCGGCCTACCTCAGCGGCATGGCTTTCGTGACCTTTCCCGGCCTGCCCTGGCCGCTGGCCCTGCTGGGCGGTCTGGCCTTCGGAGCGGTACTGGGCGTCATCAACGGCCTGCTGGTGGCCTACGGGCGGGTTCCCGCATTGGTGGCCACGCTGGGCACGCTCTACGTGTTTCGCGGGGTGGATTACGCCATCGTGAGGGGCGGTCAAATCAACGCCAGCCAGCTTCCCGCCTCCTTTCTCGAGGTCGCCACTGGAAGCCTGCTGGGTCTGCCGCTGGTGGTGTGGCTCACCCTGGCCGCGCTCATTGGGTTTTCGGTGTATCTGCGTTCCTACCGGGCGGGGCGCGAGTATTACGCCGTCGGCTCGAGCGCGGAGGCTGCGGTTCTGGCGGGCATTGCGGTGAGCAGGCGCACCCTGATTGGCTTTACGCTGTCCGGGGCCATCGCTGGACTGGTGGGGGTGCTCTATCTGGCCCGCTACGGCACGGTGGACGCCACCGCCGGAACCGGACTCGAGCTACAGGTGGTCGCGGCAGCGGTGGTGGGTGGCGTCTCGATTTCAGGCGGGGTGGGAACCCTGGCTGGGGCGGGCATCGGGGCGCTGCTGCTGGGCGTGATTGCCAGTGCCCTGGTGACGCTGCGTGCGCCCGCGTTCTGGCAGCAAGCCATTCAGGGCGCGCTGTTGCTATTAGCCATCTCCACCGACGCCCTGCTCTCGAGACGGGCGGCAAGGGCGGCAAAGTTAGCGCGCACAGAACAGGCCGCACGGGCAAAACAATCGGCAGGGACCGAACAGGCCGCGCCCCAGGAGCGCGTCCCATGACTGCACCGACCTCCAAAAACTCCAAAACCGGGCGCACCCGCTCGAGTGTGCTGAGCTGGGAAGCGGCGCTGGTCGGCCTTTTCCTGCTCACCCTGATGGTCGGCTCGAGCCTGTCCGACGCGTTTTTTACGCCCATCAACTTATCCAATCTGGCCGCCAACCTCAGCGAAATTGCGCTCATCGCCCTGACCATGACCCTGCTGGTCATCGCCGCCGAGATTGACCTCTCGGTGGCCTCGATTCTGGGCATGACCAGCGCCCTCATCGGAGCGTTGTGGAGTGTTAAGGTGCCGATGCCGCTGTGTCTGCTGGCCGCGCTGCTCGCCGGGGGCGCGGCAGGCCTGCTCAACGGCCTGTTGGTCACGCGGCTGGGGCTGCCCTCGCTGGCCGTGACCATTGGCACCCTGGCGCTGTACCGGGGGCTGGCCTACGCGCTATTAGGAGACCGGGCGGTGGCTGATTTCCCCACCGAGTACACCAACCTGGGCTTCGGCACCCTGCCCGGAACCGAGATTCCGCTGCCGATAGTGCTATTTGTGCTGCTGGCCCTGACCGTGGGGGTGCTGCTGCACGCCACTCCCTTCGGGCGCGCGCTGTACGCTATCGGCTCGAGCGAGACCGCAGCGCGCTTCTCGGGGCTGCGGGTGGAGCGCAGCAAACTGACCCTGTTCGTGCTCTCCGGGCTGATGTCGGCCCTGGCGGGCATGGTCTACACCTTTCGCTTCTCGAGCGCTCGAGCCGACAACGGCGTGGGCCTCGAGCTGAGCGTCATCGCCGCCGTTTTGCTGGGTGGGGTGAGCATCTTCGGGGGGCGCGGCAGCGTGATTGGCGCGGTGGCGGCGGTTTTTCTCATCGGGTCGCTCACCGGACTGCTTCAGCTCAAGGACGTCAGCAACGAGATTCTGACCATCGTGACCGGGCTGCTCCTGATAGGCTCGGTGCTGGTGCCCAACCTGCTCTCGAGCTTTCGAGTGGCACTCGAGAATCGGCGGGAAAGGGGAGGGGAGCGCCCATGAGTTGAGCCTCTGAAGTGAGCTTTACTCAAACCTCGAGCTTAGGTGGTGTTGGAAGGTCTGCTCTCGAGCGCCCGCGTTTTCTCGCCCTCACGCCCTCACCCAAGGAGAACACCATGAAAGCATCCTCCAAGACGCTCATCCTCACCGCTGTGGTCAGCGCGTTCGCACTCGGTGCCACCGTTACCGTGGCCCAGAACACCCTGCTCAAGAAGGGCCTCAAAATCACGCTGCTGCCTAAGAACATCAATAACCCCTACAACGTGATTCAAACCGGGGGGGGATTGGTTGCCGCCAAGGAGATTGGGGCGATAGCCAAGGTGGTGGGGCCGTCGGACGCGGGCGCGAGCAGCCAGGTGAGCTACATCAATACCGCCATCGCCCAGAAGCAGGACGCGCTGATTCTGGCGGCCAACGACGCCAACGCGCTGCTGCCCTACCTCAAGCGGGCCATGCAGGCGGGCATCAAGGTTGTCACCATGGACTCGGACACCGCGCCGGAGGGCCGCACCCTGTTCATCAACCAGGCCAACAGCGAGGGGATTGGACGGGCGCAGGTGCAACTTGTGGCCAAACTGGTCAACTTCGAGGGTGAGATTGCGGTGCTGTCGGCTACGCCAAACGCCACCAACCAGAACACCTGGATTTCGTTTATGCAGGACGAACTCAAAAAGCCCGCTTACGCTAAGATGAAACTGGTCAAAATCGCTTACGGAAACGACGACGACCAGAAATCCTTCACCGAGATGCAGGGCCTGCTGCAAGCCTATCCCAACCTCAAAGGGGTGATTTCACCGACCACGGTGGGCATCTCGGCAGGGGCGCGCTACCTCTCGAGCAGCCCTTACAAGGGCAAGGTGGCGCTGACCGGGCTGGGCACCCCCAACCAGATGCGGGCTTTTGTCAAAGACGGCACCGTGATGGCCTTCCAGCTCTGGGACCCGGCCAACGTGGGCTATCTGGCGACCTACGCCGCCGCCGCGCTGGCCTCGGGACAGATTACCGGCAAGCAGGGCGAGACCTTCACAGCGGGCAAGCTGGGCAAATACACCATCGGCAAGAGTGGTGAAATCATCCTTGGCCCCCCCACGACCTTCGACAAGGCCAATATTGACAAGTTCAACTTTTAAGGCATTGTGCTGAGGTGCTAAGCCAGGGGTGCTACTCGGGAATGCGGGGCGGTCTCGAGCGCGAAGACCCCCCCTCGCGTAGTCACGCAAGACCCCCCTATTTCATAGGTGGGTACTCTAAAAGCTCGAGCAGCACAGTCTTTGGTTCCCCCCTGCAAGGTAGGGGGGACATTTTTGTGAGCGGCCCAGCCCGTGAGGTGCTGAAGTTGGGCCAAGACAGCGAAGCGCACAAAAGAAGGGGGGTCCTTCCAGGCCGAATAACCGCCACCCCGCAAATCAGCCAGAATCGCCCTGCTCGAGCACAAAAACTACCAAATTCCTGGGACCGTGAACTCCCTCGACCCTCGAGAGTTCGATGTCACTGGTGGCACTCGGTCCCGAGATAAAGGTCAGTGGACGGCCTTTGATTACGCTGCCCTCGAGTGCGGCCACGCCTTCGGGTACGCTGCCCACAATTTGCGACTCGAGCACGATACATAAGTGGGTGTCGGGAATTAGGCTCAGCACCCGCCGCCCCTGTCCGGGTCCGGCGTCCAGGACAATCGTTCCGGTCTCGGCGATGCCCAGCGCACAGGTGCTGAGCACCGCGTCACACGTCTCGAGCTGGTCCGGCGTGAGCGGTGTGGGTTCATCGAAAACAGCGGTTAAACTCGAGGGCAAAGAGACCTCCAGACCCGCTGGAACTACGATTCTCGAGAGGTTTCGCTGCTGGCAGACCCGCTCGAGCAGCGCTGGCAGCTCACTTGTCCGTACCCGAATCACCTCGGCTTTGTACTCGGCGACCCGCTCGGCAAACTGCTCGAGAATTTCGGCTCGGTTCCAGCCACTGTCTCGGCGGTATTCTCGAGTCACACTTATGGTGGGTTGAACTTCTGCTCCATGCACTCGAGCCAGAATCGCTTCCTTGGCGGAGGTTTTCGAGGTGTTGTTCGAGACGCTCTGGCTCATCGGTTCTTCTCCCACCACTCGCGGAAACTCTCTTTGGGCACGGCTTTCAGGTCTCGCGTGTCGGTCCAGCCGCCGAGCAGTCCGGGCAGCGCGCCTAATTTGCCGTCTTTCACCAGCGGTCCCTGCCCCAACCGGGCCAGCTTCTGGGCAAAATGGAATCTCGAGGCGTCGCCAAACACCCAGGCTATCGCGCTCAAAGCAGTTCCCTCCAGGTCGGGCAGGCTCGAGTGGCTTTTCTTGTGCTCCACGGCCCTGGCGCGCAGATGGACCAGCACTTCAGGGATGTTGATTTTGACCGGGCAGGCGTCATAACACGCACCACACAGGCTCGAGGCAAAGGGCAGGGTGTTGGCGTTGTTGTCTTCCATGCCGATGAGCTGTGGGGTCAGAATCGCGCCGATGGGGCCGGGATAGACGCTGCCGTAAGCGTGGCCCCCGGCGCGCTCGTACACCGGACACACGTTCAGGCAGGCCGAGCAGCGGATGCAGTGCAAGGCTTGCCGCCCGACCTCATCCTCGAGCACGCGAGTGCGCCCATTGTCGAGTAAAACCAGATGAAAGGCTTTTGGCCCATCTCCGGCATGAACCCCGGTCCAGAACGAGGTGTACGGGTTCATGCGCTCGGCGGTGCTCGCTCGAGGCAGCAGTTGCAGGAAAATCTCGAGGTCCTGCCACTTGGGGAGCACCTTCTCGATGCCCATCAGGGTAATCAAAGTCTGGGGCAGGGTCAGGCACATGCGCCCGTTGCCTTCGGATTCGACCACACCCACGGTTCCGCTCTGAGCAATCGCAAAATTTGCCCCGGAGATGGCAACTTTGGCACTCAAAAACTTCTTTCTCAGGTAGGCTCGAGCAGCCCCGGCCAGCTCTTTGGGTTCGTCCGAGAGGTCGGGCAAACCTAGTTCGCGCACGAACAGTTCCCGAATCTCGGCCCGGTTCTTGTGGATGGCTGGAACCAGAATGTGGCTGGGTTTGTCGTGCGCCAGTTGCACAATCAACTCGGCCAAATCGGTCTCGAGGGTGTGAACCCCCGCCGCCTCGAGCGCGCCATTGAGGTTGATTTCGTCGGTGGTGATGCTCTTGACCTTCACCACGTCCTTGGCTCCGGTCTCGAGCACCAACCTTGTGACAATGGCTCTCGCTTCCTCGGCGTCCCGCGCCCAGTGGACCACGCCGCCCGCTCGGGTCACGCTGGCCTCGAGTTCGAGCAAAAGGGGCTCGAGGTTGGCCATCACAAACGCCTTCAAACTCGAGCCTGCTTCACGCAGTTCTTCCCAGTCGGGCAGCTCGAGAATGGTTTTTTCGCGCTTGGCTTTGATGGTACGGGTGGCGTGGCCCAGGTTGCGCCGCATCTGACCGTCTTGCAGGGTTAGATGGGCCGCTTCAGGAAAAGATTTTGCTGGATGGATTCCCCCGTCGCTCATGCGAACACCTCCGCTCGAGTGGACGCCAAAATTTCTGCCAGATGCACCACTCTAGTGCCTGCCTGCAAACGACTCAACCCACCGCCGATGTGCATCAGGCACGAGTTATCGCCCGCAGTACACACTTCGGCTCGCGTGGTGATGACTCGAGCGATTTTATCGGACAGCATCGCGCTCGAGGTCTCGGCATTTTTCACCGCAAAAGTGCCCCCAAAGCCGCAACAGGTGTCTGCGTCCGCCAACTCGAGCAGCTCGAGACCTCCTACTTTTCGGAGGAGCCGTACTGGGCCGTCTCCTACCCGCAAGAGCCGCATGGCGTGGCAGGTGGGGTGATAGGTGACGCGGTGCGGATAGTACGCGCCCACATCCTCGAGTCCCAGAACCCCGGTGATGAACTCGGACAGCTCGAACACACGGGGCGTGAGCAACTCCACCTCGAGCGCGAGTTGGCGGTCTCCGGCCTGCTGGGCCGCTCGAGGGTAGGCGTCCCTAACCATCGCCGCGCACGACCCGGACGGCGTGACCACGTAATCGGAGTGGCGAAAGTCTTCCACGAACTTGCGAATTAAGGGCAGGGCCTGGGTGTGATACCCGGTGTTGAAGTGCATCTGACCGCAGCAGGTCTGGGACGCGGGAAAGTCCACCGTCACACCCAGGCGCTCGAGCAAAAGAGTGGTGGCCACGCCGGTTCCGGGAAACAGGGTGTCGTTCAGGCAGGTGATGAATAAGCTGGCTTTCAAGGTGTTTTATCCTCCCCTCGAGGGTGAAAGTGCAGTCTGATTGGCGGGCAGATACTCGCGCAGGGCAAAGGAGCGGCGCACGGTTTCACGGCACACGGTTTTGCGGTGCTCGGGCGGCTCGAGTTCCCCGAGTTCCCCGGAGGCGCTCATCTGCACCAACAGATTCCCAATGAGTGTAGCGTCCACCGGACCAGCGACCACCCGCTTTCCGGTTATGTTGGCGGTGAGAGCGTTGAGCAACTCCACCTGAGACCCGCCGCCCACGATGTGCAGCGTGTGAATTGAAGTTCCGGTGACGCGCTCGAGCTGACCCAAAACCTGGGCGTAGCGGTGAGCTAAACCCTCGAGCACCGCCCGCACGATTTCTCCACGGGTTTCGAGCACCAGGCCGGACTCGAGCGCCACCCTTTGCACCCGCTCGGCCATGTCGAGTCCAGGCGTGAGGAAACGCGGGTCGTCCACGTTCAGCACTTTATTTGAAAGCGTATTTGAAAGCAGGGCGCTCGAGGACTTAGCCAACTCGGCTTCACGGTAGAGCACGTCCCACTCGAGGTCGCCCCAACTGCGGCGGCACTCCTGCAAAATCCACAGGCCCATCACATTCTTGAGCAGGCGGTTGCTTCCGTCTACCCCGGCCTCGTTGGTAAAATTGCCCTCGAGTACGGCCTGGGTCATCACTGGAGCGTTAATCTCCACCCCAATCAGGCTCCAGGTGCCGCTGGAGAGGTAGGCACTTCCCGAATCCTCGAGCGGAGCGGCCACCACCGCCGAGGCCGTGTCGTGCGTGCCGGGGGCGATAATTCGCACGCCCTCGAGTCCGGTGAGCTGGGCCACTTCGCTCGAGAGTTCGCCCAAATCCGTGCCCGCGTCCACCAGTTCGGGCAGAAAGTGGGTGGGCAGTCCCTGCGCCTCGAGCACCGCCCGCGACCAGTCCCGCGCCACGGGGTCGTAGAACTGGGTGGTGCTGGCATTGGTTCGCTCACAGGCTAAGCGCCCGCCCAACCAGTGGTGCAGCAAATCGGGAACCATTAAAAGTGTACCCGCCCGCTCGAGCGTCTCCGGCTGCTCCCGACCTTGAGCCAGAAGCTGATACAGCGTGTTGAACGGCAAAAACTGAAGCCCGGTGTGCTCAAAGAGCATGTCCCTCGAGCCACCCTCCAGAACTCCCGCCATGACGCCCTCGAGCCGGTGTGAACGGTAGTGATGTACCCCATCGAGTAGAAACGCATTTTTATCGAGCAGCGCGTAATCCACCGCCCAGGAGTCCACCCCCACGCTCGAGACCGCACGACCCAGCGCTCGAGCACGGTTTGCACACAGTTTTAACCCGTACAAAATCTCTTTCCACAGGTTCAGGATGTCCCAGTAAAGGCGCTCCCCCCTGGCGGTGGGCACCGGAACAGGCCCGTTGGCAAAGCGGTGCAGGATGTCCAGCTCGAGCCTCCCACCCTCGAGCCACCCCAGCGCCACCCTCCCCCCGGATGCCCCCAAATCTACCGCGATACACGCGCTCGAGCGCCCCTCCGATTCCCCATTCCCTATTCCCGATTCCCTACCTGACATACGCCGCCGGAACCCCCCCATCCACGGTCAGAATGCCCCCGGTGGTCTTGCTCGAGGCCGGTGAGGTGAAGAAATAAACCGCCTCCGCGATGTCCTCGGGCAGAATGTTCACTTTTAAGGTGGTGCGCTTGCGGTAAAACTCCTCGAGTTCGTCCGGCTCGATGCCGTAGGTGGCGGCGCGTTCCGCTCTCCAGGTGCCGTCCCAGATGCTCGAGCCGGAGAGAACCCCGTCTGGCAGCACAGAATTCACCCGGATGCCTGAAGCGCCGCCTTCCTCAGCCAGACAGCGGGCCAGATGGATTTCGGCAGCCTTAGCGGTGCTGTAAGCCGCCGCGTTCTTGCCTGCCGCCAGCGAGTTTTTAGACCCGATAAACACCAGCCCTCCGCCCACGCCCTGAGAACGCATCACCTTGAAAGCTTCGCGGGCCACCAGAAAATACCCGGTGGACAAAATGCTCTGGTTCTTGTTCCACATCTCGAGCGAAGTTTCCTCAATCGGCGCGCTCGAGGCGATTCCGGCATTGTTCACCGCGAAGTCCACCCCGCCCCACTCGAGTACGGTTTTAGTAAACGCCGCTTGTACCGCGTCCTCACTCGTGACGTTCATGGATACGCTCGAGGCCCTGCGAAATCCCCGCTTCTGCTCGAGGTCACGCGCCACTTCCGCGCCGCCGCCTTCGTTCAGGTCGGCAATCATGACGTGCGCCCCCTCGAGTGCCAACCTATGGGCAATGGCCCGCCCGATGCCCGAGGCGGCCCCTGTGACCAGCGCCACCTTGCCCTCGAGCGCGCGCGGCGCGGGTTTCTGGGCCAGTTTGTACAGCTCGAGGGGCCAGTATTCCACCGCGTAAGACTCACTTGCGGTGAGCGACACGAAACCGCCCAGACTGCTGGCCCCCTTCATCACGATGATGGCTCGAGTGTAGAGCTGCCTCGAGACTTCAGCGCCCATCGCGTCCGCGCCCGAGTTGACCATGCCGATTCCGGGAATGAGGACCACTCGAGGAGCCGGAGAAAACATCACATCGCTCTCGGTCTTGTTCGCGTCAAAGTAGGCTTTGTACTCGTCGGCAAAGCGCTTTACCCCACTCCGTGCCGCCTCGAGCAAAGCGTCCTCGCCGTCTTCGGGCTTCCACTCGAGAAACAGCGGAACTCGCTTGGTGTGAACCAGGTGGTCCGGGCAGGCCGCGCCCACCTGCGAGAGCGTGGGAGCCGCGCTCGAGCACACAAACTCGAGGGTTGCAGGCGAGGTGTCCACGCTCAAAATCGCGCTCCGACCCTGGCTCATCGCTCCGCGCAACACCGGAAGAACCTTGACTAATAAGCGGTTTCGCTCTGATTCCTCTAGCGGCCTGACCACCTGCGCCCCCAGTGGACTCTCGAGCAAATGCGAATCCAGATACGCCTGGGCCTCGCCAATCACCTTGAGCGTGGATTGGTAACACTCGAGCGAGGTATTTCCCCAGGTCACCAGGCCGTGCTTGGCCATCACCACGCACTCGAGCGCCGGGTTGTTCCGCACCGCCGCGCCAATCTGCTGGCTGAGCGTGAAACCGGGCCGAATGTAGTCCACCCAGGCCGCTTTTTCACCCCAGATTTCGCGCATGATGTCCTGACCGTTGGGGGAACAGGCGAGGGTGATAATCGCGTCCGGGTGGGTGTGGTCCACATGCTTGGCGGGGACGAAGGCGTGTAGCAGCGTCTCGATGCTCTGACGTGGACGGCCCATCTCGAACTGGGTGCGCTCGAGATAAGAAGTCATCTCCTCGTCGCTCATTGTGGGCCTGTCGAACAGCGGTAAAACCTCCTCGAGCTTGAGGCCCGCAAAGCCTCGTTCTGAAATACTGGCGATGTCCGAGCCGCTGCCCTTGACCCATAAAACCTCGACCTCGCGGCCCAGATGGTCCTTCTCGAGCGATTTGGTGCTGGTATTGCCGCCGTAAATATTGACCAGGGTGCGGTCTGAACCCAGCAGTCTCGAGCGGTAGGTCAGGCTCTCGAGTCCGTCTGATTGGGGGGCTTCGGACTCTTTCCAGCGGTTCTCGATTCGGCTTTTTGCGGCGGTGTTCTGTGTCATAAAAGTTCCTTTGTTCCGGTATTTCTGGGGTATTTCTGGGGTGTTTTTGTGGTGTTTTTGTGGGTGAGATGTATTTCGCTCGAGTGCCTAAGAGGAGTTTGGTGAGATTTTGGCTTACTTGAGCACCTTGAGTTCCAGATTCATCAGCCGCGCAATCTTCTCGAGGTCGCGCACCACATGGCCCACGCCCAGCGCCACATGGTGGGTGGGTCCCTCGAGACACCACGCGTCCATGAACTCGGCAGGTCCTTTGGAAAAACGCAGCCTCGAGTTGGTATTGCCAATGTTCAGGCGTGGGCCAGGGATACATTCGCCCTCGGCAGCCAGCAATTTGAGCTGTCCGTCTGCGGTCTGAGTCACGCCCAGGATGGTGATGGGACCGGGCCGCACGCTGAACTCCACGCTCAGACCCTCGCCGCGCTTGCCGTGAAAGAGTTTGAGCGCCCGCAGCAGTGGCTTTTCATCGCTAATGGCAATGTGACCGGGGCCGTCGTGGCCCATCAGCACGAAGCCCTCGAGAAAATCCATCGCGTAGAACTCGGTGTACGAGCCTCCCGCACCCAGCGCGTCGAGCAGCTTCATGGCCAGACAGGTTTTGAGGTCTCCCTCGCCGGATGCCGGAATGCCCCGCGCGGTGAGCAAAGAATTTCCCACGATGAGTCCCGACCAGATTTGCTCGAATAAGTTGCCGTCCAGACCCCGGTAGTAGTAGGTCAGGGCGTCTAAATCGAAGGTCTCGACCAGATGGTCCAGCGCACAGGCGACCCGCGCGCTCCACTCGAACGCCGCCTCGGTAATCGGGCCGCTGATTTTGTCGCGTCCAGGCTCGGCCCGCACAAAAACACCGTCTATCTCGAGCTTCTTGGCCTCGAGCTGCTCAGGTGTCACCTTGTTCAGGCCCAATTCCAAATCCTCCATCTCGAGCACTTCGATGTGCGCCCCGGTCTGGGCCTGCACCATTGTAAAGTCCGAGTACATGTCCAGCATTCCGGGATAGGTGTGTCCCAGAAAGCCAATTCTCGAGCGGGCCAGGGTCCGCACTGCCCCCGCTGCCCGTACCCAGGCCGTAATTTCTTCCCAGGCTCGAGGGTCGCCGTACAACATTCCCGAGACCACATTGAAGGGGATACGCGCCCTCGTAAAGGCATTGGAAATCTCGGGGACGCAGCAGGCGCAGCAATTAGCTAACCACTCGGCGGTGTCGGTGTTCGGGTAATCCAGCGCAGCTACAGGCTGGAGATTGAGCACTAGCACGGGTTTGCCCAGGCGCTGCACCACCGGAAGCACCGTGCTCGAGGTGGCGTAGGTGCCCACATAGCAGACCAGGAAATCTAGGTCGGCTCGAGCGAAGGTTTGGGCCGCCGTACTCGCACTCGAGGCCGAATCCACCAGCCCCGCGCTGACGATTTCGGCCCCTGCCCGCTCGAGCTGAGTTTCGACCTCACTTTGATAGCCCTCAAGCCGCGCCCTCAAGCCCTCGAACTGTGCCCAGTACGCTTCCAGGCCGATGCCAAACACCCCCACTCGAGGGGAAACGGCGGGCTTGCGACCAGGCGGAAAGGTCATTTCTAAAGTGGACATCATGTGGGTTCTCCTGATAAGGGCTGGGCGGTGATGGGAAACCAGCGCAGCAGTTCTCGAGCCACCAATTCGTGACCCGCGCGGTTGGGGTGATTGACCCAGGACAGTAAGTTCTCGAGACCCCCGTGCAGTGGCGCGTGGCGGTCAAAGGCACTCAAACTGTCCACCAAGCCCACACCGTAATCGGCGGCGAGTTCGCGCACCTGCTGGGCGTGCTGGCGCAACAAAGTGTCCTCGACCCCTCCAGCGTCCAGAAAGCAGGCCACCTCGGGGGTGGGGGTGAGCAGCAATACCGGAATTTCGCGCTCGAGCGCCGCTTCAATCATGGACCGCCACGCTTGCGCCGCCTTTTCCAAGCCCAGTCCACGGTCATTGAGGCTGTAGTCCAGGGTAATCAGGTCGGGACGGTGCGACAGCACCTCGCGCTCGAAGCGGACCGCGCCCTGCTCGGCGTTCTCGCCACCCACCGCCGTCACCACGGCATTGACCACCGCGTTCGGGAAACGCTCCCCCAGCGCGAGGTGTAGCAGGTGAGGGTAAGCGTCGAAAGTCTGCACTCGAGGGGTGGCAAAATAACCCGCTGGCACGCTGTGACCGTGAAAAACCAGGGTGAGGGTCTGGTTCTCAGGCCAGGTTTTCCACAGCCGCGCCACCAGCGGCTCGAGGTAGGTGTAATTCGACGCAGGTGTCACGATGGAAAACCGCCCGAAGTGCTCGAGATGCCGCGCTCGAGTGTGGTGTGCTCCAGGTAGCCGCTCTCACGGTAAGCTCTAATCGGGTCGGCAGGGACACCCATCTCGAGTCGCACCTCCGTAAGCAGTTCGGTCACGTCGGTTCGGAAGGCCCGAATCAGGGTGCGGTGGGCCTCGAGTACATCGCCCTTTTGCTGGGCCTCTCTCAATTGCTCAAAGTCAATGAGGAGCGCGCGGGCGTACATCTCCTGGCAGTTGAGCACGCTCTCGAGCATGGCCTCGACCTTGGGTTCGATGTTGTGCGATTGGTCAATCATGTAGGCCACGTTCTTCACTGTGCTGGACGTCACCTCATCACTCGAGTACTCGGCGGACACTAACTCTGCATAAATGGAAAACAGCTCGAGCGGGTTGGTGCTGCCCACAATCAGGTCGTCGTCGGCGTAGCGGCGGGCGTTGAAGTGAAAGCCGCCCAGCTTGCCCTCGTCGAGCAAAAAGGCCACAATCGCTTCGATGTTGGTGCTCTGGGCGTGATGTCCCAGGTCCACCAGCACCTGCGCTTTGGGGCCAAGCTGGGTGCAGTGCAGCAGCGCCGCGCCCCAGTCGAACAGGTCGGTGAAATAAAAGGCCGGTTCAAAAAACTTGTACTCGAGCAGCAGGCGCATATCGTCCTCGAGTGAGGCGTAAACCTGCTCGAGCGAATCACGAACCCGGCGTTTCCTCGAGCGGATATCGTCCTGTCCGGCGTAATTGGTGCCGTCGGCAAACCATAAGCTCAAATCTCTCGAGCCAGTTTTCTTCATGATTTCGATGCACTCGAGAATGTGCTGTACCGCTTTCTGGCGCACTCGAGCGTCCGGGTGCGCGATGGAACCGAGCTTAAAGTCCGGGTCTTGAAACAAATTCGGATTGACTGCGCCGATTTGGACGCCTCGAGCGGAGGCAAATTCACGCAGTTCGCTCCAGTCGGACACCTTATCCCAGGGAATGTGAATCGCCACGCTGGGCGCGATGCCAGTGAGTTTGTGAACCTCGGCGGCGTCCTCGAGCTTCTCCCAGATGTCCCGCGCTGCGCCGGGGGCTGGAAAGGTCTTAAAGCGCGTTCCCGAATTGCCGTAACCCCACGACGGCGTTTCTATTTTTTGCCGCTTCAGTGCTTCTTTAACCTGTTCTCGCTTCATATCGCTCCCTTGTCCATCACGCTCCTGCTCATCACTCAGCGGCTATAACCAGATGAATCCCTTCGGACTCGAGCCGTCTTCGCCACTCGAGCGGGGGGTCTGCGTCGGTAATCAGGGTGTGAATTCCCTCGAGCGGCGCAATCTGACAAAACGCCTCCAGGCCGAACTTGGACCCGTCTACCAGCGCGATGAGTTGCCGCCCCGAGGCCAGCAGCGCGGTCTTGCTCTCGACCTCGGGCAGAAAGTGGTCGGTGAAGCCCCGCTCGAGCGAAACTGCGCCACACGAGAAAAACACCTTGTCCAGCCGCAGTTTGCCCAGCAAACTCGAGAACAGCCCTCCGGTAAAGGAACGCGCAGGTGGGTGAAACTTTCCCCCCGCCAGAATGAAAGGCACCTCGTTTGCGGCCAGCACGCCCGCTGCGTCGAGTCCGGTGACCACTGCACTGATGGCCCGAGTATGCAGCACTCGAGCCAGTGCGAGGTCGGTGGTGCTAGCGTCCAGGCCCACGCTGTCGCCGTCCTCGATAAGAGATAGTGCGGCCCGTGCGATGCGGGCTTTGCCGTCAGGATGTTCAGCAATGCGTCGGCTGTACTCAAGTTCACCCTTGGTTTGCGCGGTGATGCGAGCGCCGCCGTGGGTGCGCTCGAGCAATCCCTGTTCGACCAGCAAATCCAGGTCGCGCCGAATGGTCATTTCATGAACTCCGAACTCGAGGGCTAAATCCTTGATTCGCACCGACCCACCGGCTCGAGCGATGTTTAAGATGAGCTGCTGGCGTAGGGGGGAAGAAATCTGGCTTTCTAGGGTCACAGCGGTTTTCCTTGGCGCGAGTTTGTCACCGACGGAGGGTTGGAACGCGAAGCGCGTTAGATTTGGTGAAGTGTGTTAGATTGGCGAACAAGAACTATTTTATATTACACAAAATTTACTAGATTTGTTATTGTGATGTTAAAATAGCTTCAAAAGGCTCGAGAAGGCTCGAGGGGAGCCTTGTGTCAAGGTGTTTAAAGCATTTTTCACTACCATTGCGCCACCTACACTGTCTTGGGTAAAGCGGCACTGTCTTGGCCCAAAAGCAGCACCTCACGGGCTGGGCCGCCTATCGGGCCTACCCGCTGCGTTTCGGCTGGCTCCATTTTCGTGAAAAACGCCTTCCTGTTGCCACTCCCTTTGGTCGGAAGTATTGAGCAAAACCGGCTCAATACTTCTGCAAAATGCTTTAGAGCGAGGAGAACAGGGAACGCAAGCTCCAGGCTCCCTCTTCCTTGACCCGGCGCAGCAGCAAGACGGTAGGCAAGCGCAGCAAGGCCGAGCACAGCAGGAGAGCCTGGTAAGGGGTCCAGCCGCTCGAGACTTCACCCAGGCGCGGCAACAGGGCGGTAAAGAGTAAAAACAGCGGTCCCGCCAGAGTGCTCCCCACGAACCCCGACAGGCCGGTCAGGGCCGAAAAGCTCGCCAGATAGCGCGA
>Ga0123338_10001276_pt1 | contig 24472 bp, 22 predicted proteins | sample grotaG_FD_89793 | JGI IMG/M metagenome (GOLD analysis project Ga0123338, IMG submission 89793) | Glacier valley bacterial and archeal communities from Borup Fiord, Nunavut, Canada, to study Microbial Dark Matter (Phase II) -... | ecosystem: Environmental > Aquatic > Freshwater > Ice > Glacier ...
ACATGGATTTCGCCGGTAAACTTGCTAATGGTTGTGAGATATACGTTAACGATGCTTTTGCGGTGTCGCATCGCGCACATGCGTCGGTTGAAGCCATTACCAAGTGTATACCTGTAATAGCCGCCGGTTTTCTGATGAGAAATGAAATGACCTTTTTTGACAAAGCGATGCAGAATCCTGTTCGCCCACTGGTCGCAATACTTGGCGGTGCCAAGGTGTCCGGTAAGCTGGAGGTTCTTGAAACATTAATCAACAAAGTTGACAAGGTAGTTATCGGCGGTGGGATGGCATTTACCTTCCTGAAGGCCATGGGCTACAACGTGGGCAAGTCGCTGGTTGAGGACGAACTGATACCGACCGCACGCGCCATCATGGAAACGGCGCGTACAAAAGGGGTCATGTTCTACCTTCCCGTGGATTGTGTTGTCGCCAACGCTTTTGAGGCCAACGCTACCAACTTTATCACCACTGCTCAGGAAATACCCGCAGGGTGGATGGCGCTTGATATTGGCCCGGCAACGACAACCCTGTTTGCAGAAACCTTGCGGGATGCCAAAACCGTCATCTGGAACGGCCCGATGGGCGTTTTTGAAATGGATGCCTTCTGCCGGGGGACATATGCAATGGCGGAGGCCGTTGCCAATTGCTTTGCAACAACCATCATCGGCGGAGGTGACACCGATTCAGCAGTTCGCAAGGCCGGAGTGGAGAATCGGGTCAGCTATATTTCAACGGGTGGTGGCGCTTTCCTGGAGTTGCTGGAAGGCAAAACGCTACCTGGTGTCAATGCACTTGAAGTCACATTATAAAAAAAGGGGAGACTGATGCGAATACCGGTTATTGCTGGGAACTGGAAGCTCTTTAAAACGATCGGTGAGTCTGTCGCTCTGGTGGATGAGCTTAAGCCTCTGGTAGCGAATGTCCGTGGTGTGGAAATCGTTGTAGCGCCTGTGTTTACGGCCTTAAGTCGTGTTAGCGACGTGGTTAAAGGATCAAATGTATTGCTGGCAGCTCAAGACTGCTATTGGGAAGAAGAGGGGGCATTCACGGGAGAAGTAGCCCCAAGGCTATTGAAAGACGCTGGATGCAGTCACGTTATTATAGGGCATTCGGAGCGGCGTCAGTATTTTGGAGAGACGGATCTGAGCGTAAACAAGAAAACCAAAGCGGCTATTGCTGCCGGGTTAACTGCTATTGTATGCGTTGGTGAGTTGCTGACGGAGCGGGAAGCAGAACAAACGTTTTCAGTTGTTGAAGCCCAGATCCAGGGCGGCTTGGCAGGGCTTGCAGCCGATGCCTTGAAGCATGTCGTCATCGCCTACGAACCTGTGTGGGCCATCGGTACCGGTAAAACTGCCAGTGACGCCCAGGCGCAAGAGGTGCATGCCTTTATCCGCCAGATGATTGCACGCCTGTTTAATCAGTCAGTGGCTGACGCCGTGCGTATTCTATATGGTGGCAGTGTTAAGCCGGATAATGCCAAAGGCTTGATGTCCCAGCCTGATATAGACGGTGCGCTTGTTGGTGGGGCGAGTCTTAAGGCGGAGTCTTTTGCTGCAATTGCGGGTTATAACGACCTGATTTAGGTCGTGCTCGCGCCAGTTTTATGGTTTAGCTGAATTTAGAACTTTACAGCATGTAAATTGCTGTGCTATAAATTTTCTCTTTAAAACGTCCTAGGGGATCGTATGACAATCGCTCTTACAATTTTACATGTAGTCGTTAGCCTTTTCTTGATTGCTGTTGTATTGCTGCAATCCGGTAAGGGTGCCGAGATGGGTGCATCATTTGGCAGTAGCGGAAGCCAGTCTGTTTTTGGCGCCGGTGGCGGAACTTCATTTTTGAGTAAGCTGACTACAAGTGCAGCTATTATTTTTATGCTGACGTCATTGACTTTGGCGTATATTTCCGGTCAGCCATCATCTTCCTCTATGATGTCCGGCAAAGGAAAGTCAGTTGCCGCACCCGTTGCGCCAGCGGTTCCGACTCAGCCACAAAAATAATATTTTTGCTTGATAAAAGTTTACAGCTGTGTTAGAAAGCTAACTTGTTTTGAGCAGATATTCAGCTACAAGGTTTTAGATTAAATATATAGTGTGCACAGATATAGTGTGCTCTGCTTGCGGTGGTGGCGGAACTGGTAGACGCACCAGCTTGAGGGGCTGGCGGGGGCAACTCCGTGATGGTTCGATTCCATTCCACCGCACCAGTTGAAACAGAGGGTTACGGCATATGCTGTAACCCTCTGTTTGTTTTTGTGTATGGTCTTGGTGGTCGGCTGTGCAAGATGTTTGTAATGAACAACAGGAATATATACGGGGGGTGGTGGGCGTTCTGCTGGTGAATGGACCCTGCGGCAGAATAACAAGAAAGCCACCCGGGTATCTGGAGTGGCTTTATTGTTATTGGTCTACTATATTGAGTTATCCAGTGAATGCTCCGCCACACCAACAACCATGAGATATAGTCGGACATCAATCGAATGTGTATCGCCAGGCTTTGTGGGCAATGAAACAATAGATTCAAGTATCTGCTTGGCCATTTCTTTTTCTCTGGAGGCACGTGAGGGAAGTTCCTTGGCAAATATCATAATCTTTATGTCTGAACCAACATCACGAGGGCTGGCTATGGAAAAACCTAGCGAAATTTGTTCAGGTTTGACTATAGCCGCTCTTCCGCCGGGCGCCTCAAGCGTGTCGGCTAAGATGCTGGGCAATGCCATTGCCAAATTGTCAAGCAAGGCGTCAGTAACATTTGTCTTGTGTATGATTGTTGCGTTCATTGTTGTATCCTCCTGTTATCCAAGGCATGAATTTATTTAGTAGCTAAATAGAGTGTGCCTTCTTCGATTCTACGCCTGCTTTCGTTGGAGGCAAGTTTATTCGTATCATGCAACAATATCGGTCAAAGCTGCAGAAACCTCTTCGGTTAGTTTGTTATTAAAGCCGCGGCTTCACTCAAAAGCTCAAACATGTGAAACGCTATCCGTGTGGGTCTTCCATGTGAAAGTAGTGATTCTTGGGGTTTGCGCAGAAGTGCTGCCAATGGATTCCCCTTCTGAGTAAGCAAATGTGACAGCTGTCACGGGAAAAAAGATTCCTTCATCATCTGGTAATGGGCCCTTTTGAATTTGCTTTCAGGGTAGGTAGGTAATGAGCGGCAAAAAAACAGGCTACAGCTTAGCTGTAACCCCTTGATATGTGGATCCGTTGGTCTGAATCGAACCGACGACCTGCTCATTACGAGTGAGAAGGTCAATAAAAAAGCCCTCACTTTCATGAAGGCTGATATGATTGGTGCGCCCGACACGATTCGAACGTGTGACCGATGCCTTAGAAGGGCATTGCTCTATCCAGCTGAGCTACGAGCGCACAAGGGTTGCACCAAGAATATGCTCTTGCTACAAGAGGGACACTATATAGTTTGCAACCGTTATTGTCAAGGCTTGTGGTGCTTTGCGAAGAATAATGTTGGGCAAGTTGCCGGTTTTTCTAAAATTGGTACGCCCGGACCGATTCGAACGGCCGACACCCAGGTTCGAAGCCTGGTGCTCTATCCAGCTGAGCTACGGGCGCGCATCATGTGATATAGGTTCGGCACAATAACATATGTAATTTAAAAACTGAATTGATTTGTAAAATAAAATATGTGCGCTTGTGAACGGAAGTGTTTTAGCTGTTATTTCACGAATTGATCTATAAACGACTGTACTTGCTTGGACGTTTCACTTTTTGGCTCCAGCACAAGGTATTGCCGCCACATGACAAGAGCTTTAGGGATGTTGTTAAGATCAAAGGCGTATACGTAGGCGCTATTATAAAGACTTTCGAGGTTGTGCGGGTCTATTAGGTAAGCTTTCTCGAAGTTTGCCAGTGCTCGTTTGAAATCGCCGGTCTGGCGGTACATGGCTCCCTGATCATTGAGGATGTCAGTGTTGTCTGGCTGCATTTCAAGAGCGCGCGCATAGGCATTAATAGCCTGTTCAGGTTGTTCTGTGTCGAAGTAGATATTGCCAAGCTCTTTCCAGGTCTCAGCTGTTGCTTCATTTGTGGCCGCTTTTTTTTGAATGTTTTCAATCTGCTGCAGCTTGTCGCTGCTTAACGCCTTGTCTCCGGCTGTGTCAGGTTCCTCTTCTTGACTAATCTCCGCAGCAACACTCGCTTCTACACTCTCCTCATCCATGACCGGACATATGCTCTGTGCTGCATAGTCAAGCACCGACCCGGGCAGGATCGGATCCGGCAGGCTGTTTCCATGCAGTCGCTTCAGACGTTCTCCCTTTGCGCCCAAAATATCGATCGGGCCGAGTAGCGCGGTCTGCTCTTGACAGTCAATTTCATAGGATTCGAGATGTGATCGATAGCGTTTCTCCTTGTATTCTGCCGCTGCCGATTTACGCTCAGTTTCTCCCAATGGAACAAAACGGAGCAATATTTTCAGCCGCCCCAGCGGTGTCAGGCTGATGGATTGGACATCATACGCGACCCTATGCCGAGATGCGCCATTGAGCGCTTTCCACTGTCCGGCTTGGGCACTGCTCTGCAGTCCGCATAAGAATGTTACCACTACACAGCATTGTAGAAAAAAGTGTGGCATAACTGCCTCGTCATGGTGCCAATGGTTATGTGGGGATTTCTTATGACTTATCTTTATGCGTATGGATGTGTAAAATGTCAAGCAACTTCAGGTAGTTCGTTGCGATTGTCAACTATGCTTGCATATATGATTTATAGAGTAAGCCATAGATAGAGTCCAGTCCTCCAACCCTTCTTCTCTGGCGTGTTTTTAATGGAAAAAAATATACAACTAAGGAGTGTATTATGCTAAATTCGCGCGTTTACAATTGAGAAATTTTCGTGCTCTGTAATGTGGCACTTGGTGCTGGTGAGGAGTGAGGCTGGATGGAAATGCATAAATATTCGATATCAAATTCACTTACCTCGCTAAATATTAAGCCGGATGCTTCTGATTATTTGCCCGGAATGAAGACTCCCGGTAAGGTACATCGCCTTCCTCCTACAATCTGGAAAAATATGGTTGGAGATGCACAGAGCCCGATTGATAAGGCCATTGAACGAACCAGGGACTTCTTCTTTAGTGAACAAATGCCAGATGGTTACTGGTGGGCGGAGCTTGAGTCGAACGTGACAATAACGGCAGAATATATCATGCTGTTTCACTTTCTTGGTATGGTTGACAAACAGCGCGAACGAAAAATGGCGCATTATATTTTAAGCAAACAGACGGAAGAAGGGGGTTGGCCGCTCTGGTTTGGCGGCATCGGGGATCTCTCAACAACTATTGAGGCGTATTTTTCACTTAAACTGGCAGGTTATGCTGCCAGCGACCCTGCAATGTGCAGGGCTCGTGAATTTATTCTTTCCAAAGGCGGCCTTCTCAAGGCACGCGTGTTTACAAAAATATTTCTGGCATTGTTTGGTGAATTCCCATGGCTTGGTGTGCCTTCAATGCCGGTTGAGCTTATGATGCTTCCGGATTGGGCGTATTTCAATATTTACGAGTTGTCCAGTTGGTCACGTGCGACAATTATTCCGCTGTCTGTCGTCATGGCGGAAAACCCGGTCAGAAAATTGCCCCCACGAGCCAGAGTACCGGAGCTCTTTGTGCGTCCGCTCCGCCCCTCTGATTATACTTTTTCCCTCCAGGACGGTATCTTCAGTTGGAAAAACTTCTTTATTGGTGCAGATCATCTACTTAAAATCTATGAATCATCACCAATCCGCCCTTTAAAGAAACGCTCGGTTGCTCTCGCGGAAAAGTGGATACTGGACCATCAGGAATCAAGTGGCGACTGGGGCGGGATTCAGCCGGCCATGCTCAACTCCGTTCTGGCGCTACACTGTCTCGGCTATGCTAATGACCATCCGGCGGTTACAAGTGGCCTTGAGGCACTGGCAAACTTTTGCATCGAGGATGATGAGCATCTTCTGCTGCAGTCGTGTGTTTCCCCCGTATGGGACACTGCATTGGTTTTGGTTGCGATGCAGGAGGCAGGTGTTCCGGTTGATCACCCGGCTTTGGTGAAATCCGCTCAGTGGTTGCTGGACCGTGAGGTTCTTTTTAAAGGGGACTGGCAGGTTAAATCTCCGGATGTTGAACCTGGTGGTTGGGCGTTTGAATTTTTGAATGACTGGTATCCAGATGTTGACGATTCCGGATTTGTCATGTTGTCGCTCAAGGATATCAAGGTTCGCGATGAAAAGCAGAGAGATCAGGCCATCAAACGCGGGATTGCCTGGTGCCTCGCGATGCAGAGCGAAAATGGCGGGTGGGGGGCATTTGATAAAGACAATACAAAGTATCTTCTGAACAAAATACCTTTTGCCGATCTGGAGGCGTTGATAGATCCGCCGACAGCGGACCTTACCGGCCGCATGCTCGAGCTTTTTGGCACATTTGACTTTTCTATAAATCATCCTGCGGTGATACGGGCGCTGGAGTTTATCAAAACGAGACAGGAGCCTGAAGGGCCGTGGTGGGGGCGTTGGGGAGTAAACTATATTTACGGCACCTGGTCGGTGCTTGGCGGGTTGGCGGCCATTGGTGAAGATATGACCCTGCCTTACATCAGAAAGTCGGTCAACTGGCTTAAGTCCAAGCAGAACCTGGATGGAGGCTGGGGAGAGGTCTGTGACTCTTATGGCGATCGCTCTTTGATGGGGTGTGGCCCCAGTACCCCGTCACAAACCGGTTGGGCGCTTCTCTCTCTCTTCGCCGCCGGAGAGGTTAAGTCAAAAGCTGCTTCGCGTGGTGTTGAATATCTGATTGCCACACAGAAACCAGATGGTTCGTGGGATGAGGATGCTTTCACCGGTACGGGATTCCCCAAGTTCTTTATGATAAAGTACCACATTTACCGTAATTGCTTCCCGTTGACAGCCCTTGGCAGATATCGTCGTTTGTTGCTTGAAGATGCTGAAACCTTTGACTCGTGACCAAGTTTGGCTGCTGCAGCTGGAAATGAAAGCCGTGATGATATGCCAGTGATAATTATATCCCCTTTTATATGAAGACCTTTGTTACGGGCGCGACCGGTTTTATTGGTGCCAATATCGTGCGTGAGCTGCTCCGCGACGGTCGGGAAGTCCGGGCGCTCGTGCGGTCGGCTTCGAATCTTGCCAATCTGAAAGGGCTTGATATCGAGATATGGAAGGGGGATGTCCTTGATACAGCCGGATTGAGGTTAGGACTTAAGGGGTGTGACGTCCTGTATCACGCGGCGGCTGATTACCGTCTCTGGGCGCGCAATCATGATGAAATGTACCGCACCAATGTGGGTGGAACCACGGCTGTTCTGGAAGCGGCGCTGGAGAGCGGTATCTCGCGAATTGTCTACACCAGCAGCGTCGGGACCCTTGGTAACCCCGGGAATTATATGCCGGGGAATGAAGATACTGAAGTAACGCTGGAGGACATGGTTGGGCCCTACAAGAAAAGCAAATTCCTTGCTGAACGTGAAGCAGAACGGTTTGTTGCCCTCGGGTTACCACTTGTAATAGTAAATCCTTCGACCCCGGTTGGGCCGTGGGATTTAAAGCCGACACCCACCGGGAAAATAATAGTTGATTATCTGAAACGGCGGATGCCTGCTTATCTGGACACAGGGCTGAATTTAATTGATGTGGAGGAGTGTGCCCGCGGGCACATCCTGGCAGAGCAAAAAGGTCAAGTCGGCCGGAAATACATACTTGGTAATGCGAATCTTTCTTTGCATGACATTTTCAGGATGCTCGAGGAAATAACCGGGATTCCGGCACCTAAAATCCGCTTGCCATATGCTCCGGTACTGGTGGCCGCCTGGCTCAATGAGGGGCTTTCCCGAATATCCGGCCGCGAGCCTTTGATCCCGCTGGCTGGAGTTCAGATGGCAGGACATCACATGTATTTTGACTCAGATAGGGCGGTTAGGGAACTTGGCCTGAAGCACTCTTCTGTGAAGAAATCTCTGGAAAAGGCCGTAGAATGGTTTGTTACAAACGGATATGCTTAGAAACAGATGAGGTGTCAACGATGTTGCTTGAAACAATAAACTCACCGTCCGATCTTAAAAAACTGAATCCGGAACAATTGCCGGTTCTTGCGGCTGAGGTCCGTAAATTTCTCCTTGAGACGGTTTCTGCCACCGGCGGTCATCTCGGCTCCAATCTTGGGACGGTGGAGTTGTCTATCGCCTTGCACTACTGCTTCGACTCCCCCAATGATAAAATAATCTGGGACGTTGGGCATCAGGCCTATACGCACAAGATTCTTACCGGCCGTCGTGATCAATTTCATACCCAACGTCAGTACAAGGGAATTTCCGGTTTTCCAAAACGCTCCGAGTCAGAGCACGATGCGTTCGGGGTCGGCCACTCATCGACCTCTATTTCGGCCGGCCTCGGCATGGCTGCGGCCGATAGTCTTGACGGAAAGCGGAATCATGCGATCGCGGTGATAGGTGATGGCTCACTGACCGGAGGGATGGCTTTTGAAGCGCTGAACCAGGCCGGCCACCTCAAAAAAAATCTGATTGTCATCCTGAACGACAATGAAATGTCTATTTCAAAGAATGTCGGTGCCTTCTCCACATTTATTTCACGCAAGATGACCGGCCGATACTACCGGGATTTAAAAAAAGAGATGCAGGTACTGCTCAAACACATCCCGGCTTTTGGTACTGATATTCTACAGTTTGCTCGCCGTGCGGAAAACTCATTGAAGGGATTCCTTACTCCCGGTGCACTCTTTGAAGCTCTCGGTTTCGACTATCTTGGTCCTCTGGATGGGCATGATCTGCGCCAATTGGTAGAGGTTTTTAAAAATATCAATGAACTTGACGGCCCTTTGTTGGTACATGTGATGACAACCAAAGGGAAGGGATACAAGCCTGCAGAAGATACTCCTGCCAAATATCATGGTGTCGGCGCCTTTGATGTTGCGACCGGCAAAGGTGCTGGCAAGCCGGCTGTAAAATCCTACACGGATATTTTCGGTGAGACGCTGGTGCAGTTGGCTGAGGAAGATGCGAAGATAGTTGCCATAACTGCCGCAATGCCTGATGGAACAGGGCTCAATCCGTTCTCTCAGCGTTTCCCGGAGCGTTTTTTTGATGTTGGCATAGCCGAGCAGCATGCCATGACGTTTGCGGCAGGACTTGCTGTAGAAGGTTTCAGACCTGTTGTCGCAATCTATTCAACTTTTGTTCAGCGTGCCTACGATCAGGTCTTTCATGATATATGCCTGCAAAAACTGCCGGTAACCATAGCTATGGACCGTGCCGGACTGGTTGGAGATGATGGGCCGACTCATCATGGCGCATTTGACCTCTCCTATTTGCGGCATCTGCCAGGAATAATCGTGATGGCCCCCAAGGATGAGAACGAGTTGCGCCATATGCTCAAGACGGCTGTTTACTCCGGTCAACCGGTTGCGTTGCGCTATCCGAGAGGGGCTGGCTATGGAGTTGCTCTTGACCATGAGCTGAAAACCATTGAAATAGGGAAGGGTGAGCAGCTGCTTGATGGCAGTGATCTGACTATTATAGCAATAGGGTCAACAGTCTATCCGGCACTCCAGGCTGCCGATGCGCTGAGGCAGATGGGTATCTCAGTCGGAGTAGTCAACGCCCGTTTTGTGAAACCGCTTGATGCCGAACTCATCCTCAGTGTCGCCCGCAAGTCCGGACGGATTATGACTGTGGAGGAGAATGCTCTGCAGGGAGGTTTTGGCAGTGCCGTTCTGGAGTTATTGTATGACAGCAATATGCAGGACGTGAAGGTGCGACGTCTCGGACTTCCCGACCACTATATTGAACAGGGAAGTCAGGCCCAGCTGCGCAAGGATGTCGGCATAGATTCAGAAGGAATTACCGCAGCAGCACTAGAATTTATGAAATGAGGATATTATGACACTAGATGAAGCACGCAAAAAAATCATATTTGCCTTGGACGTACATGGTCTGGAGGATGTTGACCGCTGGGCTGAGGCACTGTCAGGTAAAGTGGGGATGTTCAAGGTCGGCAAGGAGCTGTTCACCTCCTGTGGTCCGGCAGCGGTAAAAGCTGTTCAGAGACATGGCGGCCAGGTCTTTCTTGATCTGAAATATCATGACATTCCGAATACTGTCGCGAACGCAATGCTTGAGGCTGCCCGCCTTGGAGTCCAACTAACCAATCTGCACGCTCTGGGCGGCGCAGAAATGATGGAAACCGCTGTCTCAGCGGTACACAAGGAATTCAGCGGCGCAGAGCGTCCACGGCTTCTCGCGGTGACGATTCTGACATCGTCAACAGCCCTGACGCTGCAGCAGGTGGGAATAGAACATTCGGTTCAGGGTATGGTCGTGCGTCTGGCGCGTCTTGCCAAGGAGTCTGGCATGGATGGTGTTGTTGCCTCTCCGCTTGAGATCGGTTTGATCAGGGAAGCGTGCGGCCCCGATTTCTTGATTGTTACCCCAGGTGTGCGCCCGTCTTTTGCCGCTGTTGATGACCAGAAACGAATTATGACTCCAGCAGAGGCGATCTCATCAGGAGCAGACTATCTGGTAATCGGACGGCCCATCGCCAAAGCGGTGGATCCTGTTCAGGCGGCAGAATGTATAGCTAATGAGATAGTGGAAGGTGCCCCATGAAAGGTGAGCTGATATTTGGTGTTAATCCGGTAAAAGAATCTCTGCAGGGAACACGTGGGGCTTTCAATCTGTATGTGCAAATCAGTGCCACTGACCATCGTGTTGAAAAAATCATCAGGCTGGCTGAAGAGCGGGGCGTTGCGGTACATCGCAGAGATAAGGGCGATCTTACCAGAATGTGTGCATCTTCGCATCATCAGGGCATTGCTCTTGAGGTTGAGCCCTTCCGCTACGCCGACTTCGACGAGCTGCTGGCGTCACTCGGCCAGTCCGGTTCGAATGGTTTTCTCCTTGTTCTGGACGCAATTCAGGACCCTCACAATCTGGGCGCGCTGATCCGGTCAGCCGCTTGCGCCGGGGTTGACGGAGTTTTAATCCCGAAAGACCGCGCCTGCGGTATCACCGCCGCAGCTGAGAAGACCTCGGCCGGTGCCGTAGAGACCGTTCCGGTGGCTATGGTTACAAATATTGCACAAACGCTCGAAACACTGAAAAAATCAGGCTACTGGGTGTACGGGTTGGATGGCGCTGCCAGACAGTCGGTCTATGGAACAGAGTTCTCTGGAAACGTCGCCCTGGTTGTCGGAGGAGAGGGAGAGGGAATCAGGCCGCTTGTGCGCAAACAGTGCGATGTAGTGATGTCGATCCCTCAGTATGGTGGGGTAAGCTCACTGAATGCCTCCGTTGCCGGAGGGATAGCACTTTTTGAGATCGCGAGGAAGGTACGTGGTTAGGTTTTTAATGTTTTTTCGTCAAACAGCCTGAAGTATTCCGAGCGGCACCAGTTCTCTGCATCAACCAGAGCCTGGAACGCCTCACGGAAATCGGTCATGCCGATACTGAAGACTCCATGGCCATAGACAACGGTCGAACCTGTTTTGCCTATTACCGGCGGGACATTCTTAGCAATGCCGCCGGCGCCGATCTCTCCTGCTACTACAGGGGTGTCTCCCAAAAAACGTACTTTTACACAATCCTTCCAGCAGTCTGTAACACGGCATGATTTCTTTTCACTACAGAGCATGCTCATTACGACTGCGAAGCGCGGGTGACCGTGCAGTATTGCACGACAACCGGTCTCCTCAAAAATGGCGCGGTGTGCAACCAGCTCGCTTGAGGCGGTTATACCGACCGTTGAGCTGTTTTCAAAAGGAACGGGGTCGATACAGCCGGGGAGTTCATCCAGGCTGGATGCGGTTTGAGAGATATAGATAATGTTGCCATTTGAATATGAAATGTTGCCGAAAAAGGAATCAACCAGACCACGTTGAACGGTATATCTGCCGACGCGAGCCATTTCCTCCAGGATGACACTACTTTCATAAAGCGGCCCCTGTCGAAACTCTAGTCCATCAGACGAAAGCGGGACGAGCAGGCCGCTCCGAAAATGGTCAAAGGCCTCCTCTTCGCCGGGGATCATGTAGCCGTTTTCAAACAGATCCTCAAGGTATTTGATGAAAGTTGAGTGGAAAACCGAAGACCAGTTGATATAGGCCTGCTCAACCGTCAATGCACCGGTCGCGATGATTCCGATTCCTTCTGCGATGATCCCTTTGCGATTCCCTAGCAGCGCGGCTATCGCCTCCGCAAGGTCTGCGCCGCTATCGCCCCTGCGTATAATCGGAATGTCATGCAGAAATGTACGGGTTTCGGTGTCACGGGGGGTAATAGTATGCTCATCGCTGGCGGCCCTCTGGATGAGAAAATCCGCAAATGGAAGCGAAGGGACGGCGGCAACCAGTGCAAGACCGTTCATGCGGGAGAGGACCTTTTCTGAGAGCGCTGTCAGAAAAAGTTCACCTGCAGAAATCAATTTGTCATCCTGAGCGGCAAAAGCGATCTGTCCAGCCTGCGCCGAGCCTTCTGAAATCAGTTTGGCGGTATATTTTAAAATCTGGTCATGCATCAGGGGGTAGATGCTGGAATGTTGGTAAACAGTATGGAACCGTCTGAGAGTGCCTCACTCCGGAATCTTTGCGCTCGATGGGTACTGGCAATAAGTGTCTTTTTAGGTAACGCCATGCCGTTGCCGGGAAGAAAGGCTGCTGTTACATTTGTTCCCGCCTGCCACGCTTCAAAATGAAGGTGCGGACCCGTTGATCTTCCGGTCGAACCCGATAGAGCCAGCGTGCTTTCAGTCGTAACCGATTGACCCTCGGCTACGAGTATTTGGCTGTTATGTGCATACAGGGTGATGATTCCGTTTTCATGTTCAACAATGACGGTGTTACCATATCCGGAACGGCTTCCTCTATAAACAACCACGCCAGGGGCAACCGGCATGACTTGGGTCCCGGCAGGTATAGCTATATCAATACCGTTGTGCTGGCGCCAGTTTCCATCAATCGGGTCCATTCTCATGCCAACCTTTGACGTTATTGTCCCACCGACCGTAGGGAGGTGCGGCTCAAAACTGCTCTCTTTGGATTCGTCGTGAGGGTTAAGAGATGCCATCACCGTTTTTTTGACAATCTCATCGAGTGAAATATCATGAACATTGTGTCCTGTTGATGTTTTGCGTCGTTTCGTAGCTTTTGCTGGACGGTCTTTAATGACTACTGTGGCACTTTTACTGCTGGGAGTGTCGGTAAAGGTTTCTACGCCGTCAACTGTGACAAAACGATAGATGTCCGCTTCTGCAACAGAACTGCACAGACAGAAAACAGCTGCAAGAGATAGTAGGCGTAAACAGGGAAAAATGCCCGGGGTTCTGTGGGGGATTTTGGTGAATCCTGTCAATTGTACTTGTTGTTCGACAAGTTTTCTGATAGTTAAATTCATTGGACGATTATATCTCATTCTGGAAAATAGATCAATTCATCATCTTCGGGGTGTCTGAGGTGTTTCAATATTACGACAAAGCGGTTCGGGGAACTGAACGGGAAGATATGCTGGTTATTCTTCAGTTCCTGCAGGGGATGATCGGTCAACAGTTCTCTTTTTTAAATTATTATAAGGAAATTCCTGTTTCATACGATGCAACTTTACTGAGTGTCGAGAACGAAATGGCAGAATTTGCGGTTCATGAATATCAGGCCAAAGTCGTAAATATGGAGAAGAAAACGCTCATTCATTCGCATGCCATGAGCCCGTTTCCAGAAGATATGATTGGTGAGGCCTTTTATGTAAGTTCAGCAAAAAAACGTGTCATTTTGTGCAACTTTGGATACGCATATATTCGTTCTGACATGAGACGGTTTGTGCGTGTCCTTCTTGATCGCCCTGTTGAGGCTGAGATGTTGTTTGAAGGGGATGCTTTAGTGGGGAGTGTGAAAGACCTTTCGCTCGGAGGGGCCGCCGTCAGTGCCATGTCTGCCGACCTTCTTGTTCCCGGCCTTGATATAAACATGTTTTTGAAGCTGCCAGATCTTTATAATGACTCAATACGTGAAGTTGGTATGAGTGCTACAATAGTTAAAGTTGTCGGGGAGAGTGCTCCTTTTGTATGCATAATCGAATTTCATGCAGAAAAACATTCTCAGCAGCAGATTGCCTACTATATTAATCAGCGCCAGGTTGAGATAATCAAAGAGCTGAAGGATATAAATGTGTAAGTATTATTAGCTTGGCGTGCACAGAATGTATGCAGCCAGTCCCGGCCCAGTGACTGTTTGTTGTGCATGTGGTGGTGGTTGTGTGTCGGCTTGAAGCCGAGGCTCACCTGATAACTGTCTAAATATACGGTCATAATAACACAGCAAAATAATTGGCAAGGTGCTTGCTTCCAAACCTTCTGATTAGGTGGCTCAATTAGTGTCAGGATCGTTTTCCTGACTTTCCTTGCTTTCATAACATATCAAGTAACGGGAGGGTAATATCGTGAAAAAAGTCGAAGCGATCATAAAGCCGTTCAAGTTGGATGAAGTTAAGGAATCTCTTAATGAAATCGGCATTCAGGGAATCACTATTAGCGAAGTGAAGGGATTCGGGCGTCAGAAAGGCCATACAGAACTCTACCGAGGGGCAGAGTATGTCGTTGATTTTATTCCTAAAATTAAGCTGGAAATCATTGTCGCTGACTCAATTCTCCCACAGGTAGTCGAAGCGATCGAAAAATCCGCTAAAACCGGACGTATCGGTGATGGGAAAATATTTGTTACCAATGTAGAAGAAGTCGTTCGTATCAGAACTGGTGAAACCGGAGAAGATGCACTTTAACAAAACCAAATACCGAAAGGAGCAACAGATGACACCGAAGCAAGTACTTGAATTCGCCAAAGAAAACGGCGCGAGAATGGTTGACTACAAGTTTATGGATTTTATCGGTACCTGGCAGCACGTTTCAGTGCCAATGTCCGAGTTCAGCGAGGATACTTTTGAAGAAGGCCAGGGTTTTGACGGTTCTTCAATTCGTGGCTGGCAGCCTATCCACGCTTCTGACATGATTCTGCTTCCTGATCCGACCACTGCCAAGATGGACCCTTTTGTCAAGGTTCCGACCCTGTCAATCATTTGCGATATCTTTGATCCGATCACCAAAGAAGATTACACTCGTGATCCACGTAACATCGCCAAAAAAGCTGAAATGTACCTGAAGTCAACCGGAATTGGCGACACCGCTTTCTTTGGTCCGGAAGCTGAGTTCTTCATTTTTGATGATGTCCGTTATTCTTCGACAGCCAACCAGTCATTCTTTGCTGTTGACTCCTCCGAAGGTGCCTGGAATACAGGTCGCGAAGAGTTCCCTAATCTTGGCTACAAACCGCGCCACAAAGAAGGGTACTTCCCTTGTGCTCCGGTTGACTCCCAGAATGACCTGCGTAACGAAATGGTCGAAGTACTTCAGAGTGTCGGCATTCGTGTAGAATGCCAGCATCACGAAGTGGCCACCGGTGGTCAAGCTGAAATAGATATGCGCTTCTCATCGCTGGTTGATATGGCTGACCAGTTACAGTGGTTCAAGTATGTTATCAAGAACGTCGCTTACCGTAACGGCAAAACAGTAACCTTTATGCCCAAGCCGCTCTATGGCGACAACGGTTCCGGGATGCATTGCCATATGTCAATATGGAGAGACGGCCAGAACCTGTTCGCCGGTGATAAATACGGCGGTCTTTCCCAGATGGCTCTCTGGTACATCGGCGGAATCATCAAGCACGCCAAGGCGCTCTGTGCCATCACAAACCCTACCACCAACTCGTATAAGCGACTGGTGCCCGGTTTTGAGGCACCGGTAAATATGGCTTACTCAAGCCGTAACCGCTCCGCTTCACTTCGCATTCCGATGATGTCAACTAATCCGAAAGCAAAGCGTGTTGAATACCGTACCCCGGATCCATCATGCAATGGTTATCTGGCTTTTGCCGCCATGCTGATGGCCGGTTTGGATGGTATTGAAAACAAAATTGATCCAGGTCAGCCTCTGGACAAGGATATTTACGGTCTTACTCCGGAAGAGCTCAAAGACATTCCGTCAGCACCGGGTACTCTTGAAGAAGCTCTGCAGTGCCTCAAGGATGACCATGAGTTTCTTCTGAAGGGTGACGTATTTACCCCCGACGTAATTGAGAAGTGGATCGAGTACAAGACAGAAGCCGAAGTTAACCCTGTTCGTATGCGTCCAGTACCACTTGAGTTTGAGCTGTACTACGATATTTAATCAAAAGCGAAGCATTGTGCAGAAAAGATAGGCGGGAGCAATCCCGCCTATCTTTGTATTTGAACCCACGAATAGCAGCTGTTAGCAGCTCGCCACTCTCAGTGTCTTGATGTTGACCAACGCTGGAATTCGCCTCCGAATCGGAGAAGCGCTCTTCCTGACCACGGGACAGAGCATATGTCCCATTTACTCTATGTCCCACAGCGGTACGTGGCAAAACGGTGATCATCTAACTTAACCCGATAGTCCAGAATGCCCGCACACTACAAAACAGTGCGTAACAAATCCAAAAAAAGGAGCCCCTGTCAGGAGGCTCCTTTTTTTAGGCAAACACATAGATTCAGGGATTAAAGAATGAAAAGCATTTCCCCATAGGTAGGCAGCGGCCAGTATTTGGCGGCAATGATTTTCTCCAGCGCGTCACCATCAGCACGCAGATCCAGCATTTTTGTAAACACCTTTTCCCTGAACGCAGCGGCCTGCTTTTCAAGATCGGCAATATTCAGTGCGCTTTCAAGTGCTTTCTCCAGTGCTTTGACATTGCTGCTCGCAGAGGCAAGTTTGTCGGAGAGTTCTTCCAGCAACGCCTTCTGGGTCAAGACGTTCAGTTTGCTGGATACGGCTGCAACGGCATTGATAGATGATGCTATCGTTGTAGCATATTCTATAGCTGTAGGGATTATGCTGTGGTTGGCCATGTCGATCATTGTCAGGGCCTCAATATTCAGCGTCTTAACGTATTGTTCGACCATGATTTCATAGCGTGAATGAATTTCTTTTTCGGTGAAAACCTTGTGAGCAACAAACAGCTCAACGGCTTCTTTTGTTACCAGCTCCTTCAGCGCCTCAGGAGTGTTAGGAATATTCAGCAGTCCGCGCTTCTTGGCTTCTTTGACCCACTTGTCGGAGTAGTTGTCGCCGTTGAAGACAACGCGCTTATGCTTCTTGGCTGTTTCCTGAAGCAGTTTCTCAAGGTCAGCTGAAAAGTTTTTCGATTTTTCAAGTTTGTCGGCAAAGCCCTTCAGCGCATCGGCAATGATTGTGTTGATGATGATGTTGGGGCCCGAGATAGAGAAGGATGAGCCGAGCATCCTGAATTCAAACTTGTTGCCGGTAAAGGCGAACGGCGAGGTTCTGTTTCTGTCGGTGGCGTCCTTGATCAGTGCGGGAAGTGTTGTCACACCGATCTTCATATCAGCGTTTACTGAAGATGATTTTACTCCACCAGCCACGATCTGATCGAGAATATCGGAAAGCTGATCGCCAAGGAAAATAGAAATGATTGCCGGGGGGGCCTCGTTGGCGCCCAGGCGGTGGTCGTTGCCGGCGTTGGCACAAGAGCAGCGCAGGAGTCCCGCATAAGCGTCCACAGCTTTGATGGTTGCCATCAGGAAGGTAAGGAATTGGGCGTTTTCATGTGGGGTATGTCCCGGTTCGAGCAGGTTCTGTCCGTCATTTGAACTCATGGACCAGTTGTTGTGCTTGCCGGAACCGTTTACCCCGGCAAATGGCTTTTCGTGCAGCAGGCAGACCAGATCGTGTCTGATGGCGACCCGCTTCAGAACATCCATAACCATCTGATTGTGGTCAGTTGCAATGTTTGTGTTCTCAAAAATAGGGGCTAGCTCAAACTGTCCGGGTGCAACTTCATTGTGCTGGGTTTTTGCAGTAACGCCCAGTTTCCAGAGATCTTCATTTACTTCTTTCATGTAAGACAGCACTCTTTCCTTGATAGTGCCGAAATAGTGGTCTTCCAACTCCTGACCTTTTGAGGGCATGGCCCCGAAAAGTGTTCTGCCAGCCATCATCAAATCTGGTCTCTTGAGAAAAAAAGACTTGTCCACAAGGAAATATTCCTGCTCAGCGCCGACAGTTGAGGTAACTCTGCTGACTGTTGTATTGCCGAACAATCTAAGTACGCGCACTGCCTGCGTAGAAAGCGCTTCCATGGAGCGGAGCAGAGGGGTCTTTTTGTCCAGGGCCTCACCGGTGTACGAGCAGAAGGCGGTAGGTATGCAAAGAGTTATGACATCAGCCGCTTCTCTCAGAAACGCAGGAGAGGTGCAATCCCACGCTGTATAGCCTCTGGCTTCACAGGTTGCTCTCAGGCCGCCGCTGGGGAAAGAGGAAGCGTCCGGTTCTCCCTTGATCAGTTCTTTTCCGGAGAACTCCATCAAGGCAGCACCATTTTCTGCTGGCGTAAGGAATGAATCATGTTTTTCTGCAGTAATACAGGTCATTGGCTGGAACCAGTGGGTAAAGTGTGTAGCACCTCTTTCAACAGCCCACTCTTTCATTGCTGTGGCGACAACATCTGCTATTGTCGGATCCAGCGGCAGACCTTCGTCGATGGTTTTTTTCAGGTTTTTGAAAACACCTTTAGGCAGTCTCTCCCTCATAACTGTCTGGTTAAACACGTTCTTGCCAAACATCTCCATTGTACAGCCTCCTTTTTGGGCAGCGTTGTTTAAAAAATAAGCAAAGGGCTTATTCGATATAGTCGTTCTTTTAATCGTTTACAAAAACATTGCATTGGAATTCTGCTTTCAAAGCAAAATAAGTGCCAAACCTTTTGGTGGAAACCAACGGGTTTTTACCGGTTGAGAGAACCACTAAGGTCATTTAACGCTTCATTTTTACCGCTGATATATAACACGAGGTTGTTTTGAAGTTTAATTCGAGTACGGATATCGTTGCTCTTTGCACTAAGGCTTCGCCAGATATGGCGATGTTCAACCACTTATGCCGGGTCAGTCGGGCCCGTTGCCAGAACATTCTCTGTCTTGCCGCGAGTCCCACTCAATTCATGCCTATGCCCACTTACATTGGTAGCTTTTGCATTTATAGGTAAAACGCTGTAATTTATTGGTGTTTGAAAGAGTGTGGATGGCTGGGAAAATCCCGCTTTTTCTGCGTTTGGCGGGTGCCTTGCAATTGACTTTGCTGGTCCGCTCTGCTAGAAGAGATAAGATTTATTCTGTTCAAAGGACTCATAATGGAAAGTTTCATCCTCAAACTTTCGGTCATGCTTGTACCAGGTATGCTGGCAATAGTTTGTCACGAAGTTTCACATGGTTACGTTGCCTGGCGTTTTGGCGATCCGACTGCACGGATGCTGGGGCGGTTGACGCTAAATCCGTTGAAACACATCGATATCTTCGGCACGCTTATGATATTTTTTATTGGCATAGGGTGGGCCAAGCCGGTTCCGGTTGTGTCGGAAAATCTGCGCAACCCTAAACGGGACATGATATGGGTGGCGGCCGCAGGGCCGGTTACAAACATCTTGCTGGCTACAGTTTCGGCGTTTATGCTGCGCGGTCTGGTGGCTTTTGGCGGTTCGGCCGCACCGGGCTCTATGCTCGCGATGCTTATTGAACCGCTGATTATGATGCTGGCTTTTTCAGTCTATATAAATCTTCTTCTGGCCATCTTTAACATGATTCCGGTGCCACCTCTGGATGGTGGCCGCGTATTGTCCGGGTTGCTCCCACACCGGCAGGCTGCTGCACTGTCTCGTATTGAGCCGTACGGGATGATTGTAATTATCGTGCTGGTCTTTTTTACCAATATCTTTTCGTACATTATATCACCGGCATTGAAAATAGGTGTTGAGTTGCTGGCCGGCCCACAGAGCGGACTTGTCCTGAACGTCACCAGACTGATGATGCATTAAATCCCCACTCTTCTTGAAGGTTACCTATGAACGATCCTAGAATCAGGCAGTTTGCAGAGATACTGGTTGATTATTCGACCAGGGTGAAAAAAGGCGATATTGTCCTGATTAATGCTGCCGGTCTGGAGGCCATGCCGCTGGTAAAGGAACTGTATTCACTCTGCCTTGCACGCGGCGCTGCATATGTTGAATACAGCTTTTCAGTTCCGGAAATTGATCGCAGCTTTTATAATGGTGCCAATAAACAGCAGCTTGGTTACTTCCCACAGCATAAGCTGGATTTCTACAAAAAGGTTACGGTCTATATCGGTATTTCCGCCGGTAATAATTCCATGGTCATGGCTAATGCGCGTCAGGAGTCGATGGTCGCATATGCCAAGCTTACCAGGCCGCTGGTAGATCAGCGTGTTAAGCATACCCGTTGGTGCGTAACCCGCTACCCGACCCACGCTTCAGCCCAGGAAGCTCGCATGAGCCTTGATGAATACGAGGACTACCTGTTCTCGGCCTGTTGCATTGATTGGAAAGCTGAGTCAAAGAAGCAGGAAAAGCTTAAGAAGCTGATCGACCGGACCAAAAATGTGCAAATCCTTGCTCCTGACACGGATCTCCGTTTCAGTATTGACGGGTTGCCCGGCATTAAGTGTGATGGTCGCCTCAATATGCCGGACGGTGAGGTTTTTACCGCTCCGGTCAAAAACTCTGTCCAGGGGCATATCTGCTATAACTGCCCGAGCATTTATCAGGGGAAGGAATATAACGGTGTCAGGTTCGAGTTTGTTGACGGCAGGATTGTCAAAGCAACAGCCGAAGGGGGGATGAGCAAGGCCCTCAACAAAGTTCTGGATGCTGACGATGGTGCCCGCTACATCGGTGAATTTGCGATCGGTGTAAATCCGGGGATTCGCCGACCGATGCGCAATATCCTTTTTGATGAAAAAATCTTCGGCTCAATCCACTTCACACCCGGGCAGGCCTATGACGAGTGTGATAACGGTAACCGCTCCTCCGTACACTGGGACCTGGTGAAGATTCTTGCCGATGGCGAAATATTGTTTGACGGTGTTGTTATTCAGAAAAACGGTCGTTTTGTTCATAAGGAACTGTTAGAGCTAAATCCTGTCGGACATCAATAAGCCGAGTCAAGTGCGTTAAACTTTCTGCCAGAAACTCACAGAAACAATTCATAACTGACCAAGAAAGAGTATAAAAATTATGCCGCAGAGTCCTGAAATAGAATTTGAACACAACGACTTTGATTTTGAAACAATTGACGAAGAGCTTCTGGTTGACGGGCGTTGTCAACAGATTCTGAAGCAATTCTATCTGTTCCTCCAGCAACAGGGGATGGTCGCTGAAAGTGCTTCTGAGCTGGCCTTTAGTGCCGATCTCTATCTGCGCGATTACCTGATTGACTTCGGTCGGCAGAATATTGTACGCCCGGAGCCCGGAATCGTTACCAAGTTTGCTGCCTCCTGGTTTATCACCCATACGCTTGATCCGGATTATGCCACTTTGGAGCGTCATCTGACTGCAGTATCCGAGTTATACGGATATATGCACCGTCAGCATCTTATTTCCGCCGATGAGCTCTCTTTTCTTCTGGAGGAGGCGGGGCAGGCTGAGTTTTACCGCCAGCGGATTGACTCTTTTCTGAATCTTACCGGTGCCGGGTTTGCCGCCTGGGATGCCGAGTGCCCGGCCGTTTTGTAACTGTTGATACGGAGTGATAGAAATGACGTGTAAGAGTGCGAAGCAGATGGTCATCACGATCCATGCCCAGAAGTATCTCAGAAAAGATTGGTCCTTTGATTTTGACGGTCAACCTTTTCATGATTTTCTGGCTGGCGTGATTACGGATATGGAACGGTTAGGAGTGGATCTGACCGTTGTGCGCAATCAGGATTCGATGATCACAATCAATAGTTATGCCGACCTGTTAAATGTTGTGAAAATCTCTTCCCATCAGGATGGGCATAGCAATCAGTGCGTTGGGCATATTATAGGGAAAAGCCAGGGGCTCGATATCCTGGAAGACATCAATATCGCTATCAGGCGCGTGGCGTTTGCACCGGAAACAGTGGCACCATCCAGTGAATTCAGAAAGGTCTGCCATAACTGCGGTTGTGGGTGCTAGCTAAGGTCCCGTAACGCTGTTAGCCCTGTGCAGATGGTTATTGTTACCCGCATAATTTAGTATCAAGGAGATCGGTCATGTCATCAGCATCTATTCCTGAAACCGTAAGAAGGCTACTCGCGTCGCAACCGATTGAGCTGCCGATCTTTCATCCGGTAGCATTGAAGCTTCAGAGAATGCTTTCAGATTATGATTTTACCGTTGACGAGGTGTCCCAGGTAGCAAATGAGGATATGTCGCTGGCCAGCCAGATGCTTAAAATTGCCAACTCTCCCATGTATATGGGGCGCTCCAAAGTTGCTACGATCAAAGAAGCTGTCATCCGTCTCGGAGCACAGCAGGTCATCAATCTTGTGATTGCGGCTTCTCAGGCATCGGCCCACTCGTCCAGTAATCCGGCGCTTGATCACTACATGAAGGAGTTGTGGCTGCACAGCCATAGTTGCGCCCTCGGAGCCCGCTGGCTGGCCCATTCGTGCGGAATGCGCGGTGTTGCCGATGAGACGTATCTGGCGGCACTACTACATGATGTCGGCAAGCTATATCTGCTGAAATCGATTGAAAAACTGGTGGCAGCCGGGGTTATTAATTCTCTGTTTGATGATGAGCTGATTCTGGAAATTTTCGAAGTGATGCATGCAGAGCAGGGATATCGCATGATGCAACACTGGAATTTTCCGGCGATGTACTGTGACGTAATCCGCGATCATAACTCTGAAGAATGGGATACCGTCAACAAGATGCTGGCCATTGTAAGGTTTGTGAACATGGCCTGTCACAGGCTGGGGATCGGCCTGAAACATGAACCTGGCCTGGCCTTGATAGATACGGTGGAAGCGGAAATCCTGGATATAACCGATACACAGATTATCGAGCTTGAGATGATGTTGGAGGAATCCCGCGAAGCTGCGCTGGAGGTTTGACGCCGGCAGCTTCTCTGTGGTCATGCCTCCACTCAGGGATTCGAACAGGTGGTGAAAGTTACTCTATGGGTGCCGGTTCGCACAGGTTCTCAGCGCAGTTAGCTTCTCCGCCGCAGGTGAAGCAATAGAATTTCGGGTCACTGCTTATCTTGGCAATTTCATCGTGCAGCCCGTTACTTCTCAACATACAGAGATGTCCATGGTGTTCGGCGCCGCAGCGACAGGTGGCTTTGGTGGTTGTCATCTTCCCTCCGGTAAAAATCGTGTAGCTTAAGGCTGCTGGCACCATATCAAGAATAGCTGAAAAATGGAAATAGTTTGGACTCTAGCCAAACCCACTAAGAAAAGGAATAAATTGTCGTGATATTTACCCCATCATCTATTCTTGTTACCGGAGGGGCCGGTTTTATCGGTTCCAATTTCATTCATTCTTTCATGGCAAACAATCCGCAATGCAAGGTCACCAATCTTGATTGCCTTACCTATGCCGGTAACCTCAAAAACCTGACCGCGCTCGAAGGGAACAAGAACTACCGCTTTGTCAAAGGGGATATCGGTGACGCTCCTCTGGTGGCAAGCCTTCTTGGCGACCAGCGGATTGATGCGGTTGTGCATTTTGCCGCCGAGTCCCATGTCGATCGATCAATTACCGGGCCGGAAATATTTGTCCGGACGAATGTGCTCGGTACCCAGGTTTTACTGGAAGAGTGCCGTAGACATTGGCAGTCCGGGGCTGTCGCCGATTTTCGCTATCTGCAGATTTCGACAGATGAAGTCTATGGCAGTCTGGGCGATAGCGGCTACTTTACCGAAGAAACACCTTTGGCCGCCAATTCACCCTATTCGGCCAGCAAGGCAGGGGCTGACCTGCTGGTGCGCGCGTATCACGAAACGTTCGCCATGCCGACTCTGAACACCCGCTGCTCCAATAACTATGGTCCATACCATTTTCCGGAGAAGCTGATCCCGCTCCTGATCCATAATATTATCAACAGGAAGCCGCTGCCGGTCTACGGTGACGGCTTGAATGTCCGTGACTGGCTACATGTCCGTGATCATGCGGTGGCGGTTGAGACCGTTTTGAAAAAGGCAGTGCCTGGCTCTGTCTATAATATCGGCGGTAACAACGAATGGAAAAACATCGACATCGTCAATCTGGTCTGCGACCTGCTGGATGGACGTCTCGGTCGTGCCAGCGGAGAGAACCGCACGTTGATATCCTTTGTCAAGGACCGTCCCGGTCACGATCGTCGCTATGCCATTGATGCCTCGCGCCTCAAAGCCGATCTCGGCTGGAGCCCGGCATATACATTTGAGCAGGGGATCGCCGAAACAATCGATTGGTATCTTGACCACCAGGAATGGGTGGCTGAGGTTACTTCCGGTGCGTATCGCGAATATTGTCAGAACCAGTATGGTGGAGGTGTATCTTGATTCTGGTCGTTGGGGCAAATGGCATGCTGGGGCGCGACCTGGTCGCACTTCTGGGCGACAGGGGGCACGGCAT
>Ga0123338_10001277_pt1 | contig 24469 bp, 18 predicted proteins | sample grotaG_FD_89793 | JGI IMG/M metagenome (GOLD analysis project Ga0123338, IMG submission 89793) | Glacier valley bacterial and archeal communities from Borup Fiord, Nunavut, Canada, to study Microbial Dark Matter (Phase II) -... | ecosystem: Environmental > Aquatic > Freshwater > Ice > Glacier ...
CGCCCGAACCGGCCGCCCCGGCCAACGTTACCATGTCGGGCAAAATCGAGGATGAAAACGGCAAGCCCCTGATTGGCGCCACCGTCATGCTCAAGGGCAGCAGCAAGGGCACCAGCACCGACGCCAACGGCAACTACACCATTGAAGTGCCCGGCGGCACCGACAACACCCTCATGTACGGCTACGCCGGCTACGACGACGAGGTGGTGCGCAGCCGCGGCACCCAGCCCATGAACGTGACCCTTACCCCCCGCGCCAAAGTGGCCAAGCGCCGCCGCTAGCCGCTCAACGAAGTCAAGCCACACGCATCAATAAAAAGGGCTTCCCGTCGTGGGAAGCCCTTTTTTGGTGTCGCCAGCCCGCAACGAAAGCACCAAGCGGTGCGTTTACTGCGCGTGCCAGCCGAATTAAACCGCCGCTCTAGCCGTCGCGGCGGCGGCCAAAGCGGCGGCCAAACAGGAAGTAAACCGGCAGGCCCACGGCCACCAGCCCCAGGCCGCGCCGCGAGAATTCGGCCGTGTCGGGCGCGATGAGCAAAATGATGCAGAACGCGCTGGCCAGCAGCACGTACAGGCCCGGCACCAGCGGGTAGCCCCAGGCGCGGTAGGGGCGGGGCGCCGCGGGCCGGGTGCGGCGCAGCACGAAAATGCCGACGATGGTGACGACGTAAAACAGGATTACGGAGAACATGACGTAGTTCAGCAACTGGCCGTAGGAGCCGCTCAGGCAAAGCAGGCAGGCCCACAGGCACTGGGCCCACAGGGCCCGGCCGGGCACGCCGGCGCCGTTCAGCTGGGCCAGGCCGGGAAAGAACAGGCCGTCTTTGGCCATGGCAAAGTAGGCACGGGCCCCGCTCAGGATGATGCCGTTGTTGGCCCCGAAGGTGCTCAGCATGATAAGCACGGCCATGACGTAGGCGCCGGCGCGGCCCAGCACCGACTCGGCCACGGCGGTGGCCACCCGGTCGTCGGTGGCGTACTGAATGCCGCGGCCGGCCAGGGTGGTGGCCTCGGGCGCTCCGTGCAGGGGCAGCACCAGCAGGTATACCACGTTAATCAGAATGTACAGGGCCGTGACGATGGCCGTGCCGATGGCCATGCTGCGCACCAGCGTCCGCTCGGGGTTTTGAATCTCCTCGCCCGCAAAGCCGATGTTGTTCCAGGAGTCGGACGAAAACAGCGAGCCGGTCATCGCCATGCCGATGGCAACGAGCAGGGCGCTGCCGCTGATGGGCAGCACGGCCGCGCTCACGCCCGGTGCTGGCGAGCGGGTGGCCGTCCACATGTCGTGGAAGTTCAGCGCCATGGCCTCGTGGTTCAGCCCCAGCGCCACCCCGAACACGATGAGCAAGCCCAGGGCAATGAGCTTGGTGCTGCCCAGCACGTTCTGGATGAGCTTGCCCGTGCGCACGCCCTGCGCGTTGAGCGCCGTGATGCCGACGATGAGGGCAATGGCCAGCAGCTGCACCGAGCTGAAAGGGATAATAGTGGTATGCCAGCCCGGAAGGACAACTGAAAACAGCACGTTCTTCACGCTGAACCAGGGCAGGAGCACCCCGGTAAACTTGGCAAAGGCCACCGCCACGGCCGCAATCACGCCGGTCTGGATGACCAGGAACAGCGTCCAGCCATACAGAAAAGCCGTGAGGCGCCCGAAGGCTTCGCGCAGGTACACGTACTGCCCGCCCACTTTGGGGAACATGCTGGCCAGCTCGCCGTAGCTGATGGCCCCGGCCATGGTGATGAAGCCGGTGAGCCCCCACACCACCAGCAGCCAGCCGGCGCTGCCCACCTGCCGGGCAATGTCGGCCGACACGATGAAAATGCCCGAGCCTATCATGCTGCCCGTGACGAGCATGATGGCGTCAAAAAGATTAATGGCCCGCTTGAAATGCGGCTGGTCGGAGTGCGGTTCGGTCATAGAGAACGAATTTTTTGCCAAAGAAAACGAAAAAGCCCGCCGTGAAAGGCGGGCCAGGGATGCAGACAGGGAAAAAACGTAAAGCGGAAGCAGAACCGGAGTCAGGGGGCCGGGCGGAACTTGGCGGCAATCCGCTCGGCGGCTTCCAGGTTGCCAAGCTGTTGAGCAGTGGCCCACTGTTGGTTGGCAGCGGCATTCTTACCCGCTTGCATATAATAATCACCCAAATCCAGGTAGATGCTGCCCTTATTACTGTAGGTGGCTACTGCGGCGGCAAGTTGGGCAGCAGCTTCGGAGGCATGGCCGCGGAGTTCCGTAATCACAACTTTGGCCAATGTGCTACCGGTGTGGGTGGGTGCGAGGGTGAGGGCCAGTTCAATGTCGGCGCTAGCCAACTGGTATTCCCCAAGCGAAGCGTGGAGCAAAGCCCGGTTTACGTAGCCTTCGGGCCGCCGAACGTGCCACTTGATGTATTCTTTGCACGAGGCGGCGGCGGCCTGCGGCTTGTGGGCGACGGTGCGGGCTACGGTGAGGTAAAACAAGGCGAAGTCGTTGCGCAGGTCGAGCACAGTGGCCAGTTCCAACTCATCGATGGCCTGGGGGGCGTTGTTGAGAAATAGTTCGGTTACGCCTACTTGGGCCGCTACGTCGGTATCGGCATAGGCACTGGGAGTGCGCTTAAAAGCCAAGGCGTAATCTTTGCGGGCTTGGGTGAGGCGGTGCTGCTCAAACTGGGTTTTCGCCCGGCCAATGTAGTACCAGCCGTTGGTCGAGTCGAGGCGGATGGCGCTGCTGAAATCCCGTTGCGCGGCCGGCCACTGCTGCTGGCGGCCCCGGCACACCCCCCGCAGGTAGTAGAGCGTTGTTCTGAGGGAGTCGGCGTGGAGCGCGGCGGTGAGTTCGCCGTCAGCTTTGGGGTATTGGCCCTTCAGCAACTCCCGCTTGGTGCTGGGGTTGATGCTTTCGAGCATTGGGTCTTTCGCGCCAAAAAGTGGGCGGAGCGCAAACAGCGACAAAAGGCCGTATAGGAGAAGGGCTTCATTCATGCAGGGGCCAGGCAAAAAACAAGAAACACAACTGAGCTAAAACTCACTCCTATCGTACCAGCTGCGCATCCGCCAGGGGTCGGTGCGGGTTTTGCGTACCAGCACCAGCCGGGCCGTGCCCGAGCCGGAGAACCGCTCGTTGTCGCGCTGCTCGATGGTGAGCAGGAACGAGCGTTCCACGTTGGCCAGCGTGTCGGAGGACAGGGTGTCGGAGTTAGGCAGGTACTGCGTCCACTGCAGGTTGGTGGAGCGGGCGGCCCGGAACAGGCGGTAGGTGGTGTTGGCGTCCACGTCGCGGGTCCAGGAACGGTCCACGTTGGCGGCAAAGTCGCGGTAGGTAAACCGAAACTTGGGCGAGAGCAACTGGCCGTAGAGCGTGGAGTCGCGCAGCTGGTACGCGGCCCGGAACCGGTCGAAAAAGCCGCGCACCGTGACGGGGTTGCCCAGCAAGGCGTTCTGGTCGGTCACCACGTCGTCGAGGGCCGGGGCAAACGGGTTGCACGCCGGCACGGTGAGCATGAGCACAATGGCCGTCAGCAGCACAACAGGAAACGACGGGCGCCACGGCAGCTTCATGTGGGAAAGATACGCAGCCGCGGCGCTTAGTGCGAGCTGAAGTATTTCTTCAAATCCGTCCAGCACAGGCCGGGGCCGGTGCGCTGGTCGGTCCAGCGGATGATGCGCCACTCGTTGTTGCGCCGGCGCAGGATGAGGCGGAGGTTGCCCTGGAGCAAGCCCGCGTGAAAGGCCGTGTCCTGCTGGGCGATGCGCAGCTGGTAAAGGGCCGACACCTCCACCGAATCGGCGGTGTAGAACTGGTCGCGGCGGCCGGTGAGGACGAGGGAATTGTTGGCCGTGGGGGCCGAGCGGCGGCGCAAGCTGGTGAAGTAGGTGGTTTCTTCGGGCACGCTCCAGTTGGCAAAGAGGGCGGGCGACGAGCCGGCGCTGGTGGGGTCGGGCCCGAAGCGGTACTCGGGGCCGGCCAGGCTGCGCTCGTAGTTGGCCACGTTAAGGTGTTGCACGGCAGTGGTGAAGTTGCTCAGCAGGATGTCCACCTGGGTGGGTTGAATCCACTCGCTGGCCGTGGCGGCGGGCTCGGGCTCGCGCAGCTGAAAGCAGGAAGCCGCGGCCAGAAGCACCAGGCCCGGCAGCAAGCGGGCCGCGGGCCGCGGCCACCGTTTCAGGCCGCGGTCAACGCGGAACAGACGGAGTAGTTCGGATTTCATTGCCGGGCATCGGGAAAAAGCGAACGGAAAGATACTGGGTATTGGAGCTTGGCGGGCGGCTAAGGGGTGGGGGCCGGACAGCACCGAAGTTTACGGCCCCGCCCCGTCCCCGCGCGCCAATGCGCCGGGCCGCCGTACTTTCGTCGCCCGTCATCCGCTTCCTTTCGCATGTCCCGCAAGCTTCTGGCGTTGCTCACCGCGCTGGTGCTGGTCCTGGCACTGGCCACGTATGTGTACTACCGGCGAACCCTGGCGGCGGTGCCCGTGGACCCTTACGCGCTGGTGCCTGATGACGCCGTGCTGGTGCTCAGCACCCGCGACCACCCCGTCTTGGTGCGCCACCTGCAGGAAACCGGGCTCTGGGACAACCTCACCACGGTGCGCTATTTCCAGCAGGCGGCCGGCCACTTGGCCCTGGCCGACAGCCTGGCCGGCGGCAGCGCCCGGCGCCGCACCGGCCTGCTGGCGCTGCTGGGCCACAAGCTGGTCATTACCTCGGTGCACGTGACGGGGCCCGGCGAGTTCGACGTGTTGTACCAGGTGCCCCTGGCCCGGGTAAGCGAGTACCGGCAGGTGCGCGGCCTACTCGAAACCCTGGGCCGCGACCCCCGCTACCGCCTCAGCACCCGCGAATACGAGGGCCAGGAGCTCACCGTGCTCACCGAGCGGCGCAGCGAGTTCGGCATCACGGTGTTCAACTACCGCAACCACTTGCTCATTAGCGCCAATGCCGGCCTGGTTGAAGCCGCCGTGCGCCGCCTGGGCCATCCCGACGCGCCCACCGTGCTCAGCGCCTTCGGCGCGACGGACCTGCTGCAGCTGCGCGGCGTGGACGCCACCGTGCGGGTGAACTACCGCCGGCTGCCCCAGTTTCTGGACGTGCTGTTTCGGCCCGACACCCACGGGCAGTTCGACCGGCTGGCCGGCTTGGCCTCGGAGGGCTTGCTGGGGCTGAAGCTGGGCGGCGGGCAGGCCCAGCTGCAAGGCTTCTCGACCCCGGAAAAGGCCCGCGGCGCCTTGCAGCAGCGGCTGCGCGGGCAGGCGGCCCAGCCGCTGGGCCTGGCCGGGCTGCTGAGCACCCGCACCGCGCTGCTGCTGCACCTGGCCGCGGCGCCGGCCCGCACGTGGCCCCGCCCCGGCGCTCTGCAAACCGACACGCTGGGCCGCAACGCCGCCCTGGATAGCCTGCGGGCGACGTTTGGGGACGAGCTGGCTGTGGGCTACCTGGCCGCGGCCGCCCCCGGCGGGCGGCCCGGTCAGCTGGCGTTTGTGCGCTGCCCGGCGCCGGCCCGCACGGGCCGCTGGCTGGCCCGGCTGCGGCGCCTCGACGGCAGCTCGCCGGCCTTTACCAAAGTGGGGCCTTACCAGGTGCACCCCGTGGGCTTTCCGCTGGCGGCCGCACTGGGCCCGCTGCTGGCGCCGGCCCGGCCGTATGCCGTGGAGGCGGTGGCGGGCGCGGGGGTGCTGGTGGGCCGCTACCTGGTGCTGGGCGACGAGCTGACCCTGCGCAGCTACCTGGCCGACGTGGTGGCCGGCCGCACCTGGGCCCAAAGCCCCGCCCAAGTGGCTTTCTTGCAGCAAACCCTGCCCCAGGCCCGCCTGAGCATCTTCGTGGACACGCGCAACAGCTGGAACGCCCTGCTCGGCGCCCTCACCGAAGCGCGCCGGGCGGGGCTGCTGCGCAACGAAACCCTGTTCAAGCGCTTCCCCCAGGTGGCCCTGCAGCTGGTGCCGCCCGCCGACGAAGCAGCGCCCGACGCCCAGTACTTCACCCAGCTGCTGCTGCGCCGGCCCGACCCCGGCCCGGCCACGGCCCTGGCCGCTGGCGCGGCGGCCAACGGCCGGGTGCTGGCCTTCCGGCAGCCGCTGCGGGGGATGCCGGCGCTGCTGGCCGCCGCGGGCACCCGCGTGCCGGCCGTGGCGGTGCAGGACTCGGCCGGCACCCTGCACTTCGTGAGCCCCGACAACGCCGTGCTGTGGTCCGACACAGTTGGCACGCCGGCCGTGGGCCTGGGCGCCTTGCCCGGCGCCGGGGCCGGGGCCGGCGGGCTGCTGCTGGGCGCGGGCGCCCGCCTGCACCTGCTGGCCCCCGATGGCCACGAGGTGCTGCCCTTTCCCTTCCGCCTGCCCGATACCGTGCGGGTGGCGGGCTTGCTCGCCGCCGCCCCGGCCGCGCCCGGCGACGCGGCCCGCCTGCTGGTTGTCACGGCCGGCAACGGGCTGCTGCTGTTCGATGCGCGGGGCCGGCAGTTCGCCGGCTGGCCGGCCAAGCGGTTCGACTTCCCGCTGGCCGGGCGGCCGGCGCTGCTCAGCGTGGGCGGGCGCGACGTGGTGGTGGTGCCCCTGCAAAACGGCTACGTGTACGCCTACGACGGCCAGGGCACCCTGCTGCCGGGCTTCCCCTTGAGCACCGGGGCGCGCCTGGCGGGGGAGGTGCTGGTGCAGCCCGGCAGCACGCTGGGGCGCACCCGCCTCACGGTGGTGAACCAGCACGGCGAGCTGGTGGCCTTCACGCTGGGCGGCGACGTGGTGAGCCGCCGCCGGGTGGCCACCTGGAGCCGCACCGCCCGCTTCCGCCTGGTGCCCGACGAGCGGGGCCGCGCCTACGTGGTGACGCGCGACGACGCCGGCCAGCTCGACGTGTACGCTCCCCCGCGGGCCGCGCCGCTGCTCACCCAGCGCTTCCTCACGTCGGGCGAAAAGCCCGTGCAGCTGTTTGATTTCGGGGCCGGCCGGCGCGTGGTGGCCATCACCGAGCCCGGCCCCGGCCAGGTGTATTTGTACGACGGCCTGGGACAGGCCCTGGGCGGGGCCCTGCCCAGCACCGGCACCGGCGTCGGCCTCGCCTTCGACCCCACCACCGCCACCTACCAGCTAGTGCGCATCGTGGGCCGCGAGCTGCGCCGCACCGAGATGCGGGGTTTTTGAACGGGGGAGTGAAGGGGTTGGAAGTTCAATAAGACCTGTCATCCTGAGCTTGCGAAGGACCTTCTCACGCCAGCAAAAGGTGAATTGCTGCCGACCCTTCAGCCGTGGTAAGGTCCTTCGCTTCGCTCAGGATGACAGGATTTTTGAGCTTTCCAACTTGCTCCAATCTTGGCCCTTCAACCCCTAACCCTCAACCAAAAAGATGTCCTTTACCCTTCCGGGCCCGGTGCCCCGCGTGGTTCTGCTCGGGGCCGAGAGCAGCGGCAAATCGACCCTGTGCGCGGCGCTGGCGGCGGCGTTTGGCACGGCCTGGGTGGCGGAGTACGGCCGCACCCTGCACGAACAGAAAAACGGCCACCTGGTGTTCGACGACCTGCTCTACATCGCCCGCCGCCACGCCGAGCTGGAGGACGAAGCCGCCGCCACGGCCCGGGGCTGGCTGTTCTGCGACACCGACGCGGCCACCACGGCGCTGTACTCCTATTACTATTTCCACCGCTGCGACCCCGCCCTGCAAGCCCTGGCGGCCGGCTGCGGGCAGCGCTACGCCCACACTTTCGTGTGCGCCCCCACGGTGCCATTCGAGCCCGACGGCTGGCGCGGCCCCGAGGCGTTGCGCAGCTTCCAGCACGGCATGGTGCTGATGCAGCTGGACCACTACGGCATTCCCTTCACGCTGCTGGAAGGGACGGTGGCCGAGCGCGTGGCGCAGGTGCGGGCCGTGCTGGGAGGGTAGGGGCGCCGGCTCATTCGTTTGAAGGTTCTGGTATCGAAATATTCCCCTACCTTGTCGGCGGTCCGGCTCGACGGCCAGGCGTTTTTTCTATCCCAAAAACCCCTTTCAACTACATGGCAAAGGTTAAAAACAACATCGTCACGCAGGGCCTCAGCGGCACGCTCGGCGGGCAGCTCGTGTTCCGGCAAACCAGCCGGGGCACCGTGGTGAGTGTGGTGCCGCAGGCGCCCACCGGGCCCCCCACGGCCGGGCAAACGGCCCAGCGTACTCGGTTTCAGCAGGCGGTTATCTACGCCAAGGGCCAGAGCCACGACCCGGCCGTGCAGGCCGCCTACGCCCACGAGGCCAAGGCGCAAGACATCAGCGTGTACAACGTGCTGCTGCGCGACTTCATGCAAGCTCCCAGCATCGGCGACGTGGACCTGAGCCAGTACACCGGCAAGGTGGGCGACCTCATCGCCATCATGGCCACCGACGACCACGCCGTGCGGAGCGTGCACGTCAAGATTGAGAACAGCGACGGCAGCCTGGTGGAAGAAAGCGACGCCGTGCAGCAGTCCGACCCCAACCACTGGCTGTACACGGCTACGGCCAAGAACACCTCGCTGGCCGGTGACAAAATCACGGTGTCGGCCACCGACAACCCCGGCCATAGCGTGAGCAAAACCCGAACCCTGTAAATAGTGCAACTTCGGCCCCGGCCGGTCCGGCAACCAGCCGAACGAACGAGGAACGAAGGCAGAACGAACAAACCGCCTGCCAACGCGCCGCCTGCTGGCCGGGCGGGGTCTGAAAAAAGTGCTATTTCGGCCCACAGTAAAACGCCCCCGCGCCAACCCGGCTCGGGGGCGTTTGCATTCGGTTCAGTTGCCATTCTAGAGTGAAAATGGTTCAATTGCTAAAAGCCCGCGTACATTTCATCCACTCTTTGTTTTTTGTCTACCCCAATGCCTCATTTGCTGCTCGCTCCGCTACAAGATTTCGCCGCCTGCCTCACCACCGCTTACGGCCCCGGCGCCATCCCGGGGGCGCAGCCCGAAGCCCAGCTCACCAGCCCGGTGATGGCCCTGCTGGGCCACTACCCCAACGTGCACGTGGCACCCGAAATACCCATGCCCGGCATCGGCCGGCCCGATTTGGGGGTGCAGGTGGCCCGCTTACTCACCGGCTACGTCGAGCTGAAGCCCCCCGGCAAGGGCGCCACCCCGGCCAAGTTTAAAGACAAGCACGACCGGGCGCAGTGGGAGAAGTTCAAGGCCCTGCCCAACGTGCTCTACACCGACGGGCGGGAGTGGGCCCTGTACCGCAACGGCGTGCACCAGGGTGCCCTGTGCCGGCTGGCCGGCGACGTGACCGCCGACGGCCCCGCCGCCGCCACTGAGGCCAATGCCTCCGCGCTGCACCTGCTGCTGACCGATTTTCTGCATTGGGAGCCCCTGGTGCCCAGCCAGCCCCGCGCCCTGGCCGAAGTGCTGGCCCCGCTCTGCGGCCTGCTGCGCGCCGACGTGGCCGAGGGCCTCGCCGCCGACCCCGCCTCGCCCCTGGGCAGCCTGCACGACGACTGGAAGCGCTACTTCTTTCCCGACGCCACCGGCGAGCAGTTTGCCGACGCCTACGCCCAAACCCTGACCTATTCCCTGCTCCTGGCCCGGGTGAGCGGGGCCCCCGACCTGACGCCGGCCACTGCCGCCGCCACCCTGCGCGCCGACCACGGCCTGCTGGCCGGTACCCTGCGCGTGTTGGCAGAGCCCGAAGCGTACGACCAGGTGCGGGTGCCGCTGGAGCTGCTTCGCCGGACGATTGAAGCGGTTGACCCGGCCCTGTTCGGCGGGGGCGCGGCCGACCCGTGGCTGTATTTCTACGAGGACTTTCTAGGGGCCTACGACCCGGCCATGCGCAAGCAGCGCGGCGTGTACTACACCCCCGTGCAGGTAGTGCAGGCCCAGGTGCGGCTCGTGGACGAGTTGCTGCGCACCCGCCTGAACGCCCCGCTGGGCTTCGTGGACGCCGCCGTGGCCACCCTCGACCCAGCCTGCGGCACCGGCACCTACCTGCTGGCGGCCCTGCGCCACGGCCTCGACCGGGCCGCCGGCCTCTACGGCGAGGGCTTCCGGGCGCAGGCCGCCACCACGGCCGCCCGGCAATTGTATGCCTTCGAGCTGCTGGTGGGGCCCTACGCCGTGGCCCACCTGCGCCTCACCCAGCAGGTGCTGGCCGCCGGGGGCACCCCGCCGGCCGGCGGCATCCAGGTGCTGCTGGCCGACACCCTGGAGGCGCCCCACGCCGCCGCGCCCGCCCACCTGCCGCTGCCCTACCGCGCCCTGAGCCAGGAGCACCTGCGCGCCCAGCGCGTGAAGGCCGACGCGCCCGTGCTCGTGTGCATCGGCAACCCGCCCTACTACCGCGAGCAGCACGAGGCCGGCGCCCCGCCCGTGCCCGCCCACGAGCGCCACGGCGGCTGGGTGAAAAACGGCGACGGCCCCGGCACCCGCGCCTTGCTTCAGGATTTTCTCGACCCCCTCACCGCCCTCGGGGCCGGGGTGCACGCCAAAAACCTCTACAACGACTACGTGTACTTCTGGCGCTGGGCCCTGTGGAAGGTGTTCGAGCAGCCGGCCCACGACACGGGCATCGTCTCGTTCATCACGGCCTCGTCGTATCTGCGCGGGCCGGGCTTTGCCGGGATGCGGCAGCTTATGCGCGAGAAATTCGAGGAGCTGTGGATTATCAACCTCGAAGGCGACAACCTGGGGGCCCGCAAAACGGAAAACGTCTTCGCCATTCAAACGCCGGTCTGCATTGCCATCGGCATCCGCACCGGCACCAAGGTGGTCGGGCAGCCGGCGATGGTGCGCTACTGCCGCCTCACCGGCCCGGCCGCTGATAAATTGGACCAACTCGACGCCGTGCAGGGCTTCGCCTCGCTCACCTGGCAGGACTGCCCCCCCGGTTGGACCGACCCACTGCTGCCCGCCGCCGCCACCGCCTACGTGCAGTGGCCCCTGCTCACGGACGTGTTTCCGTGGCAAGCCAATGGTGTGATGATAGGTCGGTCGTGGCCGGCGGGAGCAACATCGGAATCGTTGACTGAGCGGTGGGTGGCTTTGCTCAACGAACCCAATCGGGTGGAGTATTTTAAAGATAGCCCGACTGGCAAGCAAACTCGCAAAGCCATTACCTCAAAAGCTCTATTGCCCAATCGTACTGGTAGCCTCACCGCTATTTCTCAAGTGGCGGTCGGTACACCGGCCCCACCAAGTGAGGCCTTTGCTTTTCGCAGCTTTGACAGACAATTCTTATTGGCTGATGCACGGCTTATTGACCGAGCAAGCCCTGGTTTATGGCGGGCTCATGGGCCAAAACAAGTGTACCTGACCAGTTTATTGACTGGAATACTTGGTGAGGGACCGGCTTTAGCTGCCTCGGAACTCATACCGGACAAGCATCATTTTCGCGGCTCTTTTGGGGGAAATGATGTCATTCCCCTATACCGCGACGCGGCGGGCACCCGGCCGAACCTGCCGGCGGGGCTGCTCCCGCTGCTGGCCGCCACCTACGGCACGGCCGTGGCCGCGCCCGACGTGCTGGCCTACGCCTACGCCCTGCTGGGCAGCCCGCACTACGTCGCGCTGTTTTGGGAAGAGCTGGAAACGCCCGGCCCCCGCCTGCCCCTCACCGCCGACGGGGCCTTGTTTGGGGAAGTGGCCGCCGCCGGCCGGGCCCTGCTGCACCTGCACACCTGGGGCCACCGCTTCGGGCCGGCCGGGGCCGCGCCCGCCGTGCCGCCCGGCACCGCCCGCGTGGCCGTGGGCACCCCCGGCGCCGCCGCCGCCTACCCCACCGCGTTCAGCTACGACGAAGCCGCCCGCACCCTGCTGGTGGGCGACGACGGGGCGGCCCCGGCCGGGCGCTTCACGGGCGTGGCCCCGGCCGTGTGGCGCTACGCCGTGTCGGGCCTGCAGGTGGTGAAGTCCTGGCTCGACTACCGCAAGCGCGAGCGCAGCGGCAAGTCCTCCTCGCCGCTCGACGCCATCCGCCCCGCCACCTGGACCTTCGACCGCGAGCTACTGGAGCTGCTCTGGGTGCTCGAAGCCACCCTGGCCGCCCAGCCCGCCGCCGCCGCCCTGCTCGACCGGGTGCTGGCCGGCCCCCTGCTGCCGGCCGCCGCCCTGCCCCCGCCCACCCCCGCCGAGCGCGAAGGGCCGCCCGCCGTGCGGGTGTCCGCCACCGGCAACATGTTTCCCTAGCCCTTGCCGGTGTGTTTCTAACGTAAAAGTGCAGGATGGGCGGCCGGTTTTCCCTCGGCCGTCCGCTCGAAGCATTACCGACGCCACTGGCCGTTCATGGCCGTGCGGCAAACAAGCGGACTGCCGGCTCAGCGCCGGCAGTCCGCTTGTTTGCCGCACGGTTCCGCCCCGGAACCGGTCCTGCCCGCCTCACCCGTTCGTGAGCCAGCCCTTGCGGTAAAAGTAGTAGAGCTGCCCGCTCACCACGGTCAGCATGATGGCCACCACCAGGGGGTAGCCCCAGGGGCTGTAGAGCTCGGGCATGTTGAGGGGCAGGAAGTGGCCGTGGCCGTCGTCGCGCTGGAAGTTCATGCCGTAGAGGCCCACCACGAAGCTCAGGGGGATGAAGATGGTGCTGATGATGGTGAGCACCTTCATCACCTCGTTCATGCGGTTGCTCTGGTCGGAGAGGTAGAGGTCGGTGAGGGAGGAGATGTTGTCGCGGTAGCTCTCGGCCAGGTCCAGGGCCTGGATGGCGTGGTCGTAGGCGTCGCGGTAGAAGAGCTTGAGGCTTTCGGGCATCACCTCCTCGGGCAGGCGCAGGATTTCGGCAATCTTGTCGCGCTCCGGGTACACCAGGCGGCGGAAGCGCACCACGTCTTTCTTGATGCGCAGGATGCGGTTGAGGAGCCGGCGGGGCCGCTTGTCGGCGAAGATGGCCTCTTCCAGGTCCTCAATGTAGTCGCCGATGGCGGCCATGGTGGGGTAGTAGTGGTCGAGCACCACGTCGGTGAGGGCGTAGGCGAGGTAGAGCACGGGCTGCTTGCGCAGGGTGCTGAAGTTGGCGCGGATGCGCACCCGCAGCGTGTCGAGGCAGTCGTCGTAGTCGTCCTGAAACGAGAGCACGTAGTTGGGCCCGGTGAAGAGGGAGAGCTGGTCGTCGTCAATTTCCAGGTTGGCGGTGAACTCGGTCATGCGCGACACCAGGAAGAGGCGGTGGTCGTCGAAGACTTCCACCTTGGGCCGTTGGTAGTCGTTGAGCACGTCCTCCATTTGCAGCGGGTGCAAGCCAAAGTCTTTCATGAGCTGCTCTATCAGGGCCAGGTCGCCGTAGCCGCGCACGTCAATCCAGTACTTAAGCTCCGGGTGCTGGCGCAGCTGGTTCCGCAGGTCCTCGTAGCGGTCGGTGTACTCGTCCTCCTGGCAGCTCTCGTCGTTGTAGGCGGTCAGGAACAGGCGCGGCTTGAGGGCGCCCTCGCGGATGTTGAGGGTGCCCGGGCGCTGGCCCACCTGCTGCTCGCGGGCCTGCCGGGTGGCGTCGCGGTCAGTCACGCGGGAATTAGGGCCAAATGCCGCGGCCGTGGGGCGGCCCGGCGCGGTGGCCGGGGAAGGAGAATTGGAAGACATGCAGCAGAAAATTAGAGCCAATCGGGCGCCGGCCCAGCCCACCTACGCGCGGCATTCGGAAGAAGATGCCGCCCCCGCCGCTCCGGGGGGGGCGGGGCCGCCGTCGTTCCGTGCCGTACTTTGCCGCCTGGGCCACGCCATTGAGGTTTGAAAGTAACTGATTCTTTTGCCGCTGCTGCGCCGGGGGCCGCCCCGCCGGGCCCGGCCCGGGGAATTTACGTGGCCGAAAGCGGCCCGGCCGGCCCCGCTGGGCCCCGGCTGCCGCTGGCCTTCGAGCCGCTGCTTTACCTGCGCCCCGAGCACCAGGCCCTGGCCCCGGCCCCCGGCCCGGTGCTCAGCTTCTACGCCGAGGACGCCGCCGCGGGCCGCACCGTGGCGCAGCTGCACGTGGCCCTCGACGCGGCCGCGGGCCTGGGTCGCAGCCCCGGGCAGGCGCCGTTCGGGGGCGTGCAGCTGGCGCCCGGCGTGCCGGCCGCCCGGCTGCACCAGCTCCTCGACGCCGCCGAAGCCGCCGTGGCCGGGCGCGGCCTGCGCCGGCTGGCCCTGCGCGGCTACCCCTTCGCCTACGACCCCGCCGGGGCCGCCCAACTGGCCGAAGTGCTGCGCCGCCGCCGCTACCGCGTGGTGCTGGCCGAGCAGAACTACCACCTCGACCCGAACCGCGACTACGATGCCCACCTACACCCTTCCGAGCGGCGCCGGCTGCACAAGTGCCGCCGCCACGGCCTGCACTTGGAGCAGGAGCCGCCGCTGCTGCTGCCCGCGGCCTACGACTTCATCCGGGCCTGCCGGCAGGAGCGGGGGCAGGCGCTGTCGTTGCCCCTGGCGCGGGTGCAGGAGCTGTTTCAACGCTTCCCGCAGGACCATTTTCTGTTCTCGGTGCGCCAGCCCGACGGCGGCTGGGCGGCCCTCACGGTGGCCGTCCGGGTAAGCGGGCGGGTGCTTTACAACTTTTATCCGGCCAGCCCCCTGCGCTGCAACGCCCTGAGCCCGGTGGTGCTGCTCAACGAAGGCCTGCACGCCTTTGCCCGGGCCAGCGGCATGGCCGTGCTCGACTTGGGCACCTCGACGCTGCCCGCCGGCCCAAACGCCTCGCTGTTGCGGTTCAAGCGCCACTTGGGCGGCGTGGCCGGCCTGCGGCTGAGCTGGGAGAAGGAGATTGGGTGAGGTGGTGGAGTGGTGGAATGGTGGGTTGGTGGGTTGAGGGAGTGGGAAGCTTTGCGTTTCAACTGCGGTGGCTCATGTTGCGCCCGGCTGGACGGCTTCTTCCGCTTCGCGTTTCTTTACGTCCGCTAGCCACCATGCCCGTCAATCCACCCACCCACCCACCCAGCGCTTCACCAATCCGCCAATTCGTGCGCGGCTCGGCGGGCGCGGGGGTGGCGGTGGCGGCCCGGGCGGTGGGGGCGCTCATCGTCAACAAGCTGTTTGCCACGCTGGCTCCGGCCGGCGGCCTCACGCTGCTGGCCCAGTTCCAGAACCTGATGGCCCTGCTCACGGCCCTGCCCAGCGACGGGGTGCACGTGGGCCTGGTGAAGTACCTGGCCCCGCTGCGGCCCGGCAGTGCCCGCTACCGCGCCTGGCTGGGCGCCGCCGCCGTCCTCAACGCGGCGGCGCTGCTGGCCGGCGGCGCGGTGCTGGCCGCGCGCGGGCTGCTCGGGTGGGGGTGGGGCAGCGGGGCGGCCTTTCTGCTCGGCATCGCGCTGCTGGTGGGGCAGGGGCTGCTGGGGGCCGCGTTGCTGGCGGCCGGGCGGCTGCGCGACTACATCGGTTTGTCGGTGGCCCTGGCCGCGTTTGGGACGGCGGCGGCGGCGGCGGCGCTGCTGCACTACCTGTCCCTGCCCACCGTGCTGCTGGCGTATTTGCTCGCGCAGGGCCTCACGCTGGCGCCGGCGCTGGGGCTGGCGGCCCGGGCGGGGGTGCTGCGGCATGTGCGGCTGGCCGCGCCCCTGAGCCAGCTGGCCCTGCGGCGGCTGGGCCAGTTCCTGCTGATGGCCGTGAGCACACTGCTCTTCGGCAAAGCCGTTGATTTTGCCCTGCGCAGCTACTTGCTGGGGGCTTTCGGGCCGGCCCGGACGGACTTGTGGCAGGCCGTGGCCAAGCTTTCCGACAACTACACCATGGTGTTTGCCGCCGTGATGAGCAGCGTGTTTTACCCGCGGCTGGCCGCGCTGGCCGGGCAGCCGCGGGCGGCCCGGGCGTACCTGCGCGGGGTGCTGGCCCTGCTGGCCCCGGTGCTGGCCGGGGGCCTGGGGCTGCTGTATGAGGGCCGCGACTGGCTGCTGCCGCTGCTTTTTGCCCCGCGCCTGCTAGCCGCCCGCGAGCTGCTGGCGCCGCAGCTGCTCGGCGACTGGGCCAAGTTTTTGAGCTGGGTGTTTATTTTTCAGCTCACGGCCCGGGCCCGCACCGGGCCCTACGTGGCCGTGCAGGCGGTTTCGGCGGCGGTGTTTGCGGGGCTGCTGGCGCTGCTGCTGCCTCGCTACGGCCTGCAGGGGGCCGTGCTGGCCCATGCCGCGCGCTACGGCCTGCTGCTGGCCGGCTGCGTTTTTTTTCAATTAAGAACGAGGAGAGAGAAGTAAGGAGTGAGGAATAGTCTTTTTGATTTACGTATCCATTGCCCGTGCTCGATTCCTCACTCCTCATTCCTCATTCCTCATTAAGCGCAGCGTCAAGCGCAACGCCCCTGGTGTCCATCATTGCGCTGTGCTACAACCACGCGCCGTTTGTGCGGGAAGCGCTGGATTCCATCCTAGCTCAGAGCTACCCCAATCTGGAAGTATGGCTCGTGGACGACGCCAGCACCGACGGCAGCGCCGCAATTTTGCAGGAGTACGCGGCCACTTACCCGGCCTGGCACCTGCTGCTGCTGCCCGAAAACATCCAGAACTGCCGGGCCTTCAACGCCGCTTTTCACCGGTGCTGGGGCGAGTTTGTGATTGATTTTGCCACCGACGACGTGCTGCTGCCCGGGCGGGTGGCGGGCCAGGTGGCCGCGTTCCAGGGCCTGCCCGCCACTTACGGCCTCGTGTATTCCAACGCCGAGCTGATTGACGCGGCCGGCCGGCCGCTGCGGCTGCACCACCGGCCCGACGGCCGCGGGGGCCTGCGCCCGCGCCCGGCCAGCGGCTGGGTGTTTGCCGACGTGCTCGACCATTACTTCATCTGCACGCCCACCATGATGATGCGGCGCGAAGTGCTGGCCCGGTTGGGCGGCTACGACGAAAGCCTGAGCTACGAGGACTTCGATTTCTGGGTGCGGGCCAGCCGCGACTGGCAGTTTTTTTACCAGGACGCCGTGACGACCCGGCGGCGGCGCCACCCGCGGTCGATGTCGTCGAAAGCCTACCAGCCCAACGACCCCTACCTGGCCTCCAACATTGCGGTGTGCCGCAAGGCCCTGGCGCTGGTGCGCACCCCGCCCGAGCGGACGGCCTTGGCCAAGTGCCTGCGCTGGGAACTGCGCCAGATTGTGCGTCGCGGCCGCCACCCCGAAGCCGTGGCCGTCCTCGAATTGCTGCGTCAGGCCACCCGGCTCACCCTTCTGGACCGGGCACTGGCGGTGTGGAGCCGGCTGCAGACCAGGTTTCGGGGCTAAATTTGACCGGTTACTATGACCGCGCCCTCCCGGCGCCCCCCGCCATGACTCCCGACCCCGCTGCCGACGCCACCCCCTTCACCCATCTCAACCTGAACGGCGAAGCCGTGCCTTACCAGGTGGAAGGCCCCAGCGGCGGCACCGACAACGACCAAATCCTGCTGGCCGCCGACCACGACCTGACCGCCTGCACGCCCTGGGCCGCCGCGGGCTTCGCCGTGCTGCCGGGCCTGCCCGCGCCCTACCATGCCCAACTGCAGGCGGGCTTGCTTGACTTGTTCCGCGAGGCCCTGCGCACCGCCGGCTGCCCCCGGCCCGCCGACTTCGACGGCACCCAGTATCACCACCTCGTCGGCAACGACATGGAAAGGCATTTGGCCGTCATCGCGCAGACCAAGTCGTATGACATCAGCCGCTTCCCCATTCCGCTGGAAGTGATGGAAACCTACCTGAGCGCGGCCTGCGGCCAACCCGTGCGGGCCCACAACTACCACGCCGACGAGCGGGTGTTTCACCTGCGCATTGTGCGCCCCGGCCGCCCCGACAACAACCCCCTGCACCGCGACGTGTGGCTGGCCGAGCTACGCGACGGCTTGAACATCTACCTGCCCGTGGCCGGCAGCACAGCCCGTTCGTCGCTCACGCTGGTACCCGGCAGCCACCATTGGCCCGAAAACGCCGTGGTGCGCACCGAGGGCGGAGCCGTGTACCACGGCGTGCCCTACACCGTGCCCGGCGTGCTGCGGCCCGTGCGCCCGCTCGACCTCATCCGGCCCAACCCCGGGCCCGACGAAGTGCTGGTGTTCTCGCCCTACCTGCTGCACGGCGCCGCCGCCAACCTCAACGAGGACGCCACCCGCGTATCGCTCGAAATGCGCTTCTGGAAAGCGTAAGGGGCATTGCGAACGGAGAAGTAAAAAACACTCAGTCCCAGTTTTTAACGGCTTAACGCTTAATTTTTAACTAGGGTGACCGCCTTGCCGCATTCTTCCCGTTTTGCCCCGTTTGTCCGCGGGGTGTTGCTGCCGCTGGGGCTGGTGGCCGGCACCGTGGCGGGCCTGGGAAGCTACTACGAAGCCAGCGACGACACGGCCCTGGCCTGGCTCTTTTCGGGGGTGGCAGCAGCGGCACCGGTGCCGGCGGTGCCGCTGTATTTTCACGGGTACGGCCAGGTGTTGGCGGCGTTGTTTGGGGCCGCACCCGCCGTGCCGTGGTTGGGCGTGTTGCTGGCCGGCTTGCTGGGGGCCGCCACTTGGTTCACCTTCGCCGTGCTCGACGGCCTGCTGCGCCCCCGCCTGCCGCCGGGCGCGGTGGTGCTGGCGCTAGTGGCTTTTTTTGCTCTGGCCTGGCTGGAGCATTGGCTGTGGTTCAGCTACGTGCGGGTGGGGGTGCTGCTGGCCGGCGCGGCGGTGCTGTATGCGGCGCAGCGGCCCGGGCGGCGGGGCGCGTTGGCGCTGGGCCTGGTGGGGCTGGGCGCGGCCTGGTTGTTGCGGCCCAGTTTGGCGGTCGTTGCTTTTGGAGCGGTGGTGCCCGCGGCGGTGCTGCTGGCGGGAGGCTGGCGGCGGGCTGCGCCTGTGCTGCTGGGCGGGGCGCTGTTGCTGGCAGGGGCCTCCCTGGGCGCCGCCGCGGGGCGCACGCCGGCGCAGGAGCACACCCAGGTGCTCGACGGCTACGCTTCCCGGGTGCTTGATTTTGACTTGATGCGCCCCCATCCGCACTCCTCGGCCGACACCCTGGCCGTTGCGGCGACTAATTTGTGGTTGCTGGGCGATGCCGCACTTATAAACCCGGCTTTCTACCGGCGGGCGTACTCCTTCGACGCGGCCGATTACTTCGGCCGGGAAATGCCGGCCAAACTTAGGCTGCACCTCGGCCTGCTGGGCCGCGATTATTTCCCCATCCTTTGGGTTTTGCTCCTCACTGCTTGGGGAGTGGGGCCTAATCGCCGGCTGGGCTATTGGCTGGTGCAGGCTGGATTTGTCGGAGCATTGGTTTTTTTTGCGGGAATTCTCAAGCTGCCCCCCCGCCTGGCGCTGCCGCTCCTGGACTTCTGGCTCCTCACCAACCTGGCGTTTGTGCTGGCGCCGCGGGCTGAAACCGAGGGCCTCCGTCCAGTTGCTCCGGCGGGCGGCTTCACGCGTGCTGGGCTTCGGTTGGCTTTGGGCATTGGAGTGCTCACGGCGGTGCTGTACGGGGCTAAAACCTGGCACCGGCAGCAGGTGCTGGGGCAGGAGCAGCGCCGCCACTTGCGGAGTTTGGCCGCCATTGACCGGGCCGGCACGGGCCGCCTGCGCATCGTGGGCGGCGGCACGGAACTGCTGAAAAGCCTGTCGCCCTTCCGCACTTATGGCTCCGGCACCGGGCGGTGGCTGCTGCTTTCGGGCTGGCCCTCGCACGATGCCTCGCAACGTGACTTGCGCCGCCACCTGAGCGGCACCGACGACCAAACCGAGTGTCTGCGCCGCTTGGCTGTTGGTGCGCGGGCCGGGGTTCGGGCCGGGCCGCTGTGGGTGCTCACCCCCGCCGCCGCCGCCTGGCTCGGCCGCCGCTTTCACTTTGGCGGGGCGCCCGTGTCGTTTGTGCCTGGCGCGCCGGTTCCGGCCGATTCAGCGCTTCGTTTTTATTGCGTGCCGCCAGGGCGGGGGTTCGTCTGGCCTCTTCACAGCTTGCGCCCCGCCGGGGCAATGCCATAATCTTATACCCGCCTCCTTGCACTTGCAGCAGACCTTTGCCCCCCTAAAAGCGTTTGTTCATATCATATTCACGTTTTGCGACCCGTTTTATGCTCTCGACTACGATGACATCCCGCAGCCAAGTGCTGCAACACATGGAAGGCTTCCTCAAGCAGAACATGGGCACCTTCCTCAGAAGCGTGGAAGACAGCTGGCAGCCCGCCGATTACCTGCCCGATTCGCGCCAGGACACCTTTTTTGAGGAGGTGAAGGAGTTGCGCGAGCGCGCCAGCAACCTGCCCTACGACCTGCTGGCCGTGCTCATCGGTGACACCATCACCGAGGAAGCCCTGCCCAACTACGAGGCCTGGTTCCACGAGCTCGAAGACCTGAACCGCGACCGCAACAACGGCTGGGCCGAGTGGATTCGGGGCTGGACGGCCGAGGAAAACCGCCACGGCGACCTGCTCAACCGCTACCTTTACCTGAGCGGCCGCGTGAACATGCGCGAGTTTGAGGTGAGCACCCAGTACCTCATCAACGACGGTTTCGACCTCGGGACGGCCCACGACCCCTACCGGGCCTTCGTGTACACGAGCTACCAGGAGCAGGCCACCAACATTTCGCACCGCCGCGTGGGCCAGTTGGCCCGCACCGCCGGAGACGACCTGCTCTCCAAAATCTGTGGCATGATTGCCGGCGATGAAAACCGCCACGCCCGGGTGTACAAAACGTTTGTGGAAAAAATCTTCGAAGTCGACCCCAGCGAAATGATGCTGGCCTTCGAGGACATGATGCGTAAGAAAATCGTGATGCCGGCCCACTACATGCGCGAAATGGGCATCGAAATGGGCAAAACCTTCGGGCATTTCACCGACGCCGCCCAGCGCCTGGGCGTGTACACCAGCTCCGATTACACCGACATCCTCGATTCGCTCATTCAGGACTGGAAAATCGAGCACCTCGGTGGCCTGAACGGCGCGGCCGAGAAAGCCCGCGACTACATCATGGCCCTGCCCAACCGCCTGCGCCGCGTGGCCGACCGCATGCCCGTGCCCAAGCTGGAATACAAGTTCAAGTGGATTAGTTAGGCCGATGCCAGCCGGACGTTTTTTAACCTAACAATCAGCAGCTTCCTTACTTCTCTACCTTCACGCCTTTCCAAAAGGCCACGCGGCCGGCAATTTCCTTGGCGGCGTCTTTGGGCTCGGGGTAGTACCAAGCGGCGTCTTTGTTTTTCTCGCCGTTTACGCTCAGCGAATAGTAGCTGGCGCGGCCTTTCCAAGGGCAGGTGGTTTGGGCGATGCTGTCCTCAAAAAACTCTTTTTTGAGGGAGTCGGCCGGGAAATAGTGGTTGTTTTCCACGACCACGGTGTTGTCGCTCTCGGCGACGACGGTGTTGTTCCAAATGGCTTTCATGGGGCGGGCGGTGCCGCGAAGCTCCAGCTTCGCACGGTGGTGAGAGAAACGGGCCGGCGGCAACCAATAGCCGCGGCCGGCGCGCAAAGCTGGAGCTTCGCGGGGTAAAGTCACGCAGTTGAACATTGCCCGCGGCGCCGTTGTTTTCCGGGCCTACCCTGAAAGAAGATTATTATGGCCGTTGGCTTCCGATTCCGCGATTTTGTGCCCGAGGACCAGCCTGAAAAGGGCTTTGAATCGTTGTTCAAGTTGTTCATGCAACTCGTCACCATCACGTCCGGCGACGTGGGCGAGGCCCTGCAGTGGCTCAACGAGCTCGACAAGCAGTACGGCCTCACCGACGACCAATACGGCATGGGTAACTTCATTGATGACCTCAAGAAAAAGGGCTACATCGATGAGAACGAGCAGGAAAAGGGCGCTTTCAAAATCACGCCCAAAACCGAGCAAGGCATCCGCAAGAGTGCGCTGGAGGAGATATTTGGCAAGCTGAAAAAAAGCAGCACCGGCAACCACCGCACGCCCCACACCGGGCAGGGCGATGAGCAGAGCACCGACCTGCGCGAGTTTCGCTTCGGCGATTCGCTCGAGCAAATTCAGATGTCGGAATCCATCCGCAACGCCCAGCTCAACCACGGCATGGACGGCGACGACTTCATGCTGACTGAGGGCGACTTGGAAGTGCGAGAAAACGAGCACAAGTCCCAGACCAGCACCGTGCTGATGATTGACATCTCGCACTCCATGATACTTTACGGCGAGGACCGCATTACCCCGGCCAAAAAAGTGGCCATGGCCCTGGCCGAGCTCGTGAAGCAGAAGTACCCCAAGGATTTCCTCGATGTGATTGTGTTTGGCAACGACGCCTGGCAGATTGAAGTGAAGGACTTGCCCTACCTGCAAGTGGGCCCTTACCACACCAACACCGTGGCCGGCCTGGAACTGGCCATGGACCTGCTGCGCAAGCGCAAAACGCCCAACAAGCAGATTTTCATGATTACCGACGGCAAGCCCACCTGCCTCAAGGAGGGCAACGGCTACTACAAAAACGCCTTCGGCCTCGACCGCAAGGTGGTGAACAAGACCCTGAACCTGGCCGCCGCCGCCCGCCGCATTCACATTCCCATCACCACGTTCATGATTACCTCCGACCCCTACTTGCAGAAGTTCGTGGAGGAATTCACGGAGGTGAACCAGGGCAAGGCGTACTACTCGGGCCTGAAGGGGCTGGGGCACCTCGTGTTCGAGGACTACAAAAAGAACCGCCGCAAGACGCTCTAAAAGGGTGTAAGACAATTAAGGAATGTCATGCTGAGCTTGTCGTGGAATCTTGCTCACGCCATCCGTAAATCGTACCAACGACACCCAAACGGCCCGGGCGAGATTCCTCGACAAGCTCGGAATGACGTTTTTATGTTATAGACTTCATGGCTAGCGCGGGTTTGCGCGCGGCGTCTTGACGCTGCCGCGGCCCGCCGTCGGCTCCAAGCTGGCCAGTCGCACGGCTTCGTACAGGTTGACCACGCCGCCGGCGCGGGAAAGGGTGGCAAAATCGACCAGCTGCCGGCTGCCGGGCCTTAACACCCGCGTGTGGCAGGGCACGGCCGAGGCCAGGATGAGGCGCTTGAGGTCGGCGGGGGTGAGCCGCGGGAAGTAGGCTTTGAGCACGGCCGCGATGCCGGCCACGATGGGCGTGGCCATGCTCGTGCCGCTCATGAGGTCGTAGGTGCTGCCCGGCATCGTGGACAGGATGTCGAGGCCCGGCGCGAATACGTCCACCAGCCCAGGGCCGTAGTTGGAGAAGTCAGCGGGCAGGTGCTCGTCGTTGGCGCGGGCGCTGGCCCCCACGGTTATCAGGTTCGGGATGCGCTGGCCGTTGAGGAAGCGGGCGGTCGGGTACTCCAGGGTGCTGTCGACATCGAGGTGCTCGTTGCCGGCCACGTGCACCAGCAGCACGCCGTGGGCATCAACGTAGCGCATGGCCGCGTCCACGGCGGCCTTGTCGGGCGAGAGGTATTTGCCAAAGCTCATGCTGATGATAGCCGCGCCCCGGTCCACGGCGTAGCGGATGGCGTTGGCCACGTCCTTGTCGCGCTCGTCGCCATCGGGCACGGCCCGCACGCTCAGCAGGCGCACGTGGTCGGCCACGCCCCGCACGCCGAGGCCGTTGGTGCGGTCGGCCCCGATGAGGCCCGCGCAGTGCGTGCCGTGGTCGTTGCCGTGGCCGTCCAGGCTGGCCTGCACGTTGGGGTTGCCGTAGTGGCGCTCGGCCACGTCGGCTGGGTGGTCGCCCACCAGCAGCTGCGGGTTGTAGGCGAGGTTATAAGCGTAGGCGAGGCGGTTTTGCAGCGAACCCAAGTGGCTTCGCAGCCCGTTGAGCAGCGAGTCGGTGTTGGGCTGCATGCCGCGCCGTCGCAGTTCCTGGTAGTATCCGGCTGCCTGTCGTATTAGGGCCGTATCGGTGGTAGGTGGGTGGTGCAGCAGCGCCGAGTCGAGCACGGCCACGCCCAGGGCTTTTTTGAGGGCAGCCGTGTTCGCCTTTTCCGCAGTGAATATTGGGCTGAAGTACGCGTACTCAGCCTCCGTTTTGGCCTTCCCAGCAACGTATTTTTTCTCAGCCCGCTGGTACAGCTGCCACTCAGCTTGCTGCCTCGGCAACACGTCGGCCAGGGTTTTGCCATCGAAGCGCGGGTGGAGCTGGGCGTACACGCGGGTTTCCTCGGCCTGGTTATAAAACACGTTCTGGCCGTCGGCCCCGCCCAGGAAATTCCAGCCGTACACGTCGTCGGCGTAGCCGTCGCGGTCGTCGTCGCGGCCGTTGGCGGGCACCTCGCCGGGGTTGTGCCACAGCACCCGGCGCAGGTCGGCGTGGGTGGTGTCGATGCCCCCGTCGATGACGGCCACGAGGACGGGGCGGGCGGCGGGCTTGCGCCCCAGCCGGGCCAGCAGGGCGTAGGCCCGCTCGGTGCTGATGCCCATGACGTGGTCGGCGGCCGGGTCGAGGTGGTGCCACTGGGCCATGGGCGCCTGGGCGTGCGCGGCCCCGATGAGCAGGGCGCCAAATAGAAACCGAAAGCTGGGAAGGTGCATAGCGTTGGGGGTGTTGGGGGCCGGCGGTGGCTCGTGGCCGGTTCCAAATGGCCAATTTGCCGGAATATTACCGGGCTAATATATTACATGAACTGTGTTAAAAGTTAAGAAATGGGGGTGAGTTTTGAGCTAAAATCAGCTTGGTAGGGCACGCCCGATTTGACGATGGCAAAGGCTTGCTTGAGCAGCTTGTTACAGACGGCA
>Ga0123338_10001278_pt1 | contig 24450 bp, 25 predicted proteins | sample grotaG_FD_89793 | JGI IMG/M metagenome (GOLD analysis project Ga0123338, IMG submission 89793) | Glacier valley bacterial and archeal communities from Borup Fiord, Nunavut, Canada, to study Microbial Dark Matter (Phase II) -... | ecosystem: Environmental > Aquatic > Freshwater > Ice > Glacier ...
CCCGGCAATTCGTCCGCGGCGCTCGACGCCCTGGCGAACTTGTTCGGCATCAGTGGTTCGGGCGCGAGCTTCGCGGGCGCGGTCCACGTGCTGTCATCGGACGGCGCCGCACAGTTCAATGCGGACGTGCTCGACGTGCAGGGCATGCCGTACTTTTCGGTCGCCGGGCGCTCGTTGCTCGCCGGCCAAGATGCGTGTCCGCCCGCGGCAGCACCGTTCATGACCACGTGGAATGGCCAGCGCGACCCGATCAAGATCGAGCTCGCGCCGGTTGCCGCGATCCTCGGGCTCGCGGAGCTGCCGAACACGCCCACCCAGGACGGCCTCGTCACCGTGGCGTCGGCGACGTGGGGCCAGTTCCTCGGCTGCATCCCTGCCGATCATTTCGACGAGGTCTGTCAGCTCGCGGGGCAAGGAGCCGGCCTCGGCAACGGCTTCGATTGCCTCCTCTTCTGGCGTGATCTCGAACAGTTTCTCGCCTCACAGAATCTCTGAGCGCGGATCTCGCTCGTGCGTGAGCGCGCAGCGGGCGCGCGCGCGGCGACGCTTTCGCCCTCGGTCCTAGTCCTATCGCCGATTTGCTGATTGGCATCGCGCGCGCAGTAGGGGCGTGCATGACTAGACTCATCCTGGCCGCGCTTGTCGCGGCACCCTTGATGGCGTGCGGCGGAGCCGCAAAGCCTGAAGCGCGAATGGCGTCGTCGGAAGGCGCGATCCGTGGCGCCCAAGAAGCCGGCGCTCAGAACGTGCCGCAAGCGACGCTCTACCTGAAGCTCGCGCAAGAAGAGCGCGAAAAGGCGCTCGCCATGGTGAAGGACGATGAAAATCATCGCGCGTCCTTCATGCTCGCCCGCAGCGAAGCCGACGCCGAGCTCGCCCTCGCTCTTGCTCGCTCGGCGAGCGCCACCGGCGAAGCCGCACACGCGACCGAACAGGTCAATGACCTCAAGCAAAAGGCCGGACAATGAACGTCGCTACGCTCGCCAAGAGTCTCCTCCTCGCGCTGCCACTCGCCGCCGCCGCTTGTGCCTCGCACATGCCGCCGCCCGAGCTGGTCGACGCGCGCTCCGCCTACGACCACGCTGCGCAGGGCAATGCCTCCAAGCTCGTCCCCGCCGAGCTCCACGTCGCGAAGGAAGCGCTCGACGCTGCCGAACACAAGTTCTCCGATGATCCGGACAGCCAAGACACCGTCGACACGGCGTACGTCGCGATGCGCAAGGCGCAACGCGCAGAAGCTCTCGGCAACGCCGCCGCAGCCGCCGACTCGACGCACAACGCTCATCGCGAAGAGTTCAAGACTCAAAAAGACATCATCGAGTCTCAGCAAGGTCAGATCAAGAACACGCAGGGTGACCTCGCAAAGACCCAAGGTGACCTCGCCAAGCAAAAGGAGATGACCGAGTCCGAGCGCAACGCGCGCGTAGCCGCCGAAAAGAAGGCGCAGGACGCGATGGATGCGCTGGCGAAGAGCCTGGCGGTCAAGGCCGACACTCGCGGCACTGTGATTACCCTCTCGGGTGGCGTGCTGTTCGCGACCGGGCAGTCGACGATCCTTCCGGGCGCGCAGGCGCAGCTTAACCAGGTTGCGGATGCGCTAAAGACCCAGGCGGAGCATCACTTCACCGTCGAGGGCTACACGGATAACCAGGGCACCGACAAGATCAACGAGGCGCTCTCGGCGGCTCGTGCGAACGCGGTGCGTGACTACCTCGTCGTCCGCGGGGTGGCATCGGCAGCCATCAGCGCGCAGGGCTTCGGCTCGGCCAAGCCCGTCGCTGACAACAAGTCGACCGAGGGTCGCGCGATGAACCGTCGCGTCGAGATCATCGTCGACCGCGCTGTCACCGCGGCGAACTAGCTCTCGATAACCTTGCTCGATTAGCGTTCGCCGCGCGGCTTGTCATGTGGAGCGCTCGACGAAGTTGTCGATCAGCGCCCGCGCGAGCGAGAGCTTCGGCGGTACGACTGGAAGCTCGCGCGGACCGAACCACGCGGCCTCCGCGATCTCGACCGGATCCTCGTCGATGTCGCCACTCGCCCAGCGCGCGGTGAAGCCGATCATCAGCGAGCTCGCGAACGGCCATGGTTGGCTTCCGAAGTACCGGATGTCGGCGATCTCGATGCCGGCTTCTTCTTTGACTTCGCGTGCAACCGCTTCTTCGAGCGTCTCGCCAACCTCGACGAAGCCGGCGAGCGTCGAGAAGAACGGCATCCGCGTCCGCGCATTGCGCGCGAGCAGACACTTGCCGTCGCGTTCGATCAGCATGATCACGGCGGGGGATAGCCGCGGATAGGTGCCGAAGCCGCAGCGGCTGCACGAGCGTACGCGTGCGCTCGTGGACCGCACGGTCGGCGAGCCGCACCGACCGCAGTGTCGGTGATCGCGATCCCAAGCCGTGAGCCCGAGAGCGCGGCCCGCGACGGCGAACTCCTCGTCGCCGAGAGTGCCGAACAGCTGGCGCAGCGCGAGCGGCTCGGTGCCCGCCGGCGGCTCGTCGACGAGTTGCGCGAAGCACGGCTGACCGTTCAGGTCACCGAGGAACAACGCGCCGGTCGCATCCGCGACCGGGAGCGCGACCTCCGGCTCGTGCAACACGCACAGGTTTTGGCCCGAGATCGAGAACATGAGCCCGCGTGAAGCCGGGCTCGTGATGCCAGGAAGGAACGCCACGACGCGTCTGGTAGCACGTCGCGAGCGTGAGGCGGAGCAAAACGCATCATGGAACGCGCGTTGCTTGAGCTCGGGCAATGGACATCGTGATCATCGCCTGTGTGGCTACCATCGCGCTGTGCGCGCTACTGTCGGTGTTCAACCGAGGCGAGATCGCACGTGTCCGCAAGCCCGCGCGAGATCCGCTCGACTCCGCGGTCATGCACTTGATCGTCGAGGTCACGCGCGAACCAGCCGCGCGCGTGAATCCCAGCAAGCGCCAGACCTGGGTCTAGGTGGAGCGAGATGTCCGTCACCACCACCAAGCTCTCGCTCACCACGGGCGCGAAAATCCCGCAAGTCGGCCTCGGCGTCTGGCAATCGCCGCAAGGCCCCGGAACGCGCGGTGCGGTCACGGCAGCACTCGAGCTCGGCTATCGCCACATCGACACCGCTCGCGTGTATCGCAACGAGCCCGATGTCGGCGCCGCGGTGAATCAGAGCAGCGTGCCGCGCAGCGAGATCTTCGTGACCACGAAGCTGTGGAACGATGACCAAGGGTACGATTCCGCGCTACGCTCACTCGATGCGAGCCTCAAGCGCCTCGCGCTCGACTACGTCGATCTCTATCTGATCCACTGGCCCGTGCCGCACAAGCGTCGCGAATCTTGGCGCGCGCTCGAAGCAGCGTTCGCGAACGGCAAGGCAAAAGCGATCGGGGTGTCGAACTATCTCGTACCGCATCTCACCGAGGTGCTCGGCGAAGCGAAGGTGAAGCCGCACGTCGATCAGATCGAGCTGACTCCATTTCTGCAACGCCGCGAGACCCGCGCGATGTGCAAGCAGCACGGGATTGTCGTCGAGGCGTACTCCCCGCTCACGCGCGGTGCGCGCCTCGGGGATCCGATCCTCGGTGCGGTCGCGAAAGCGGCGAAGCGCACGCCGGCACAAGTGCTGTTGCGCTGGGGTATCCAACACGGCCACGTGATCTTGCCGAAGTCGACACAGCGCGACCGCATCGCCGAGAACGCGGCGCTGTTCGACTTCGCGCTCGACGCCCCACAGATGACAAAGCTCGACAGCCTCGAAGAAGGCCTGGCGACTGGCTGGGACCCGGACGGCGCGCCATAGGAGAACGGCGTGGGACAATTTACCCACCTGCGTGCGTTGAATAGTGCCGCCGCAAATGACGTATCACTCCATGATGAAGAAACTGCTGGCTCCAATCGTCCTTCTGCTCGCACTCTTGCTCCCGAGCCTCGCGCTCGCCGACAAGACGAGCAAGCCCGGCCCGATCGTCACGTCGCCTGCGCCCGCACCAACCCCGGCCCCGGTGGCCCCGGTGGCCCCGGCGAAGGCCGACGTGGTCGATCTCAACACCGCGACCGCCGATCAGCTCAAGGCGCTGCCGGGGATCGGCGATGCGTACTCGGCGAAGATCGTCGCGGGTCGACCGTACGCGAAGAAAGATCAGCTGGTCTCCAAGAAGATCGTTTCACAAGCGACCTACGACAAGATCAAGGATCTCGTGATCGCGAAGCAGGTCGGCAAGATCGACGCGTCGCCGGCGCCTGCGCCGAAGACCGCTGCGCCCGCGACCAAGCCTGCCAAGTCGTCGAAGTAGTCGCAGGCCATCCCCGGCTCCAAGCGGCGACCGCGTCAAAAACAGACTGGTCGGTACAGTGACCTTCATGTCGCCTACCAAACCAGCAGCACCGTAGCCGTGCTGCGAGGTCGGCGCGAGAACCGCCGAGGTCGCGCAAATTGGCGCGGATCCTCAAGAACCATCCGGGAGTAAAAATCTCCATAGGCGGATGTCAGGGCGGCGCAGTAGGTTGCACGGCATGGCATTCGACGTCGTCGGCAAGCTTCATGTCGCGGGTGAGACCAAGCAGGTTTCCGAACGATTCTCCAAGCGCGAATTCGTGCTGGAAGTCGCCGATGGCAAGTATCCACAGTTCGTCTCGTTCCAGCTCACGGGCGATCGCGTCTCGGCGCTCGACGACCATCAGGTCGGCGACCAGATCCGCGTGACGTTCAATCTGCGCGGTCGCGAGTGGAAGAACCCGCAGGGCGAGGTGAAGTATTTTAACAGCCTCGACGTGTGGAAGCTCGAGTCGGCGCGCCAGAACGATCAGCGCAGCAACAGCAACAGCAACAGCGGCGGCAATGGCGGCAATGGCGGCAATGGCGGCAATGGCGGCAACGGCGGCAACGGCGCGCGTCGTTCGTCGAACGATGACTTCGCGTACCGCGATGACCCGCGCCCCGGCGATCTCGCCGGCGCGAGCGGTCGCGACGACGATCTTCCGTTCTGAGTGCCGATCTGACTGCCCGGATCGTCCATCACGCCGACGGCATCGCGTTCCTCGCGAATCCGTTACCTGGCGATCACGCGATCATCACGTCGCTACCTGATTCGAGCGAGCTCCCCGAGCTCGGATTTGCGGGTTGGCGCGACTGGTTCATCCGCTCGGTCGCGCTCGCCTCCCGCGCCGTCGCCGACGATGCGGTCGCGATCTTTTATCAAACCGATGTGAAGCTCGACGGCCGCTGGGTCGACAAGGGCCACCTGGTAATGTCTGGCGCGGATGCCGCCGGCAGCCACGCGCTGTGGCACAAGGTCGTGTGTCGGGTGCCACCGGGCAACACGACATTTGGCCGGCCCGCGTATGCCCACTGCATCTGCGTGAGCCGGACCCGTACGCTCGATGCGGGTCGCTCGACGCCCGACGTCTTGCCCGCGCTCGGCGCGATGAGCTGGTCGCGCGCGATGGGTGCGGCCGCTTGCGAGATGGCGGTGAAGTTCGTCGCGAGCATCGGTGCGACCACCGTGGTCGATCCGTTCTGCGGGGTCGGCAGCGCGCTCGCGGCGGCGAATGCGTTCGGGCTCGATGCCATCGGCGTCGAGATTTCGCGGCGACGTGCGGCGAAGGCGCGGCGCCTCGTCCACGGCGTCCCCGATCCCGACGACAAACCAGGGACCGACGAAGTCGAGCTCTAGCCTTGAGCCGAAGCGGGCTGCCACGCGCGCGTGAGCTGGACGAGCATCGCGAGGCGATGGCGCGCGCGCCCTGGCTCGGTCGGCGGTCGCGCACCACCGTAGCGCTCGAGCAGGACCTCCAGCGCACCGAACTTCTCGTGCAGCAAGCGGTGCGCGCATGCACGAAGATCCAGGCGGTCGGTGCCGAGCGCGAGCCCGGCTTGGGTCGCGAGATTCAAGCCATGCGAGCCCCACGTGCAGATGAGGTCGGTCGGCTTCGCGAACCGAGCGTATGCGGCGACCATCTCGGCGTGCGGGATGCCGTTGGCGAAGGTCTCCGGTGGCAACTTCAGGTGATAACTCGTCGCGGGCGCGAGGCCGTGCGTCGGCTTGACGACCGCGTCGAACGTCTCGCCGGTCGCGAGCCGATGCGCGGTGAAGTGCGCGACCTCGTCGGGCAACCGATCTGCGACGCCATCGTACGGCCAGGCATTCGGCTCGGCAGCCACGCACACGATGTCGCGGTAGCGCTGGAGAAACAGGTCCGGGAGGCGTCGCTTCGAGGCGACGCGCGGCTTGCGATACGAGCTGCGCTGGGGCGCAGACTTCTGCGCCTCGAGCTGCTTGTCGACCATCGTATTGAGCGGATCGAGCAGCGCGCGAAACTTCGCCGGGTCGCCTTCGAGCACGCCGAGCACGTGCATCAGCGCTTCGATCGTGGAGACGTACTCGACCTTCGGCTCCTTGCGGATGCGGTACTGCGAGGGTTCGGGAGATGCGAACGCGTAGCGCGGAAGATCCTGGAGACATGGATTGTCACGTACGACCGTCTTGGCCTGCGACCACGTGCCATCGACGACCACGAGCGTGACCGGACCGACTGGAGGCTCCTTCAGGATGTCCTTCGCGGTCGGGCCCGGCGAGAGCAGCACCGCGGGGCGCGCCGGATCCGCGAGCGCGCGCATGAACGCCGCGTGCTCGCCCCACTGGATGCCGACGTGGAGCTCGGTATTCGGCAGCGCGAGCTGCGCCATCCGCGCGGTGCCGATCGGCATGTCCTTCTCGCGCGGATGCTGGAGGATCACGATCTTTGTACGAGTCTCGAGCGTCGGCAGCGCCTCGCAATAGCAAACGCGCAGCGGGCGCTTGCAGCGCGGGCACAGCGCTCGCGGCTCGGGAAAGACAGCCTCCACGGCGCGCACCCTACCCGGCTATTCAGCAGATTGCATCTGCGCCTTGATGAACGCGATGCCGGCCGCGGATCGCGTGGCGAGATCGGGCTGACCGAGGAGTCCCTGCTGGATCGCACCCTCGAGCCGGAAGTTGGAGCTTGGCCTGACCGAGCGCGGTCGGGGAATGCGAGGCGAGCAGCTCGGCCCGGGCCTGCACGCGCTGGTCGGCGGAGCGCTGCGGTCACCGGCTGGTGAAGTCGCGACAGGCGATGAAATGTCTCCTGGAGCTGGTAGAGGCCTCGATGCCCATGGCGTTACGCTTGGCACGGCGGTCGAGCCACACGGTGGCGATCGAACCTGCCGATCGAGTTGGATACGAGACATGCACGGAGTCTATCGCTACGATGTGGTGAGAGACGATGGCGTGGTACGAGCTCGACGGTGAAGCCTGGCAGATCGAACAGATCGGCAAGCAGCTCGAGATCACGAGCAGCGGCAAGGTCAGCACGCGCACGTTCGTGACCACCGAAGCCGCGGTGGCGCAGCGCGACAAGCTCGTCGCCGAGCGCACGCTCGCCGGCTATCGCCCGACGGTGCGCGATCCGCGCCATGTCGAGCTCGAGCGCTCGATCGCCGCGGATCCGGAAACCCCGGCGAGCTACTCGGTCTATGCGGACTGGCTGCAAGCCGAAGGTGATCCACGCGGCAACGTGATGGCGGTCGCGATCGCGGCTGAAGCACGCGGCGACGACAAAGCGTTTCCGAAGCTCCTCAAGAAGCACGTCCACGATCTGCTCGGCCCGCTTGCCGACATCGCGGCGCGCCACCACGGCGACCGCGCAGGCGACCCTGATGTCTTCACGTGGCGGTTCGGCGTGATCCATCGCGCGTATCTCCACGCCGATCGCCAAAAGCCGCTCGATCGCGCGCTCGAGCAGGTGATGCGGCACGCCTCGGGTCGCTTCCTCGTCGATCTCACGCTCGCCCAGAACGATCGGATCCAGGACGCTATCGATCTGCTCGCGGCTCGCCCGCCGACGAGCTTGCGCGGCTTGCGGCTGTGGGCAGTCTCGAACGTGAAGCTCGCGGGACTGTGGGCCGCGGTGCCGCAGCTGCGGCGGCTCTCGCTCTCGGGCCACGCGTTCAGCCTCACGGATCGTGGCCAGCGCTTCGAGCTACCAGAGCTCGAGCGGCTCGAGCTCGTCGATAGCCAGATGGCGGCGGCGAGTGCACGCGCGCTGCGCGAGGCGGCGTTCCCGAAACTCGAGCAGCTGCGCCTCGATTTCGGCAGCGGTTATACGACCGGCGATGCCTCGATCGACGACGTGTTCGATCTACTCGGCCGCAAGGACATGCCGGCGATGCGCCAGCTCGCGCTCGTCCGCACGCGTTACATCCGCGAGCTCGTGATAGAGCTCGGCTCGAGCCCGATCGCACGCACGCTCGACGTGCTCGACCTCTCGCACAACCAGATGACCGACACGAACGCGATCGATCTCGCGCGTCGCCGTGCAAATTTCCCGAAGCTATCGAGCCTCGATGTCACCGGTAATCGCCTCAGCTCCAGAGGGCTCGAGGCGCTCGCCGAGGTCGCACCGCAGATCCGGTCGCTGGGGCAAGAACCGTAGCTATTTCGGGCGCGGCTCGACGAGCTCGCGACCGATCGGCGGCACGCCCGAGCGGAGCTGGCCGATCTTGTCGACGAGCGCGCCCATCGCCATGCGCACTTCCGCGACCAGCGCGGGCGTCTTGTCGAGCGCCTCGTGCGAGGTCGCATACGGCTCGAGGTAGCCGATGAAACGATCGAGGTTACCCTTCGGCCCCGAGGACTCGAGATCCAGATCGGTGAGCCAGTCGTGCAGGTTGCGCCGCAAGCTCTCGACACCTGCCGAATCGCCATGCGTGAACACCGCGAACGCGCGGCCGGAGAGGTGTTTGGGAAAGCCCCAGCCCGCGAGCTCGATCGCCTTGGCCTGCGCCGGGTCTTTACCGTGCGTGGTCGTCGGGTCGGGATTGCCACCATCGCTGCACACCATGCGGTCGATCATTAGCTTGAGCGTCGCGGGCGCCTGGTAGTAGTAGGTCGGCGTGATGATCGCGACGCCGTGCGCGGCGACCCAGCGGGGATAGATGTCGCTCATCCAGTCCGAGGTCTGGCCGAGGCCGTGGTTCGGGTAGCACGAGCACGGCCAGTGGCAGAGCGGCATCGCGGTCGACACGCACCCCTTGCAAGGATGGATCTGACGACCGTACTCGGCGGTCTGCTCGGATAGATCGAGTAGATCGACGTGGGCACCACGCCCACGCAGCTCGTCGCACGCTTCGCTCACGAGCCGCTGGGTCTTGCTCTGCTCGCCCGGGCACGTATGCTCGTTACGCGCGCCACCCGCGATCACCAACACTCGATGCTCGACGGAGCCATCGTGAAGCCGCTTGGCCTGAGCCATGGCATCGCGCGTCGCGAGCCAATCGAGCGAAAGATCATAGGCCGGATCGGCGAACTCCTTGCCAGCCTTACGCGTCCGCGGCGCCTTGTGATGTGCGCGATACGATTCCCACGCGACGTCTTCGATCGCACCGAGCTCGGTGGTCACGGCCTCGAACATCGGATCCATGAACCGCGCACGAAACCGCTCGCGGAACTCGTCGCGCGTGAGCTCGACGCTGGGAGATCCTTTGCGAACGTCGAGCGTGTCGGTCATTCACCGACGTGATGCAAGCATCGCACCGCGCCGTAGCTCGACCCTGCGCAGGCCCGGCGTGCTCCGAGAGCACGGTGTGTCGTCACACCTCGCGTGAGTCGCTCACGCGTAGGCGATCTGACGCACGAGCGCGGCGTAATGGACGAGCTTGTCGAGCGGCGCCTGGACGCTGACCGGTGCTAGCGTGGAGCGTTCGATCGTCGCTCCAGTCGTGATGTGCGCGCGCGCTTGCGCGAGGGCCGCGGTCACATCCTGCTTGACCAGCTCTGGCATCATGGGGCGCTCGTCGCCACGCGCTTCGTCGTGTGCCGTGTGTGCCGTGTGTGCCGTGAGTGCCGTGGGTGCCGTGAGTGCCGTGGGTGTCGTGGGTGTCGTGAGTGCCGTGAGTGCAGCGGTGAGCCGGCGGCCGTACGTGAGGAGCACCGCGGCATCGGCATGGCCTCGCCGGAGTGGCTTCGGCTCGGCGAGCATGCGCTCGAGCGAGACCTCCGCGTTCTCGAACGCGATGCCAGTCGCGCGCCGAGCCGCGGCGAGGGGTGCGCGATCCTCATCGGTCGGCACGATCTCGAACGTGAGGTCGAGGTAGCGCTGGATCGCATCGATCAACGCGGCGAGTGCGTCGGGCAGCCGCGTGCGCTCGGCCGAGGGTGCGATCAGCGCGGCGACACCTGCGAGCCCGGCGCCGAGCGCGACATCGGCGATCCGGACCACGGCCGTGTAGTAGCCCGGATGCCAGCGATCCGTGACCAGCACGAACACCGGCGTGAGGAACAACACGAACAAGCGATAGCTGCGGGTTCGCGTGATCACCGCCGCCACCGCGAGCGGTACCATCAACAGCGCGATGATGCGCTGATCCTGGATCGTCATCATCACGCCGACCGCGATCGCCCCACCGACGATCGTGCCGATGATCCGCTCGACGATCCGCACGAGCGTCGCGCCGAGATACGGCTGGAGCACCGCGATCGCTGTGACGGTGACCCAGGTCGAGTGCGTGGGCGAGGCCGCGCGCCCGACCCCGTACGCGACGGCACACGTGATCGCGACCCGCACCGCGTGATGACAGATCGGAGATTTCCACGTCAGCGCGCCACGCACGGCCTGCCCTGCCTCGCGTACTGCGGCCACCAGCGGGCCGTGCAGGTGATGCGCGATCGGCGTGCCGGTGTCGTCGGCGCCGAGGATGTCGAGGTCACGTGCCCGCACGAGCGCCTTGCGCGCCCAGCCGAGCAAGCCGCGCGCGAGCGCCGAACCGCTCGTGATCGGCTCGGCACGAGCGGGCGCGCCGGCTTCGCGTGTGATGAGGCGCTGCGCGATGCCGCGATAAGTCTCGGCCAGCTCGGCAAGCACGTGGTGATCGCGACCGGCTTCGACTTCATCGGCGAGCACGATCACGCGAAAGAAGTGGAGCTCCGCATCGCCGAGCAGCACGCGCAAGTTCGTGCCGACCGGCGTCTCGCCCGAGCGCCGCGCCCGTAACGCGAGCATGGTCTCACGGGTGTGCTCGAGTGCGGCGCGGACGTGACGCTGGTGCTCGCGCGCGATCGCACTCCAATCCGCGGCAGGGTCCTGCCCGGCCAAAGCGAGCGCTTCGCAGTATGCCGCGAGCTTCGCGTACGCCTTCGCGAGCGAGATCCGCAAGGGCAAGTGCGGCCACCCCGGCCACACGATCGAGGACAAGGCGACGGCCCACACCGCACCGGCAGCGAACAAGCCCGCCGCCTCGAGGGGCGAACCGGTCCCCGCTCCGGCGATCGCCGCGATCAGCAGCACGAGGTTCCCGATCACGCCAGCGGGTCCGTTGATCGCGCGCGCGAACGAGCTCGCGAAGCCGACCGCCGCGATGAAGAGCGCCGCCACGATCGGTTGATGGGCCAAGACACCCGCGATCGCGATCACCGCAGCACTCGCGACCACGAACACCGCCATCGCGAGGGCGCGCGCACGCCGCGTCCCGGTCGGATCGGCGAGCGCACCGAGCCAGCCGCCGAGGGCAAGCCACGCGAGCGCTGGCTGGTTCAGTTGCGCGGCGAGGTAGAACGGCACGACCACCGCGATGGCCGCCCGCACCCCGCGGGCGAGATCAGGCGCGATGACCGCGAAACGAGGGCTCATTGCGAGGCGCTCCGATAGTGCCCCGATACAGGGCCCGATACAGGGCCCGATACAGGGCCCGATACAGGGCCCGATACAGGGCCCGATACAGGGCCCGATACGGGGCCGATGCGGGGCCGATACCGCGAAGATCGAGCACGGTTGTTGCTGTGCTGCTCGTATGGATGTGAGTCAGGTAGCCGGAGGACACCGCCGCGACCGCCTGATCACGCTGATTGGCGTCCTGAAGCTCGCAAAGGCCTTGGTGCTCGTGGCGGCGGCGGTGAGCGTCTTTGCCTCGCTTCGCAGCGGGGTGCGCGATTGGCTCAAGCAGCTAGCCGCGGGAAGCGGGCGCGAGCTGGTCACGCATTCGATCGCGAGCCTCACGAGTTATGGTCCGCATCGCGTGGAAGCGATCGCGTTCGGCTTGTTCCTCTACGCGGCGCTGTTCACGGTCGAAGGCATCGGCTTACTCAAAGGCAAGCTGTGGGCGGAGTGGCTGACCCTGATCATCACGACCTCTTTCATTCCGCTCGAGGTCTACGAGGTGCTCCACAAACAGTCGGCGATGAAGGCCACCGTCTTGGTCGTGAACATCTCGATCGTGATCTATCTGATCGCGCGACGTATCCATGCGTCGCACCAGTACGGTATCAAGGGCTGGCTCCGCGATCGGTTCCGCTGAACAATCGTGCACGCGTGCGCAGCACCACACTCTGCGACTAGGTGAACAGCAGTGCGACCTTGCGCACGAGCTGCACGACGCCGTACGCGAACGGCGCACCGACCCACGCCCAGGACACGATCATCAGCGGTGCATGTTTCATTTGGCAACCTCGTGGAAGCGTGGGTTCACAGGGCGCACGAGCTCGTTCGCGATGAAGCCGATGACGAGCAACCCGATCATGACGTGGAGCGACGTGGTGTAGAGGTCGGGGCCCTTGAAGCCCGCAGCCCTCTGGCTATCGGCGACGCGATTGATGATCAGCGGCCCGAGCACACCAGCGATCGACCAAGCAGTCAGCAAGCGACCGTGGATCGCGCCGACCTGAAACGTGCCGAACAGATCGCGGAGGTACGCCGGAATCGTCGCGAAGCCCGCGCCATAGAACGACAGGATCACGATCGCGCACGCGATGAACACCGGCTTCGAGCTGTTCGTCACCAGCGATAGCGTCAGATACATCAGTGCGCCACCGGCGAGGTACAGCCGGTAGATGTTCTTGCGCCCGACCAGATCCGAGGTCGTGGACCACACGATGCGGCCGAGCATGTTCGAGAGCGAGAGCAACGCGACGAACCCGCCAGCCGCAACGGCCGCGACCGGCGTCGAGGTGCCCGCGAAGAAGTCCCCGATCATCGGCGCCGCTTTCTCGAGGATGCCGATGCCCGCGGTGACATTGCACACGAGCACGATCCACAGGCACCAGAACTGCGGGGTCTTGACCGCGTTCTTCGCCGAGACCTGGGCCGTCGAGATCAGCGCACGGGTCTGCTGGGCGGCGGGCGTCCAACCGGCGGGCTTCCAGTCAGGCCCTGGTACGCGAACGAGCAGCACGCCGAGCGCCATGAACACCGCGTAGACCAGCCCGTGGACGAGGAACGTCTCCGCGATGGCGTTGTCGCCGACGCTGACCACCCTCGTGCCATCGTAGATCACGCCGAACGCTTTGAGCATCGACGTCGACCACGGAGAGGCGATGAGAGCTCCGCCACCGAAGCCCATGATCGCGATGCCGGTCGCGAGCCCGGGCCGATCGGGGAACCACTTCATCAAGGTCGAGACCGGCGAGATGTAACCGATGCCGAGGCCGATACCACCGATCCCGCCATAGCCGAGCACGACCAACCAGTACTGCTTTGTCATCGCGCCGAGTGCGGCGACCAGGAGGCCGGTGCAGAAGCACACGAGCGAGGTGAACATCGCCCATCGCGGGCCGTTCTTCTCGACCCGCGTTCCGATGATCGCGGCCGAGAGCCCTAACATCACGACACCGAGCTGGAACGGCAGTGCGCTCTCGGATCCGCTCAGGCCGAGGTCCTTTTCGAGCGGCGCCTTGAACACGCTCCACGCGTAGACCTGGCCGATCGCCAGGTGAATCGAGAGTGCGGCGGGAGGTACGAGCCAGCGGCTCCACCCGTGCGGCGCGACGATGCGCGACCGTTCGAGGAAGGACATGACGTGCACTATTGCCCGCCACCTCCGTACCGCTGTGACCATTCGATTCAAATCACTGTTGCAGATTACATAAAAACAAACAAATACAAATGTTTATGGCTGTGACCGATCTATGGTGCGGAAGTTGTGTTCCATAAACCGCCACTCTTTTAGGCTGTCGACTTGGCGCGTCTAACCACCCATACGTCCATCTCCGGTTCCGGGGTTTGGCATCCGCCGACGGTGCTCGACAACCACGAACTATGTACCGCTTTCAACGAGTTCGTTCGGCGCGACAACGCGAAGCACGCGGACGAGATCGCCGCCGGCTCACGCGAAGCGTTGAAGGAATCATCGCCGGAGTTCATCGTCAAAGCGTCGGGCATCGAGCGCCGCTACGTCGAAGACAAGACCGGCTTGATCGATCCCGAGCGAATGTTTCCGAACATCTCCGAGCGTCCGTCCGACGAGCTCAGTCTCCAGGCGGAGTACGCGATCCACGCAGCGAAGCTCGCGCTCGAGAGCGCCGGCCGCCACCCCGAAGATGTCGACTACATCGTGCTCGGCGCATCGATGCTGCAGCGCAGCTATCCAGCGCTCGCGATCGAGGTCCAGGGCGCCCTCGGCGCGCAGGGTCATGGCCTCGATATCTCGCTCGGCTGTTCGACCGGCACGGCGGCGTTGCAGCTCGCTTCGCAAGCAGTCGCGCTCGGCCAAGCGCGCTGCGCGCTCGTCATCCTTCCCGAGCTGACCAGCCCGCACCTCAACTGGCGCGAGCGCGACGGTCACTTCATCCTCGGTGATGCCTCGGTCGCGCTGGTCGTCGAGCCGACGGATCGCGCGAAGCCGGGCTCGTGGGAGATTCGCTCGACGAAGATGTTGTCGAAGTGGTCGAACAACATCCGGAACAACTTCGGCTTCATGAACCGATGCGCACCGGGCACCGAGCAGACCGCCGACAAGCTGTTCCATCAGCAGGGTCGCCGGGTCTTCAAGGACGTGGTGCCGCTCGCCGAGCGCTTCGTGCTCGATTCGATCGCCGTGCACGGCATCGACGCGCATCAGGTCCAGCGCTACTGGCTGCACCAGGCGAACCAGAACATGAACGATCTGATCGCGAAGCGAATCCTCGGCCGCGCCGCGACCGCCGAAGAGGCGCCGTTGATCCTCGCCGAGTACGGCAACACGGCCTCCGCCGGCTCGTTGATCGCGTTCGCGCAACACAACGAGAACCTACCCGCCGGTAGCATCGGCGTGATGGCGTCGTTCGGCGCCGGCTATTCGCTCGGTTCGCTCGTGCTCCAGCGTGGCGCGTGAAGCGGGCCAATCCTGTGCTGGGTCTGTGGGCCTACGTCGACTTCGGCCTCGTGATCTCGACGTTCCTGCCGATCATGGCGGTGTCGTCGCTGCGCCATCGCGGTGATCCGACGCAACGCGTGCCGGGCCAGTGGTTGCGCCGTATCGGTCGCACCGCGGCACGCCTCTCGGTGCTCTGGAAGATGGAAGTCGAAGGCGAGAGGCCGGCGGACATCGACACCAAGGCGTACGTCGTCGTCGCGAATCACGAGTCACAAGCCGATCCATTCCTCTTGTCCTTCCTGCCGTGGGACATGCGCTGGGTCGCGAAGGAATCGCTATTCAAGCAGCCGTTCAGCGGCTGGGCCATGAAGCTCGGCGGCGACATCCCGCTGCGCCGTGGCGAAGGCGAGAGCGTTCGCGAATGCCTCGCCGAGTGCCAGCGCGCGCTCGACAGCGGCATCTCGGTGATGATGTTTCCCGAAGGCACGCGCTCGGCGACGAGCGAATTGTTGCCGTTCAAGGACGGCGCGTTCGATCTCGCGATCCGCGCGGGCGTGCCGATCCTTCCCATCGCGATCGCCGGCACACGTGCGATGCGCCCGAAGCACTCGCGGTGGTTCGGCAAGGCACACGGTTGCGCGAAGATCCTCGCGCCGATTCCAACGACCGGCATGACAGCCGCCGACGTGCCGAAGCTGCGCGAAGCGGCGCGCGCTGCGATCTCGGCCGCGCTGCCCGATCTTCGCTCGCGCTACGACCACGAAGACTAGCGCGCGGCGAAGAAGGGGATTTGCGTCGCGAGCCCTCGTAACGACATTGGCGCGAGCGACGCTCGAGCCGGTGAATCTGTTCAGTATCGAGATGTGGGATGGCAACTGCCCGCAGCACATCGCCGATCCGCTCGCGGGTTACGAGCGGGGTAGCGACGCGTGAAGATTTTTCGGGATCATCACCGTCTGACTTTCACCGATTTTCCGACGACGATTTGCTCGAAATCGCTCGCCCGCATCGACGGCAATGTGTGACACAGGCCCAGAGTGTCCACCTAGCGCTCGTTGTGAAGATCCGTAGACTCTCTCTTCGATGAAGCAGTTCGCCACTCTCGCGTTTGCACTGGCTGTCGTTGCTTGTGGTGGCAAAGGTGGGACAGGCGGAGGCGATGGTACCGATGCGGGTGGCGGCACCACCAGCGACTCGACGACCAGCGCCGGGCCGACCTGCGGTGATGGCCGGCTCGATAGCGGCGAGACCTGCGACGATGGCAACACGGTCAGCAACGACGGCTGCTCGGCAGATTGCCAGATCGAGGCGGGCTTTGCCTGTGGCGATCCGGGCACGAGCTGCTTGTCGACGCACACGTGCGGCAACGGCATCATCGAAGCGACGGAGGGCTGCGACGATCACAACACCCACGCCGGCGACGGCTGCGGCGCGGACTGCGAGATCGAAGCGGGCTGGAAGTGCCCGACCGCGGGGATTCGCTGCAGCGCCGCGATGTGCGGTGACGGCATCATCGCGGGCACCGAAGAGTGCGACGACGGTAACGGTGCAGGCAGCGATGGTTGCAGCGCCGCTTGTAAGATCGAGATCGGCTGGGCCTGCCCCACCGCGAACGTCGCGTGTCACCACACGACGTGCGGTGACAACAACAAAGAAGGCCTCGAGGAGTGCGACGACGGCAACCATGACCTCGGCGATGGCTGCAATCCGCAGTGTCAACGCGAGCCACAGTGCCTCGACGGAACCTGCACCGCGGTGTGCGGCGATGGTGTGCTCCAGACCGGTGAAGCGTGCGACGACGGCAACCTCAACAACTTCGACGGTTGTTCGAGCGCGTGCACCGTCGAGACCGGCTTTGCATGCACGAGCGTGACGGCAGCAACTGATCCTGCGAACGTCGCGGTCTCGATCGTCTACCGCGACTTCAAGGGTTACAACAAGGCAGGAACGGCGACGCTCCAGACCGGTGGTCATATCGACTTCGAAAACGGCAACGGCGGCGAGACCGGCATCCTCGGCGCGCTGTACTCGCCGATGGTGAACCACAAGCCGGTCTACTTCAGCACGACTGGCACCACGGCGACGACCCACGGCAAGTCGACGTTCGACCAGTGGTATCGCGACACGGCGGGTGTCAACATGAGCTACGCCGAGACGCTCACGATCCCGCACACCGGCACGGCGACGTCGCACACCTTCCTCTTCGCGAACGACAACTTCTATCCGCTCGACGGCCGTGGTTGGGCGACGGCGAACCCGGCCGAGGTGCTGTTCAACACCTGTGCTAGTAACCCGACGCCGTGCCCCCACAACTTCAGCTTCACGTCGGAGCTCAGGTACTGGTTCACCTACAGCGGCAACGAAGACCTGACGTTCTATGGCGACGATGACGTCTGGGTGTTCGTCAACAACCGCCTCGCGCTCGATCTCGGTGGTGTCCATGGAAAGCAGCAGGGCCAGATCCAGCTATCGACCATGGCGGCGGTCACCAAGCTCAACCTGGTCGTCGGCCACACCTACGAAGTAGTGTTGTTCCAGGCCGAGCGCCACACGTCGGCGTCGAACTACGAGCTCACGCTCAAGGGCTTCAACGCGCCGAAGAGCGTCTGCACCGATCATTGCGGTGACGGAGTGACCTCGACGAACGAAGTGTGTGATGACGGCGTCAACCAGGGTGGCTATGGTTCGTGCGCTCCCGGCTGCCTCGCATTCGGCCCGCGCTGCGGTGATGGCGTCATCCAGGCCGATCACGAGCAGTGCGACGATGGGACGAACGTCGGTGGCTACGGCCACTGTCTGCCGACCTGCACGCTCGGTCCGCGCTGCGGCGACGGCATCGTGCAGTCCGAGCACGAGCAGTGCGACGACGCCAACGACAATCCTTACGACGGCTGCGACGCCTGCCAGACGCCTATTCTGTAGTACGAGACGGCTCGACGTCGGGCTTGGGCTTGCCCGCCACGATGAACGACACGCCGACAACGTTCGGCCTGTCGACGCCGGCAGGTTTGTTATTGTTGTCGTAGAAGATGACCTGGAGTGGGCCGCGAAGCTCGAGGCTTTGCGAGGCGGTTGGCGTGTCGCGGTGATGGTCGTCGAGCTTGACGGTCTCGCTGACCGCATAGACCTCGACGTTGCCCGCCTTGATCGAGACCGTCGTCCCGGCCGTCGGCGCGAGCGTGCCGCGCGACGGCCCTTTGTCCTTGGAACCCGCCGGGTACACGTAGAGCTCCTTGATCGTGCGATCGGTCTGATTGACCAGCGACACGGTCTGGAGCTGGACGCCACCACACGCGAGCAACAGCGGGAGCAAGCAGGCGAGCTTCATGTGGCCACTCGTAGCACGAGTGCAAGGACCGCGAGGACCCCCACGATCACGACGAACGCGGTGAAGAACGTCGCGTTACTCATGTGCCAATCGACCGGCGAGTAGCGACCGTTCGGCAACAGGTGGACGCGATCCGCCATGTCGCGCGTTTCCGTCTTCATCAAGCGCATCTGAGAGACCGTCATGGAGAAAAATTGTCCCGCGATCTCGGGGCTGATCGCAAACTTACGGTCGAACGCGAATCGGTGCGGCCGCACCGCAGAGCGGACAGCCCTCGGCTATTACCGCGTGATCGCACGCTTCACATGCGAACGCGACGACGTGGTAGCCGGGGTCACCGAGCTCGGCCAGGGGTTGCGGCTTCGGCGTCTCACCGCCCCCACTCCTCGCGGTCGCCGGCACGAGCGCGATGGCGAGCAGCTCGAGCTCGTTGCACGTCGGACAGCGTTTCGGGACCGCGAGCTTGCTCGGTTCGCCGAGCGCGGACGTGAGCTTGTCGGGCGTGTTGCAGCGCGGGCACATGTCACTCGAGAACGCGACGTGCTTGCATGTCACGCAGGTGATGCGATAGGTGCCATCGACGAACTTCTCGCCATCGTGAGCCCACTTCCCACGGGTGGTCGCCTCCGCGAGCATGATGCCGACCGTGCGATCGATGAAGCTGTGAATCTCGAGCGTCGCGCCGCCACACGCGGGACAGCCCGCGGCAATCGCGAGCTCGAAAGCAGGTTGGTCGAGAGCACCCATGCGGTCCTTCTACCGCGTCCGTGCCCACCGTGCAGCCGTGCGACTCGTGATCCAGGGCGCGAGGACTCGTCGGGGAGCCGGAGCGTTGCCTCTCGCCGGCCTGAGCGCGCGCATCGCCACGTAGGCTACTCACCGACGCACCCCGCAGTCGCACGGCGCATGAAGCGCCGATGGGTGCCACCGCGCGAAGTAACTAGAGCGTACCTGCCGGGGCCCAGCAGGCGTGCGTGCCGCTCGAGATCCGTTGCGGCAGCGCGATTTTTGCGATCGGTCCCGCATCGATCTGCGATGCATCGAACACGTGGCACTCCGAACGATCGCGCTCGAGGTCGGTCGTGAACGTCACGAGCCAACCTGCGTCCTCGGCATTCGCGCCCGGCTGCGCTGGCTTCGGTGCCATCGGCGCTTCCGAGGCATACACGCCCGTCTCGTACTGGAACCGCTGCTGCGCGCCGGTCTCCATGTCGTAGCGCACGAGGCCATCGAACAAGAACCAACCCTTCGGTGCGGTCATCGACCATGCATAGCGGTGCTTGCGGCCGGGCTTGTAGTAGTTCAACGACGGAAATTCCGAGATGTCGTCGAACAACCGCTCTTCCGTGCACCGGCCGGTCCCTAGATCCAAGCGCCAGCGATGCGGCCGCGCCATCATCGCGTGCAGATCGACCATCTTTTTGAGCCTCGCGTACGGACCATCCGCCGGATCGGGACGCGGCATCGGATCGGACTGGAAGTAACCGTCGAGGATGATCGCGTTGCCCTCCTCGTACGCGTTGATGAAGTGTAGGACGTAGGTCGGCACCGCTTCGAACCACCGGACCTCGCCGCCGGTGCGCGGCACCACAGCGAAGCGAGAGGGCAAGTCGTGCATCTTCGGGCGATACACGCCCTTCGCGATCAAGTCGGCATCCCACGCGAGTGGAAAGTCATTGAGGATCGCGTAGTGCTCGGTGAACGCCATGTCGTGCGGCAAGCGCGGACCCGGCAAGGGAATCGGCTGGTGATGTACGAGCGTGCCTCCGGGAGAGACGAGCCCGTAGTGCATGTACGGCGCTCGGGTCGAGTAGCTAAAGAACATCAGCTCGCCCGTGATCGGATCGAGCTTTGGATGCGCCGAGATGCCGGTCGCTGGTACCCACGGCGCCGTGCCGCGATCGTCGAGCGTTTGCGGCGTGAGCTGATACGCATCACCGCACTGATAGAAGGTGGTGAGCGCCATGCCGTTGTGAACGACCACGTCGGTCGACGATGCATCCTTCATCCTGCCGCGCGCCCCCCATCCTTCGCGCTGCGACTTCGCGGGCGATTCGATGATGCCGGCCCACAGCGGCGCCTTCGCTTCGAGCTCGGCGGCGAGCCCGGCCGTGCGAACGAACCGGTTGCGATAGCTCGCACGACCGTTGGCGAAACGAATCGAATGCACCATGCCGTCGCCATCGAAAGGGTGATAACGGCCGATCGAAGGCAGCACCGGGTTCTCGGTATTGCGCAGGTACACGCCCTCGAGCCCCACGGGCAGCTTGCCTTCGACGACATCGAGGTCGTCCGCGTCGTACTCGATCTCGTTCGGCGTCCACGCGCCCGTGCGATAGGGATGATCGTCGCCGGCGGGCAGCCCCGTGGGAATCTTGCCGACTTCGCGGACGTTCATCGGCGCAGCGTAACCCATGCGCCGAGCGCGCTACAGGCCGATGACGAGGCTGACGATCGTCGTCGCGGAGCCACCGAGATTCAGCGTCTGAACGGTGGTCGCGCCATCCACCTGGGTCGCGCCAGCGGCTCCACCCACTTGCAGCGCGGCATCGAGAGCCATCCGCACGCCCGTCGCACCGACCGGATGGCCACCGCCGATCAAGCCACCACTCGGATTGATCGGGGTCGCGCCAGCCTTCTGCGTCGCGCCACTCTCGATCGCCTTCCACGATTCACCGGGTGCGGTGAGGCCGAGGTGATCGATCGCGAGGTACTCGGTGGTGGTGAAGCAATCGTGGATCTCGTACGCCGAGATCAGGTGCTTGCCGCGGTTCGCACGGCGGCGCGCATCGTTTGCCGCGGTGGCGACGTGTGGTGCGAGCAGGCCACCGCTCCTGCTGCGATCGAGCTTGGCCTGCAATGGTAGGGCGGCGGTGGTGTGCCCCCAGCCGAGGATGCGCGGCACGTTCGCGAGGTCGCGATCGCGCTTCGCGGCCCATCTTTCGGCGAAGCGCGGCGACGCGATCACGATCGCCGCACCACCGTCGGTGACCTGCGCACAATCGTAGCGGCGCAGGCGCCCTTCGATCACGGGATTCTTCTCGGCGTTGTCGAACGCGTCGAGCGTCCAGGTGCGGGTCTGCGCGTGCGGGTTGACCCTTGCATTGGCGAAGTTCTTCTGCGCAATCGCATCGAGATGGCGATGGTCGAGGCCCCATCGCTCGGCGTACGCATCCCCGAGCTTCGAGAACATGTTCGGCCACAAGAACTTCGCGTCCTGGCCTTCGTGGCCGACCCAGGCGGCGGCGCCGAGATAGCGCGCGGCCTCGGCGCCCGAGACATTGCGCTCCTGCTCGACGCCGAGCACGAGCGCGACATCGTAGTGACCCGCTGCGAGCTCGGCCATCGCGGCGAGGATCGCGATCGAGCCGGAGGCACACGCGGCTTCGTGGCGCGCGGCCGGGGTGCCCCACAGCTCCGGGCGCACCGTGGCCGGCATCGCGCCGAGCTGGCCCTGCCCCGTGAATAGCTGACCGAAGGCGTTGCCGACGTGGATCGTCTCGATGTCACTCGCGGCGATCTGCGCCTTGGCGAACGCACCATCGACGAGCTCGCCGACGAGATCCGCGATCTCGCGCTGCTCGCGAGCGAGGTGGCGCGCGAAGTCGCTTTGAACGCCACCCAGGATGAACATACGGGAAGCTTACTTCTTCTTTTTGGCGAAGATCTCCTCGAAGAACGAGCGCATCGCGGCCCACGACCGTGCATCGGCGACCGGGTCGTACGCGCAACCCTTGGTCACATCCGTGCCCGCCGTCTGATCGGTGAAGCAATGGACGGCGCCGCCGTACTCGACGAGCTGCCAATCGATCTTCGCGTCGGCGAGCTCCTTGTGGAATGCCGCGAAGTCCGCCGGCGACTCGTACGGATCCGCGGCGCCGTGGAGGACGAGCAGCTTGCCCTTGATGTCCTTCGCATCCGCCGGTGCGGGCGAATCGAGGCCGCCGTGGAACGTCACGATGCCGCTGACATTCGTGCCGCTACGCGCGAGCTCGAGAACGGTCGTGCCACCGAAGCAGAATCCAATCGCGGCGGTCTTGTCGCGCTCGACCGTCGGCTGCGCGAGCATCGCGGTGTAGCCCGCGTTGACGCGTCGGCGGAGCAGCTTGCGATCGCCTTTGTACATGCCCGCGAGCTTGCCCGCTTCGCCAGGGCTCTTGGGGCGCACGCCCTTACCGTAGATATCGACCGCGAACGCGGTGTAGCCGAGCCCGGCAAGCATGTCGGCGCGCTTCCTCGCATTATCATCGAGGCCCAGCCACGCGTGGACGACGAGGATGCCCGGGCGCTTGCCCTTGATCGCGTCGTCGTAGCTCAGGTAGCCCTCGAGGACGGTGTCGCCGTCGTTGTACTCGACAAGCTGCGACTTCACGTTCGCGTGCGCCGAGACGCCGAGCGCCATGACGACGAAAAAAGCGATGAGGGCGGTCTTCATGACCGCGAGCATGCGCCGCGGTCAATGCCGCAGCAAGACGTGGTCGACTTCGCTCGCGGGTGGGCGCGATGGCGTCAGTTTTTTTGGGAGAGGCTTCGGCATCGCGAGATTCGTGCACTGGAGCAGCACCAGCGTGACCACGGTGATGAGGAACACGCTCGCGATCACGATCCGCCGCCCCGTGAGCTTCTGTTGCTCGGCGTGTCGTTCTACGACGTCTTGGAGGCGACCCACGTTCCCCCGGAGCGTAGCGCTACGCGGTGAACACGTCGAGCTTGCGCTCCGATTCGCGCAGCAGCACCTCGTGCCGCGGATCGGGGACCGCCTTCTGGCGGAAGTGGCCCATCGCCGCGACGATCGCGTCGGTCCCGATCAAGGTGTCGAGCAAGACGTTGGAGACCACGCCGAGCACGCTCGAGACCACGCGCCACGGGCCAAGGTTCAGCGCTTTGATGAAGTCGGCGAGGCCGTAGACCATGAACACCATCGAGACGACAAGGATGCCGATGTACATCATCCAGGTCTTGTGGACCTGCTCGTGCGCTTCGTCGTGGGTGAGCGGGACCGTGAGCCGGCGGCCCGAGATCGCGATGAAGATCTGCGCGATCAGGAGGCCCGCATTGCCAGCGACGAAGAACCAGCTGCCGGTGACCTGATACGGGACGAGCACGATGATGTACGCGAACAGCGCGTAGAACGGCGCCGCGAGCATCATCAGCCAGCCGGGTGCGGTCGTGCCCGGGAACAAGAGCTTCGTCACGATCGAGGCGCGGATCAGGCCCGGCATCAGCGAGATGATCTTCGGACCCAGCGCGAGCAGTGCATTGAGGCCAAACGCGAGGCCGACGATCATCCGCAAGTTGTGCTTCGTCGCGAGCGGAATAGATCCGAGCTTCGCGGCGTCGATCATCTGCTCCCAGTTCGTGATCACGTTGCGGAACGGGAACAGGTAGACGATGAACGGGGCGAGGAAGTAGAGCCCCCACGCAAAGAACAGGATCCGGCGCTGCCGACGCCACTGCGCCCAGTTCTTCAGCTGATCGAACGCGACCAGGCAGAACAGACCCTCGGCGAACGCCGGCAGCATCTGAAAGATCCGCGCGGCGGTCGGCAGTTTCGGGCCATCGAACGATTCGAGGACACGCGAAACCGTGAGCGGGACGAAGATCAACGCGACGAGCAGTAGCACCGAGCGGCGCCAGGCGAGGAACGCTTGTTGATCCGGATCGATGATGTGGCGCGCTTCGGACTCGAGCGTGTGGCGCTCGGACGGCAACACTTCGTCGGCGAGGATGTTCAGGCGATAACCGCGCTTCATCGAGATGCCAAGGAAGCTCCGGGTCAGGAGCTCGGCCTTCTGGTTCGTCACGGGCTTCACGACCGCGGCTGCGAGCTCCGGAAGGCTCGGCGCGGGTGGTTGCGCGGCCGGTTGCCCGGCCGGATCGACAGCGCCCATTCCGAGGTGCGTTCGATGAGGCTCGTCCCGATCCGGCATGACCACCCGATTATAGATGACTATAGATTAAGATGCGTGGCGTGAGGCTCGCCAGCTGGCTCTTGATCGTCGCCGCAGCCGTGACCGCGCTCGGCGTGTTCATGCCGGTGATCGAGGCGCCGCTCGGC
>Ga0123338_10001279_pt1 | contig 24438 bp, 22 predicted proteins | sample grotaG_FD_89793 | JGI IMG/M metagenome (GOLD analysis project Ga0123338, IMG submission 89793) | Glacier valley bacterial and archeal communities from Borup Fiord, Nunavut, Canada, to study Microbial Dark Matter (Phase II) -... | ecosystem: Environmental > Aquatic > Freshwater > Ice > Glacier ...
AGGCCAAACTCGATTACGTCCCCAATCCCCGCCCCGGTCGGCCCTATCTGATCCGGCTGACCGCGCCCGAGTTCACCAGCCTGTGCCCCGTCACCGGCGCGCCCGATTTCGCGCATCTGGTGCTCGATTATGCACCGGCCAAGACGATGGTGGAGAGCAAATCCTTCAAGCTCTTCCTCCAATCGCACCGCAACCACGGTGCGTTCCACGAGGATGTGACCGTGGGTATCGCCGAGCGACTGTTCACCGAAATGCAGCCCCAATGGCTGCGTATCGGCGGCTATTGGTATCCGCGCGGCGGCATCCCGATCGACGTGTTCTGGCAGTCCGGCCCCGCACCCGAAGGCCTGTGGGTGCCGCCGCAGGACGTGCCCGGCTACCGGGGCCGTGGGTGAGCCTCGCCGTCAACCTCGCCGCCTCCCCGGCGTGGCTGCCGCACAGCATCGACGAACCCGGCGACCGGCTGCTGTTTGCGCACCTCACGGCGGACCAATACCGCACTACAAGCTTCCTCGATGGCCGCCTGCTCGGGCCGCAGGTGAAGACGCAGTGGGTGCCGTTCACGGACGTGCTCGCCGCGCTCCCCCCGCCGCGCCCGCTGCACGCGATCTTTCACATCGGCCATGTCGGCTCGACGCTGATCAGCCGCCTGCTCGGCGAAGTCCCCGGCCTGTTCGCGATGCGCGAACCCGCCGCACTCCGCACGCTCGCCGAATATCGTGACGCGCCCGAGGCATGGACCACCCCCGCGCAGCATGCCGCGCGGCTCGAAGCCTGCCTCACGCTCTGGTCGCGCACCTGGATGCCCGAGCAGACCGCGCTCCTCAAGGCCACCAGCTTCGCAAGCGAACTCGCGCCCGCGTTCCTCGCGCGCCCGGGCACCCGCGCGCTGCTGCTCAGCGTCCGCCCCGAGACCTACCTCGCCACCATCCTCGCGCAGGACGGCAACCGCGCCGAGGCGACCACGCTCGCCCCCGCGCGGATCGCCCGGCTGAACGCACGCCTCGGCGAACCCGCGTTCCGCCTCGCCGGGATGCGCGAGGGCGAGCGCATCGCGATGGCGTGGGCGTGCGAGTCCGCCAGCCTCGCCACCGCCCGCCGCCCCGCCAGCCTCGCGGTCGATTTCGACACCTTCCTCGCCCGCCCCGCCGAGGTGCTGGCCAGAGCCGCCGCCCACCTCGGCGGGGCGCTGACCCCCGCCGAAGTCGATCGCCTCGTCACCGGCCCGCTGATGACCCGCTACGCCAAAGGCCCCGAACACGCCTATTCGGCGGGCTTGCGCGCGCAGATGCTCGCGCAGGCGCGCGCCGAACACGGGGCCGCGATCGCGGCGGGGATGGCTTGGCTCGAGCGCGCCGCGCCCTCCCTCAATGCTCCATCCACATCCGCTGCAACGCCTGCTGCACCCGCTGAGCGCGCGTGAAACTTTCGGGCCGCATTCCCAGCCCCTCGAGCGCCACCACCTCGTTCAGCTCGTAGAGCACCTCGCGCCGCCATGCGTCCGCGATCTTGCTCTCGATAAACGTCAGCCCCACCAGCCGCTCGCCCGAGGCCACCGGCACCACCTCATGCAGCGTGGTCGAGGGATAGACCACCGCCGCGCCCGCGCTCAGCCGGAACTCGACCGCGCGGTCCCCCAGCAGCACGCGCAGCGCGCCGCCCTCGTACGCCGCCGGGTCGCTCAGGAAGATGGTGCACGAAAGGTCCGCGCGCAGCGGCCGGTCCTTCATCGGCATGAACGCCGCGTCCGCGTGCAGCCCGTAATGCCGGTCCGCGCCGTAGCGCGTCAGCATCGGGGCCGCGACCGTGCGCGGCATGGCGAAATCCTTGAATGGTTCGCTCCGCCCCAGCGCGCCGAGCATGATGCGCGAGGCGCGCGCATGCGCATCCGCATCGCCCACGATCTCGTTGTTCTTGACCTTCGAATGCGGGTTGGACGCGCGCCCGTCGATAAACGCCGCACTCGCGGCGATCGCGCGTAGCGCGTCCACTTCGGCGGCGGTCAGCAGATCGGGGATTTGGAGGAACACGGGGACAGGTCACCTATTTCGCGCGGCACGATAGCCCGGCTGCACCTTGCGTCTAAGCGAAATAGGTGACCTGTCCCCGGATTGACGCTAACCCTGCCGCGTGATCCAAGCCCTTCCCGCCCGCGACGCGATCCTTGGCCAGATCGCCTCCTCCACCACGCTCGATGCGCTCGAAGCGGTGCGCGTGCGCGCGCTTGGCAAGGCGGGGATCGTCACCGGGTTCATGAAGACGCTGGGCGGCATGTCGCCCGGGGAACGCCAGCTGCTCGGCCCCGTCTACAACGCCGCGCGCGACGATATCGCGGGCGCGATCGCAGCTCGCAAGGCTGTGCTGGAGGCAAAGGCGCTCGACGCCAAACTCGCCGCCGAACGGCAGGATATGACGCTCCCGGTCGCTGCCCTGCCACGCGGACGCATACACCCGGTGAGCCAGGTGCTCGACGAGCTCACCGAGATTTTCGCGGACATGGGCTTCGCGGTCGCCACCGGCCCCGAGATCGAGGACGAGTGGCACAATTTCACCGCGCTCAACATCCCCGAAGACCATCCCGCGCGCGCGATGCACGATACCTTCTACTTGCCGCAACGCGGCGAGCAGGGCCGGATGCTGCTGCGCACCCACACCAGCCCCGTGCAAATCCGCACGATGCTGTCGCAAAAGCCTCCCATCCGCACCATCAGCCCGGGTCGCGTCTACCGCGCGGACTCGGACGCCACGCACACCCCCATGTTCCACCAGATCGAAGCGCTGGTGATCGACCGCGATATCACCATGGGCCACCTCAAATGGACGATCGAAACGTTCCTCAAGGCTTTCTTCGAGGTCGATTCGGTCGATCTGCGCTTCCGCCCCAGCTTCTTCCCCTTCACCGAACCGTCCGCCGAGGTGGACGTTGGATGCAGCATCGAAAACGGCGTGCGGCGGATCGGCGGCACCGGCGCGTGGCTCGAAGTGATGGGTTCGGGCATGGTGCACCCGCGCGTGCTCGCCGCGTGCGGGCTGGATCCCGATGAATGGCAGGGCTTTGCGTTCGGCACCGGGATCGATCGGCTGGCAATGCTCAAATACGGCATCGCCGATTTGCGCGCGATGTTCGATGGCGATGTGCGCTGGCTCGACCATTACGGGTTCGATCCGCTCGCGGTGCCGACGCTGAGCGGCGGGGTGGGGGCGTGAAATTCACCCTCGCCTGGCTGCGCGACCACCTCGATACCGACGCCACCCTCGTCGAAATCACCACCACGCTGACCAGCCTCGGCCTCGAAGTCGAAAGCGTGGAGACCCCCGCCGCCGCGCTCGCGCCGTTCACGGTTGCGCGCGTGTTGTCCGCCGTGCGGCATCCCAATGCGGACAAGCTGCAGGTCTGCATGGTCGATATCGGCGCGGGTGAGCCCGTGCAGGTGGTGTGCGGCGCGCCCAATGCGCGCGCGGGCATGATCGCGGTGTTCGCCGCGCCGGGCGCGACCGTGCCCGTTACCGGCGTGGTCCTGCGCACCGCCGAGGTGCGCGGCGTCGAATCGCGCGGGATGCTGGTCTCGGAGCGCGAACTCGGTCTGTCCGAAGAGCACGATGGCATCATCGAACTGCCCGCCGATGCGCCGGTGGGCGCGCGCTACATCGATTACGCTCAGCTCGACGATCCCGTGATCGAAGTCGCAATCACGCCGAACCGGCAGGACTGCATGGGCGTCCACGGCATTGCGCGCGATCTCGCCGCTGCGGGGCTGGGCCGCCTGATCGACCCCGATACCGCGCCGGTCGCCGCTACCCACCCCTGTCCCGTCCCGATCGCCACGCACGATCCCGAGGGCTGCCCCGCGTTCCTCGCCCGCGCGGTGCGGGGCGTGCGCAACGGCTCCTCCCCCGAGTGGATGCAGCGACGCCTGCGCGCGATCGGGCTGCGGCCGATTTCGGCACTGGTGGACATCACCAACTACATCACCCATGCGCACGGCCGCCCGCTGCACGTCTACGACCTCGCCAAGGTGGAAGGCGGCCTCACCGCGCGCCGCGCGCATCCGGGCGAGCAGGTCGCCGCACTGAACGGTCGCACCTACACGCTCGACAATACGATGACCGTGATCGCGGACGCGCGCGGTGCGGACGATATCGGCGGCATCATGGGCGGCATGGCGTCCGGCGTGTCCGAGACGACTACGGACGTGCTGATCGAATGCGCGTATTTCGATCCGTCGCGCACCGGCCGTACCGGGCGTGCGCTCGGCATCGCTTCGGACGCGCGCGCGCGCTTCGAGCGCGGGGTGGATCCGGCGTTCCTCGCCCCCGGTCTCGAAATCGCGACCGCGATGGTGCTCGCGCTGTGCGGCGGCGAGCCGAGCGAGGTCGCCGAGGCGGGAACGGTTCCCGACTGGCGGCGCACGATCGCCTTCGATCCCGCGCAGACGCAGCGGCTGACCGGCCTCCACATCGCGCGCGAGGCGCAGGCCGAAATTCTAACCGCTCTGATGTTCCACGTGGAACAATCCGAACCATGGAGGATAACGCCGCCGAGCTGGCGGCGCGACATCGATGGCCCCGCCGATCTGGTCGAGGAGATCGCGCGCGTCCACGGCTTCGCGCACATCCCCTCCACCCCGCTGCCGCGCGCTGCCGGGGTGGCCGCGCCTACCGCCACGCCCGCGCAGCTTCTCGAACGCCGCGCGCGCCGCGCCGCCGCTGCACTCGGGCTGACCGAGGCGATTACCTGGTCCTTCCTCCCGCCCGCCGAAACCGCACCCTATGGCGGCGCGGCGTGGACGCTCGATAACCCGATCAGCGCGGACATGGCCGCGATGCGCCCGTCGATGATCCCGGGCCTCGTCGCGGCTGCGCGCCGCAACCTCGATCGCGGCCTGCCGGGTGTGGCGCTCTTCGAGATCGGCCGCCGCTACCGCGAAGACGGCGAGCACCCCACGCTCGGCCTGCTGCTCGCGGGCGAAGCACGTGCGCGCGACTGGCAGAGCGGGCCCGCGACGCGACCTACGGCCTATGATGCCAAGCGCCTCGCCGAAGCGATCCTGTCATCGGCGGGTGCGCCGGTGGATCGCTTGCAGGCGCAGACGGATACTCCCGCATGGCTTCACCCTGGCCGCTCCGCGCGCCTGACGCTCGGCCCGAAGGCGACGCTGGCGGTGTTCGGCGAACTCCACCCCTCGCTCACGCGTGATCTGGGTAGTCCGGTTGCGGTGGCAGAAGTCTATCTGGACGCGATCCCCGCTGCCCGTGCGCGCCGCGCTCGCCCCGCGTTCGCGCCCCCCGCACTCCAGTCGGTCCGCCGCGATTTTGCCTTCCTCTATCCCGCCGACGCTCCCGCCGACGCGCTGCTGCGCGCGGTGCGCGGCGCGGACAAGGCGGCGATCACGGGCGTTCGCCTGTTCGATCGCTTCACCGGCGCGGGGGTGGGCACGGGCGAGGTGAGCCTCGCGCTCGAAGTCACGCTCCAGCCAGCGGACAAAAGCTTCACCGAAGCCGATCTGGAGGCGCTGTCCGCAAAAATCTTAGCGGCGGCCACGAAGGCAGGGGCGCGGCTGCGGAGCTGATAAGCAATCGCCTTCGATCGCCGCACCACGTCATCCCGGCATTGAGCCGGGTCCCACCTCCTTTGGCACGCGCGGAACGGAGGAAAGGTAGGTCCCGGGTCAAGCCCGGGATGACGGGTCGATAGCTTCCAGAGTGCGCGGAACGCCCCGGTTTCAGCTCGCCGCCCGCACTACTGCGCCCGAATAAATCACCGGACCCGTCGGCGCGCCCGTCTTCGATCCGCCCAGAGGTTCGACCGAAACCGCGAATGCGCCGCCCTCCACGTTGCCCGCCACCACGCGCGCGCGCAGCGGCTGCGCGGGATCGAGCAGACCCACCGGCGATGGCTTGGCCCCGTCGGCGATCCACCACAGTTCGAGCACGCGGCGCGCGGGCGCACTCAGCTTGACCGGATGCGCGACCACCTGTCCCGTCGCGGCGTCGAACGTCAGCAGCAGCGCCGCCTCCTGCCCCTTGGGCGAAAGCGCCGCGATATAGCCCGCCCCCGCGCGCACCGGCGTGACCGGGAGGCCCGGCAGCGGCACCGGCAGCTGACCGCCCACCGGCGCGGGCGCGGGCGCGGGGCGCACGATCAAGAAGCTCAGCAACGCCGCCGCCATCGCGCCCAGCCCATAGGCCGCCACGCGCCAGCCCGCGCCGATCCTGCCGCGATCGTTCGCCAACGGCGCTACACCGCCGATCCGCGCCGCGATCGCGGTCCACACTGAAGGCGGCGGCGCGATCCCGGCCGCGCTGCCCGCCAGCGGCGCGAGCGCGCGTTCCCAGAAGCGCACCGCCTCGGCCGCCGCGCGCTCGCCCGCGATCCGCGCGGCGAACGCGGCGCGTTCGGGCGGCGAAAGCGTGCCCAGCACATATTCGCCCGCCGCGATGAGGCGTTCCTCCGTGGGTGTCGTCAAATCAGTCATCGGCGGACAGACATTGGCGTAGCGAAGTCAGGCAGCGGCTCAGCCAGGATTTGATCGTACCGATGGGCCGCCCGAAGCGCGTGCCGAGTTCCTCGCGCGAATAACCGTCGCAATACGCCAACACCACGCAAAGACGCTGGTCTTCGGGAAGGGCGGAGAGGCAGTGCATCAGGGCTTCGCGGTCGCCCAGATCAAGGCCGTCCGCGGGTGCAGCCAGCTCGGGGCTTTTGTCTTCATCGCGCGCGGGCGCGTCGCGCGCGGCGTTGCGGCGCAGAATGTCGATCGCCCGGTACCGCGCGAGTGTGGCCGCCCACGCGAGCGGACGGCCGCGCGTGGCATCATAGCTCGGTGCCATCTGCCAGATACGGACGTAGACATCTTGCAGCGCCTCTTCGGCCTGAGCGCTATCGTTCAGGATACGGCGCACGATGCCGAACAGTTTCGCCGACGTTATCTCATAGAAGCGGGCGAACGCCGCCCGGTCCCCGCCCGCAGTGGCGATCAGCAGCGTTTCGAGATCGTCGGCGAGGGCGGCGGCAGTCACGCGCGCGGCGTTAGCAGCCGAAGAGGAGGCACGCCAGCGCTGCCGCTACCCGAGCAGCGCAGCAAATTCGGCCATGACAGCTTCGTAGAGCGGCCGCTTGAACGGCACCACCAGTTCGGGCAGGCGGCCTGGGCTTGCCCACATCCATGCGCGGAATTCGGGTTCGGGGGTGGCGATGGCGATGTCCGCGTCGGTGCCGGTAAAGCGCATCGCGAACCATCGTTGGCGCTGGCCCCGAAACCGCCCGCTCCACAGCTTGCCCTGCAAATCCGGTGGCAAATCGTAATCGAGCCAATCCGCGCTGACGGCGAGTATCTCGGCGGCATTCGTCCCCACCTCTTCGCCCAGTTCGCGCCACGCGGCCTGTTCGGGGGTTTCGCCCGCATCGATCCCGCCCTGGGGCATTTGCCATGCCTCGAGCGTGCTATCGATGCGCTGGCCGACGAAGACGTCGCCGTGCGCGTTTAGCAGCATGATGCCCACGGCGGGGCGGTAGGGGAGATCGCTCATTGGCACGGGGCTTAGCGCGCGCGCGGCAATCCCGCTATGGTCCCCGCATAATCCCGCAACTTATCCACAGGTCGAGGGCCAAGAGAACGTTAGAAGAACAATACCGCCAGCGCCTCGATTTGCGATGAAATAAGGATTTTTTCCCACGAATCTCCATTGAAACCCATGTCAGCCCCCTGTATGCATCGTTGCACAGGGGTCGCTCTCGTCGTGCACCCGGGCCGTGCGCGGGCCGCCCCTCTCGGAGAGCGGCCGCGTGAGCCACGATCAGTTTATCGGAAACGCGCTGAACGCGGTGGACGGCAAAAGCCGTGTCTCCGTGCCGGCGGGCTTTCGCGATACGATCGAGCGGCGCACGAGCGAAAAATGGCTGCTGCTCGGCCCGCACGAGCGCGAGCCGTGCCTGGTGGGCTACGATCTCCACCGCCCCGGCCGGTTGCAGGCGATCATCGACCGGCGCTTCGGGGACGATTTCGGACCGGAGCGCGACGATTTCGCTCGCGCCGCCTTCGGCTCGCCCGAGAAGCTGCCGATCGACGATAACGGCCGGATCATTCTGCCGCCCGCGCTGCGCGATGTGGGCGGCATTGCCGGGACCGCGTTCTTCGTCGCGGCGGGCGATTATTTCGAGGTGTGGAACCCCGAAACCTTCCTCGCCGCGAAGGGCGAGACCACGCCGCTCGGCCGCATCGTGCGCAAACATCTGGACGCGCGCAAATGAGCGGGCAGCACATTCCCGTGTTGCTGGGCGAGGCAATGGCCGCGCTCGCGCTTGTGCCGGGCGAGACGTTCGTGGACGGCACCTATGGCGGTGGCGGCTATACAGCGGCCGCGCTCGCCGCCGGGGCGGGCCATGCTTACGTGTTCGACCGCGACCCGAGCGCACTCGCGCGCGCGCCTCTCGATCCGCGCCTCACGCCGATCGAAGCGCGCTTCGGGCAGATGGACCGTGCGCTCGCCGCGCGCGGTGTCTCGACCGTGGACGCGATCGCGCTCGATATCGGCGTCAGTTCCTTCCAGATCGACGAGGGGGAGCGCGGCTTCTCCTTCCAGGCGGACGGGCCGCTCGACATGCGGATGGGCGCGGACGGGCCGACGGCAGCGGATTTCGTGAACGGGGCCGAAGAGGCCGAGATCGCCGACATCCTCAAGCGCTACGGGGAGGAGCGGCGCGCGCGCACGGTGGCGCGCGCCATCGTCGCGGCGCGACCGCTCACGCGCACAGGCGAACTCGCCGCCGTGATCCGCCGCGCGCTGGGTCATCATCCGGGCATGCCCAAGGATCCCGCCACGCGCGCGTTCCAGGCGATCCGCATCCATGTGAACGCCGAGCTCGACGAGCTGGATGCCGGGCTGCGCGCTGCCGAGCGGTTGCTGGCCCCTGGCGGGCGACTGGCGGTGGTGACGTTCCACAGCCTCGAGGACCGCGCGGTCAAACTGTTCCTGCGCGCGCGATCGGGCAGCACGCCGGGCGGCTCGCGCCATCTGCCGCTCGCGCAGTCCAGCCCCGCGCCCAGCTTTGCAGCCCTGCCCAAGGCCGTGCGGCCCGGCGCGGCCGAACTCGCCGCCAACCCGCGCGCGCGCTCCGCCACCTTGCGCGCCGCGCATCGAACCGCCGCCCCTGCCTGGGAGGATATCCGCGCATGAACCGTTCGCTCCTCGCACTCGCGCAAGTGTCCGCCGCGCTCGGCGTGTCTCTCGCCTGCTATCTGGTGAGCGCGCACGTGAACGCCGAACATGGCGCGATCGATCGCCTCACCCGCACGATCGCGCAGGAGCGGCGCGCGGTGGCGATGCTAGGGGCGCTCTACGATGCGCGCCGCGCCATGCCGCAGGTGCAGCGCTGGAGCGATGCGGACGCCACGCGCCTGATGAGCGCGCCTGCGCCCGAGCAGATGCTGGCGAGCGCGACGCAGCTCGCTGCGTTCGTGCCTGGACGTGGCGGCGCGACCGCGACGCAGGCGGTGGTATCGGATGCGCCCGCGCCGGTCCCAGCGCCGCCGGTGCGTGCGGCCGTGCCTGCGGCGGTTGCGGTCCCCGTCGCCGCGCGCCCGGCGATGATCGCCTCACAGATCGCCGTGCCGCGCGAACTCGCTTCGGCCAACGATGCAGCGCCCAGGTCCGCCGGGCCGGTCGGGCCGACGCATTCGGACCGCGCCCGCGCCCGCGCCCGCACACGCACGGACGTTCACGCCTCGATCGCCGAACGGGCAGCGCCGCGCGAAACCGGGGATCTTGCCGCGCTCACCCGCGACATCGGCCGCGAACTGCGCGCGAGCGATGCCTCGCCCGTGCGCCGGGTGTCGCTCCGGTGAGCGCGGCCAGCCTCGCGTTCGACGCGCCCTTCGCAGCGCCCGCGCCGGTTCCGCGCACTGGCCCCCGTGCGGCGCAGCCCGCGTGGCGCGCGCCCGCCGAAGTCGCCGCGCCGGACGCACTCGAACGCGCACGTGCGCGCCTTATGCTGGCGCTGCTCGCGTTCGTTGCGGTGACATTGCTGATCCTGATCCGGCTGGTGTGGCTCGCCGCCTTCGCAGGCGCGCCCAAACTGGCACCCGCCCCTGCCGGATGGGTATCGCCGCGCGCGGACATCGTGGACCGGAACGGCGTGGCGCTCGCGCGCGGGATCGAGTCCTATGCGGTCGTGGTGCGGCCCAAACAGCTCGTCACGCCGCCCGAACTCCTCGCGCCTCGCCTTGCAGCCTTGCTCAACCGCGATCCGGCGATGATGCTCGCACGGCTGCGCGGCGGGCCGAAGCGGCTTTCAAGCTATCTCGCGCGCCGCGCCACCCCCGAACTGCGCCGCGCGGTGCAGGCACTGGGCGATCCGGGAATCGATTTCGCCGCCGAGCCGAGCCGTGCCTATCCCAACACCCCGCTCGCGCAGCATCTGGTGGGCTATGTGGGCGACGACGGTCACGGCATGGCGGGCATGGAATATGCCGCCGACCGGGGGCTTCGCGGGCAGGCAGGCGCGCCACTGTCGCTATCGATCGATACACGCGTCCAGCAGGCGCTCGAAAGTGAACTCGCGGCGGGGATGGCGAAGCACAGCGCGTTGGGGGCGGCGGGCGTGGTGATGGACGTGGAGACGGGCGAGGTGATCGCGCTCGCCTCGCTGCCCACCTACGATCCCGCCAAGCCCGCCGACATCCACGACGACGGCCGCCGCAACCACGCGACGCTGGGCGTCTACGAACTCGGCTCCACGTTCAAGGCGCTCACCCTTGCGATGGCGTTCGATAGCGGCGTGTCCCGGATGTCGGATCGCTACGATGCACGCAGGCCAATCCCGATCGGGCGCTTCGTGATTCACGACGATCATCCGCAGAACCGCATCCTGAGCGTGCCCGAGATCTTCATCCACTCGTCCAACATCGGCACCGCGCGTATCGCTGCGCAGCTCGGGGAGGCACGCCAGCGCGATTACCTCGCGCGCCTGGGCTTTATGAAGCCGCTCCAGATCGAGTTGCCCGAACGTGGACGCCCGATCCTGCCCCCCACCTGGGGTGCGAGCGCGGTGATGACGGTCGGCTTTGGCCACGGCATTTCGGTCACTCCGGTGCATCTGGCCACGGCATACGCCGCGCTGGTGAACGGCGGTATATGGCGGCCCGCGACGGTGCTGCGGGTTGCCCCCGGGCAGGCGCGCGTCGGCACGCGCGTGTTCAGCGTGCAAACGTCCGATCAGATGCGCGCGCTGCTGCGGCTGGTGGTGCTCAAGGGCACGGCGCGGCAGGCGGACGCGCGCGGCTACCGGATCGGCGGCAAGACCGGCACTTCGAACAAGGTGGAGGGCGGCAAGTACAGCCACACCAAGGTGGTCTCCACGCTTGCGGCCGCGTTCCCCATGGAAAAGCCGCGCTACGTGGTGGTGGCCATGCTGGATCAGCCGCAGGGGACGAAGGACACCTACGGCTTCCGCACAGCCGGCTGGGTGAGCGCGCCCATTGTGCGCAAGCTGGTGCAGCGGATCGCGCCGATATTGGGGGTCGCGCCCGATTTGACGCACGACGTGAGCGTGGAGGGCTTGCTTCCGGGCGACGCAAAGGCAGAGGAGTAGCGCCATGCTGCTCAGCGATCTGGTTCCCGGCGCGGCGCCGTTGCGCGTGACCGGTTTCGCCATCGATCACCGCAAGGTCGCGCCGGGCAATGTGTTCGGCGCATTTCGGGGCGCGGTTGTGAACGGGGAGGATTTCATCGCGGCCGCAGTCGCAGCGGGAGCGGTGGCGGTAGTGGCGCGGCCGGAAGCGCGGGTGGAGGGCGCGCTGCATATCGCCGACGCGGAGCCTCGCGCGGCGTTCGCGCGGCTCGCGGCGCTCTTCTTTCAGCCGTTGCCACAAACGCTGGTCGCGGTGACGGGCACCAACGGCAAGACGTCTACGGTGGAACTGACGCGGCAGTTATGGACGATGGCGGGCGTGCGGGCGGCTTCGATCGGGACGCTTGGCGTGACCGTGGGGGACGATCGCCGCGCAACCGGGTTGACGACTCCCGATGTGGTGACCTTTCTTTCGAACTTGCACGGGCTGGCGCGCGAGGGGGTGACGTGTGCTGCGTTCGAGGCGTCCAGCCACGGCCTGCACCAGCACCGGATCGCGGGGTTCCAGGTGCGTGCGGCGGCGTTCACCAACCTGTCGCGCGATCACCTCGATTATCACGGTACGATGGAAGAATACCTGAATGCCAAGCTGATGCTGTTCCGCGAATTGCTCGCGGCGGACGGCACGGCGGTGGTATGGTCAGACGATCCGGCTGCCAGTCAGGTGTCGGTCGCGGCCGCCCCGCACACCGTCGTGAGCGTGGGGACGACTGCGCAGAATTGGAAACTGGCAGGTCGGCAGGCGACGGCGTTCGGCCAGACGCTGGCTGTGCGGGTTTACGGGCGCGATCATGTCGTCAAACTGCCGCTCATCGGCGCGTATCAGGCGGCAAACGCGTTGATGGCGGCCGCGCTTGTGGTGGCGACGGGGGGCGATGTGGCGGCAACGCTCGCAAATCTGGAACGCATGGTCCCGATCCGCGGCCGCCTCGAGCGCGCGCTGGTCACGCCGGCGGGGGCGGGGGTGTATGTCGATTACGCGCATACGCCCGATGCGCTGGACGCGGCGATCGCGGCGCTGCGCCCGCATACGCCGGGGCGGCTGATCCTCGTGTTCGGGGCGGGCGGGGACCGTGATACGGGCAAGCGCGGACCGATGGGGGCGGTGGCAGCAGCGAAGGCGGACCTCGCGATCGTGACCGACGATAATCCGCGGCACGAGGATGCGGGGACGATCCGGGCGGCGGTGATGCTTGGCGCTCCGCACGCGATCGAGATCGGGGACCGCCGCGAGGCCATTGCCCGCGGGATCCACGAGGCGGGCGCGGGCGATACGGTGCTGATCGCGGGCAAGGGGCATGAGACGGGGCAGATCGTGGGCGATGCGGTCTATCCGTTCGACGATGTGGCGGTCGCGCGCGAGCTGGCGGCGGCATGAGAGCGCTGTGGACCTCGGCCGCAATCGCGGCTGCGACCGGGGGCGAGGCCGATGGCAGCTTCGCGGCGACGGGGGTGACGTTCGATAGCCGCGAAGTGGAACCGGGCGATCTGTTCGTCGCGCTGAAGGGGGCGGCGAGCGACGGCCATCGCTACATCGATCAGGCGCTATCGATGGGCGCGGCGGGGCTGCTGGTCAGCGAGGGTGGGATCACGGGTCCACAGGTGCGCGTGGCGGATACGCAGGCGGGGCTTGAAGCGCTTGGGCGGGCGGCGCGCGCGCGGCTGTCCCCCGAGGCAATCGTGATCGGCGTGACGGGCAGCGCGGGCAAGACGAGCGTGAAGGAGGCGTTGCGCGAGACCTTCGCCCGGATCGGCCCCACGCACGCGAGCGTAAAAAGCTACAACAACCAAACCGGCGTGCCTTTGAGCCTCGCGCGGATGCCGACGGATACGCGCTGGGGCGTGTTTGAAATGGGGATGAACCACGCAGGCGAGATCGCGCGGCTGACGCGGCAGGTCCGCCCGCACATCGCGGTCATCACCGCGATTCTGCCCGCGCATATAGAGAATTTCGGCGGGCTGGATGGGATTGCGGACGCGAAGGCCGAGATTTTCGAGGGGATCGCGCCCGGCGGCATCGGCGTGCTCAACGCCGACGCGCCACATTTCGACCGGTTGCAGGCGGCGGCGGCGCGCGCGGGGGCGCGCGTTCTCAGCTTCGGAATCGATGCGGAGGCGACCGTGCGCGCGCGCGACCTGATCGAGAGCGCGGACGGCAGCAGTTTCACCGTCGATCTCGCGGGTGCAACGCACCGCGTGCGGGTGCCGCTGCCGGGGCGGCCGCGCGTGGTGAACGCGCTGGCGCTGATTGCCACGGTGCATGCGGCGGGCGTCGATCCCGCGTGCGCGGTGGACGCACTCGTGACGCTTGAAGCCATGCCCGGGCGCGGGCTGTGGCGCACGATCGCGCTGCCGGGCGGCGGCGATGCGCGACTGATCGACGAGAGCTACAACGCAAACCCTGCCGCGATGGCGGCCGCGATTGCGGTGCTCGGCGCGGCGCACACGCCGGGGCGCAAGCTCGTGGTGATCGGCGCGATGCGCGAACTCGGCGCGCCCACGCCCGAATATCACGCCGCGCTCGTCCCCGCGCTGATCGATGCGGACGTGGCGTATGCGGTGCTGGTAGGCGAGGAGACGCGCGCCATGGCCGCGCGCTTTGCGGCTTCGACGTGGGTGGCGGACTGGCAGGCCGCGCTCGCCGCATTGCGTGAAACACTTGCGCCGGGCGATCTTGTGCTGATCAAGGGGTCGAACAGCGTCGGGCTGGGCCATCTGGTCGCCGCGCTGGCCGAACCCGCAGCCGATGCGCCCCCGGAGGTCTGATGTTCTACGCGCTGGCGAAAGCCTTCCACTTCGCCGGGCTGTTCAACCTGTTCCGCTATATCACGTTTCGCACCGGTGCGGCCGCGATGACCACGCTGGTGATTATGCTTCTGCTGATGCCGCGCCTGATCGCGTGGCTGCGCACCAAACAGGGCAAGGGCCAGCCGATCCGCAGCGATGGGCCCGCCAGTCATCTGGTGGCGAAGAAGGGCACGCCGACGATGGGGGGTCTGGGCATGCTGATCGCGGTGACGATTTCCACAATTCTGTGGATGGAATGGAAGAACATCTTTGTCTGGGTGTGTCTTGGCGTAATGCTTGGCTTCGGGGCGATCGGGTTTATCGACGATTATGCCAAGGTTACTAAACAATCCCATCGTGGCCTTCCGGCTCGCGCACGCCTTCTGGCCGAATTCGCTATCGCGGGGGCGGCCGTCTGGATCGTCTCGGCGCAGACCGGCCACACGCTGTTCGTCCCCTTCCTCAAAGACGCCGGGCTGCATCTCGGCTGGTTCTACCTCCTATTCGCCGCCATCGTGGTGGTGGGTGCGGGAAACGCCGTGAACCTGACCGACGGGCTGGACGGATTGGCCACGATGCCCGTGATCATCTGCGCGATGACGTTCGGGGTGATCGCCTATCTGGTCGGGAACGTGAAATTCGCGGACTATCTGGGCGTGCATTATGTGGCGGGCGCGGGCGATCTGCTGGTATTCTGCGGCGCGCTGATCGGCGCGGGACTGGGCTTCCTGTGGTTCAACGCGCCGCCCGCAGCGGTATTCATGGGCGATACGGGATCTCTTGCGCTTGGCGGCGCGCTGGGCGCGATCGCGGTGGTGACGGATCATGAGCTGGTGCTGCTGATCGTGGGCGGGCTGTTCGTCGCCGAGGCGCTATCGGTCATCATCCAGGTGGGCTGGTACAAGCGCACCGGGCGACGCGTGTTCAAAATGGCGCCGATCCACCATCATTTCGAACTGATGGGGTGGCCCGAGAGCACGATCGTCGTGCGCTTCTGGATCATCGCGCTGGTGCTGGCGCTGGCGGGCCTCGCCACGCTGAAGCTCCGGTGATCACGGCCGGCGCCTTTGCAGGCAAGCGCTACGGCGTTTTCGGGCTGGCGCGCACGGGGCGTTCGGTGCTGGCCTCTTTGGCCGCGAGCGGGGCGGAGGTGTGGGCGTGGGATGACAGCGCAGCGGCGCGGAAGGGGGTGGCGGGGCTGGTCGATCTCAACACCGCGCCGCTCGAAGGGCTGGACGGGCTGGTGGTATCGCCGGGCGTGCCGTTGAACCGGCATCCGCTGGTGGCGCGCGCGCGCGCGGCAGGCGTGCCCGTCATCGGCGACATCGAGCTGTTCGCGCAGGCACGCGCCGAGCTGCCGCCACACCGCGTGGTCGGCATTACGGGCACCAACGGCAAGTCAACGACATGCGCGCTGATTCACCACATATTGGTGTCGGCGGGCATTCCCGCGCGACTGGCGGGTAATATCGGCGCGCCGATCCTGAGCGAGGAGCCGCTTGCGGACGGCGGGGTGTATGTGCTCGAACTGTCGAGCTTCCAGCTCGATCTGACCTTCAGCCTCGATTGCGATGTGGCGGTGCTGCTCAACATCACGCCCGATCATCTGGACCGGCACGGGACGATGGAAGCCTATACGGCGGCCAAAATGCGACTGTTGGAGATGCAGTCCGAGCACGACACATCGATCGACGCCAGCGGGGATCCCGCCATCAGGGAGCGTTTTTTCCAACTGGTGGACTGTGCTGGCTCGCACCATTGCTTTTCTAAGGGTCAGGGCTGGACGGATCATACACAACAGGCGAAGTGGCCTACGCTCCAAGGGCCGCACAACGCGCAAAATGCGTATGCTGCGACCTATGCCGCCTTTGCGCTCGGCGTCCCAACGAACGTAGTGTTGACAGCCATGGAGACCTACCCCGGCCTCCCCCACCGGATGGAGATCGTGGCCACCAAGGCGGACGTGCGCTTCGTGAACGACAGCAAGGCGACCAACCCCACCTCGGTCGCGCCCGCGTTGCAGGCGTTTGCGGGCATCCACTGGATCGCGGGCGGCCAGGCGAAGACAGGCGAGCTGGACGCGCTCATGCCCGTGCTGGGCAACGTGCGCGCGGCGTATCTGATCGGGGAGGCGGCGCCGTTGTTCGGGAGGTTGCTCGACGGGCATGTGCCCACCCATCAATCCGGCACGCTCGCCAACGCCGTCGCGCAAGCCGCCGCTGCCGCGCGGCCCGGCGAGACCGTCCTGCTGTCCCCCGCCTGCGCGAGCTTCGATCAGTTCGCCAATTACGAGGCGCGCGGGCACGCCTTCCGCGCGCTCGTCGAGGCGCTGCCCGCATGACCGCCCGCGCGCTCTCGCGTTCGGACCGCTCGTGGCTGGGCCAGTGGTTCTGGACGATCGATCATGTATTGCTCGCGCTCGTGCTCGTGCTGATCGGCATCGGGCTGATCGCGGTTGCCGCCGCCTCCCCTGCCGCCGCGCACCGGCTGGCGCGCGGCGGTCACGAACTCGCACCGCTGCACTTCTTCTGGCGGCAACTGGGCTGGGTGGCGATCGGCCTGCCCGTGCTCGTGGGCGCGTCGCTGTTACCCGTCGCCACGGTTCGGCGGCTGGGGCTGTGGGGTTCGGCGGCGGGCGGCGCGGGGCTGATACTGGTGATGCTGATCGGCCAGTCCGCGCACGGCGGGCAGCGCTGGCTCGATCTGGGCGGGTTTCAGCTGCAGCCGTCCGAGTTCCTGAAGCCCTTCTTCGTTATCGCCACCGCGCAAATCCTCGCCCTTCGCTTCGAAGACGAAACGTTGCCCGCGCTGACGATCAGCTTCGCCACGCTCGTATGCGTGGTGGCCCTGCTCGTGATGCAGCCCGATTTCGGGCAAACGGCGCTGATCTGCGCGGTGTGGCTCGTGATGGCGTTCGCGGCCGGGATGCGTGCGCGGATTGCGGGGGCGGCGGCGTTGCTGGGCGCGGGCGGGCTGGGGATCGCCTATGCGGCGGGCGGGCACATCGCCAAACGCATCGATACCTTCATCCACGGCACCGGAGACCGGTTCCAGGTCGAAGCCGCGCTCAATTGCTTCAAGGCGGGTGGGCTGTTCGGCGTCGGCCCCGGCAACGGCACGGTCAAGATGCAATTGCCCGAGCCTGCGACCGACTATATCTTCTCCGTCATTGGCGAGGAGTTCGGCGCGGTTGCGTGCATCGCGGTCGCGCTGCTGTTCGCCGCCGTGGTGGTGCGCGCGCTCAGCCGGTTGATGGAGGAGGATCGGCCGTTCGTATTGCTCGCCGCCGCCGGGCTGACGGTGCAGTTCGGCCTGCAGGCGGCGATCAACATCCTCGTGAATGTCCATCTGCTTCCGTCCAAGGGGATGACGCTGCCGTTCATCAGCCACGGCGGATCCTCCTTCGTGGCGCTGTGCGGCGGCATGGGGCTCTTGCTCGCGCTGCTGCGGCGCAACCCCTACGACAAGGCCAGCCCGTATCGCTGGGACGCTGTGCCCGCATGAGCGCGCAGCCGATCGTGCTCGCGGCGGGTGGGACCGGCGGACATATGGTCCCCGCATCGGTGTTGGCGGACGAACTTGCGCGGCGCGGGCGGCGGGTGGTGTTATTCTCCGACGATCGCGGGCTGCGGCTGCCCGGCTTGTTCGCGGGGGTGGAGACGCACGCGCTCGCAAGCGGCTCCCCGTCGCGCGGCGGAGTGGCGGGGCTGCCGGGCGTGGCGGGGCTGCCGGGCGTGGCGCTGGGCATCGCGCGCGGCGTGCTGGCGGCGCGCGCGATGCTGCGGCGCTTGCGGCCGGGGATTGTGGTGGGTTTCGGCGGCTATCCCTCGCTCCCCGCGCTGGCGGCCGCGCTCGCGCTGGGGCTGCCGACCGTCATCCATGAGCAAAATGCCGTGCTCGGCCGCGTCAACCGGCTGCTCGCCCCGCGCGTGGACCGGATCGCCACCAGCTACGCGCACGTCGCGCGCCTTGCGCCGGGCCTCGTCGCCAAAGTGCGCTTCACGGGCAATCCCGTGCGGCCCGAAATCGTGGCCATCGCGCTGCCCACGCCCGGCCCGCTCGACGTGCTCGTGCTCGGCGGCAGCCAGGGCGCGTCGATCCTGTCGGGGGTGGTGCCTCCCGCGCTTGCTGCGCTGGGGCGGCCGATGCACGTCACGCAACAATGCCGCGAGGCCGATCTCGTCCATGTTCGCGCAATCTATGCACAGGCAAATATCGCCGCCGATCTCGCGCCCTATTTCCAGGATGTGCCAAACCGACTAAGTAAATCCAATCTCGTGATCGCCCGCGCGGGCGCTTCCACCATCGCCGAGCTGACCGCCTGCGGTCGCGCCTCGATCCTGGTGCCGTTGCCCGGCGCGATGGACGATCACCAGACAGCCAATGCGCGCGCACTCGCCGAACAGGGAGGCGCGGTGCTGATCCCGCAACGGGACTTCACCGCCGCCCGATTGACCGCCGAACTGCTCGCGATGAACCCCGATCGCCTCGCGCTTATGGCCGGGGCGGCGCGGGATGCGGGGCGGCCGGGTGCCGCTGCCGCGCTCGCGGACTTGATACTGGAGACCATTTAAATGACCGAAAGACGCCCGACACTAAGCATCTTCCCCAGCGGTGGTGCAGTGCCGGAAGCCGATGCGCCCAAGCCCAGCGCCCGCCTCGATGCGCCCGCCGATCCGCGCCGGGTGGCGCTGCCGCCTTTGCCGGGCGCGCGCACGATCAAGCACAAAGCCACGCCCGTGAAGGCCAAGCACGCATGGGCCGAAACCCAATTGCGCGAGGCGATGCGCACCGTCGCCGCCACCGCCACCGCCACCGCCACCGCCGCGGACGAAACCGCCCCCGCGTGACCGGCGTCACGCGCGATATCGGCGCGGTCCATTTTGTCGGTATCGGCGGCATCGGCATGTCGGGCATCGCCGAGGTGATGCACAATCTGGGCTATACCGTGCAGGGCAGCGATGTGGCCGAGGGCTATGTGATCGCGGGGCTGCGCGCCAAGGGCATCGCAGTCCACATCGGCCACCGCGCCGAAAATCTGGGGGATGCCGCCGTCGTCGTCACCTCTACCGCGATCAAACCCGGCAATCCCGAGGTGGAACTCGCGCACGAACGCCGCATCCCCGTGGTGCGCCGCGCCGAAATGCTGGCCGAGCTGATGCGGCTCAAATCCACCGTCGCGATCGCGGGCACGCACGGCAAGACCACGACCACTTCGATGGTCGCGGCATTGCTGGACGCGGGCGGGCTGGACCCGACCGTCATCAACGGCGGGATCATCAACACCTATGGCTCGAACGCGCGACTGGGCGCGGGCGAATGGATGGTGGTGGAAGCGGACGAGTCCGACGGTTCCTTCCTCCGCCTGCCTCCCACCATCGCGGTCGTCACCAACATCGATCCCGAACATCTCGATCATTACGGCGATTTCGAGCGCGTGAAGGACGCGTTCGTGGAATTCGTCGAGCACGTCCCCTTTTACGGCGCGGCGCTGATGTGTCTGGATCACCCCGAAGTGCAGGCGCTGCTGCCTCGGGTCGCCGATCGGAGAATCATCACCTACGGCTTCACCGCGCAGGCGGACATCCAGGGGCTGGCCGTGCAGCCGGTGGCGGGGGGCAACCGCTTCTCGGTGGTGATCCGCTCTGCGCGCGGCGACGAACGGCGGATCGACGATCTGATGCTCCCGATGCCCGGCCGCCACAACGTCCAGAACGCGCTGGCGGCCATTGGCGTGGCGGATCAGTTGCGTATTTCGGATGAGGCGATCCGCGCAGGTTTCGCCGGGTTCGGCGGGGTCAAGCGCCGCTTCACGCGCGTGGGCGCGGTGGGCGGCGCGACGATCATCGACGATTACGGCCATCACCCGGTGGAAATCCGCGCCGTCCTGTCCGCTGCGCGCGAAGGGGCCACGGGCCGTGTGATCGCAGTGGTGCAGCCGCACCGCTACACCCGCCTGCAATCGCTGATGGCCGAGTTCCAGAGCGCGTTCAACGATGCGGACATCGTGCTCGTAGCCCCGGTGTATGCGGCGGGCGAAGCCCCCGTTGAAGGCGCGGACTCGGACGCGCTGGTGAGCGGTCTCAAGCGCAGCGGGCATCGTTTCGCGCTCGCCACCGACGGTCCCGAGCATCTCGCCCACCAGCTCGCCCAGATCGTGCGCGACGGCGACATGGTGATCTGCCTCGGCGCAGGCGACATCACGAAGTGGGCGGCGGGACTGGCGGACGCGATCGCGGCGGAGCGCGCGGCGTGAGCCTCGTCGGGGACGCCCCCACCACCACCCGCTGCGCGGGCGGTCCCCCTCCCCCGCAAGCGGGGGAGGTCAAGGATTTACCTCCCCCGCTTGCGGGGGAGGGGGACCATCGCTCCAACGATGGTCGTGGGGGAACCCATCTGCGCGCCATCCTCGATTGCGGCCCCGTGCGTGGCCCGCTGCAGCCGCATGCCAGTCTCGCCGATTTCATCTGGTTCCGCACCGGCGGCCCCGCCGAATGCCTCTTCCGCCCGAGCCACCTCTCGGACCTGCGCGATCTGCTCGCCACCTTGCCCTGCAGCGTGCCCGTGCTCCCCATCGGCGTGGGATCGAACCTGATCGTGCGCGAGGGCGGTGTGCCGGGCCTCACCATCCGCCTCACCAAGGCGTTCGCCGATATCCGCGCCGATGGCCTCACGCTGCGCGCGGGCGCAGCCGCGATGGGCATCACGGTCGCGACCGCTGCGCGCGACGCGGGCATCGCGGGGCTGGAATTCCTGCGCGGCATTCCCGGCACGCTCGGCGGCGCGGTGGCGATGAACGCGGGGGCCTATGGGCGCGAGATCGCCGACGTGCTTGTCGAGGCCACGCTCGCGCTGCCCGGCGGGCGTGTGGTCACATTGCCCGCCGCCGATTTGGGCTTCGCGTACCGGCACAGCACGCTGCCGCCCGGCGCGATCGTGGTAGAGGCGCTTCTGCGCGGCGTGGCGGGCGATTCCGCAGCCATTGGCGCAGAAATGGACCGCATCGCCGCCGAGCGTGAGGCGTCGCAGCCGCTCCGCTCGCGCACCGGTGGATCGACCTTCCGCAATCCGCCCAGCCAGAAAGCATGGGAATTGATCGACGCCGCCGGGTGCCGGGGTATCAGGCTGGGCGGCGCGCAGGTGAGCGAGAAGCACTGCAACTTCCTGCTCAACACCGGCGACGCGACGAGCGCCGACATCGAGGGCCTAGGCGAGCAGGTTCGCGCGCGCGTGCTGGCGCATTCGGGGGTGGCGCTGGAGTGGGAGATCGCGCGCGTGGGGGTGTTCGTATGAACATCGCCGTCCTCCTCGGCGGCCCCTCGGCTGAGCGTGCGGTCAGCCTCGTCTCGGGCACGGCATGTGCGGCGGCGTTGCGGCGTCTGGGCCACAATGTGACCGAGATCGATCTCGGCCCGGACGCCCCGCAGCGCCTCGCCGATGCGAAGCCCGATATCGTCTTCAACGCGCTCCACGGCACGCCGGGTGAGGACGGCAGCGTCCAGGGCCTGTGCGCGCTGATGGGCCTGCCGATCACCCATTCGGGCGTGGCTGCGTCCGCGATCGCGATCGACAAACAGCTCACCAAGCAACTGCTCACCCCGCTTGGCATCCCGATGCCCGGCGGGCGCGTCATCGACAGCGAGAGCCTGTATGCGGGCGATCCGCTGCTGCGCCCCTATGTGCTAAAGCCGGTCAATGAGGGATCGAGCGTCGGCGTCGCGATCATGACCGAGGGCCACAGCGCGGGCAATCCGATCGCGCGCGACGCGCCCGGCCCGTGGCAGGCGTTCGCCCATCTCCTCGCCGAACCCTTCATCCCCGGCCGCGAGTTGACGGTCGCGGTGCTGGGCGACGAAGCACTCGGCGTCACCGAACTCAAACCCATGCAGGGCTTCTACGATTACGATGCCAAATATACCGACGGCCTGACCGCCCACATCCTGCCCGCCGACATTCCCGCTGAGGTCACCGCCGCCGCGCTCGATATCGCCCTGCGCGCGCACCACGCGCTCGGCTGCGCAGGCGTCAGCCGTTCGGACTTCCGCTGGGACGATACCCAAGGCGTGGATGGCCTGTTCCTGCTCGAGGTCAACACGCAGCCCGGCATGACCCCGCTCAGCCTCGTGCCCGAGCAGGCGGCGTGGCGCGGCATCGATTTCGACCAACTCGTCGCCAGCCTGCTGGAGCACGCCCGGTGAGCACCGCGATCGCTATCCCGCGCACCCGCGCCGCCGCGCAGAAGCGCCCGCCCGCGCGCCGCGCGCCGCCCAAGGCGCCCCCGCAGGGCATCCGCCTCCCCGTTGCGCCCGCCACCGCGCGCCGCGCGCTGCTGTGGGCGCTGGCCGCGCTGTTGCTCGCGCTGCTGATCGGGGCGCTGCTCGCGATGCGTGTGCCGCAGCGGATCAGCGATTGGGCGCTGACCCAGAGCGTGCGCGCGGGGTTCGAAGTGGCGAACGTGCGCGTCACCGGCACGCGCACGCTCGCGCCCGCCGCGGTGGAGGCGGCCGCGCTCGATAGCGGCACGTCGGCGATCCTCGCACTCGATCTCGATGCCGCGCGCGCGCGTGTGCGCGCGCTGCCGTGGGTCGCGGACGCGAGCGTTGCGCGTCGCCTGCCCGATGCGATCGAGATCGCGGTGACCGAACGCACCCCCGCCGCGCTTTGGCGGCTCGGCGAGCGCACGCAGCTCATCGATGCCACCGGCCACCACCTCCCCGTGCGCGATTTCGCGCCGTACGCGCGCCTTCCGCTGCTGATCGGGCCGGGCGCGGACGCGCAACTCGCCAGCCTGAACGCGCTGCTCTCCACCCAGCCCGCGCTTGCCGCGCGCGTGGACGCGGCAACGTGGGTGGGGGAGCGGCGCTGGGATCTGACGCTCAAATCGCACCAGGCGATCATGCTACCCGAAGATTATGCACGCGCACAGGCCGCGCTCGCCCAGTTCGTGCGGCTGGAGAAGACGCAACCGTTCGGCGGAGCGTTCGTGCGCTTCGATTTCCGGCTGCCGGGGCAGATGGTGCTGCGCCTCACACAGCCCCCCGCCGCCGCTGCAAAGTCGAAGGGCACCGCCATATGAGCGCACGCGCCGAACGCGGCATCACACGCCCCATCGCAGCGGTGGACGTGGGCAGTTCCAAGGTCGCAGCGCTCATCGGCATCGCGCGCCTCGATGGCACGGTGGAGGCCTTGGGGGTGGGCGCGCGCGTCTGCCATGGGGTGAAGCGCGGGCTGATCTCAGACATGCGCGCGGCTGAAGACGCGATCCGCGGCGCGATGGATATGGCCGAGCAGCAGGCGCGCCAGCAGGCGACGCGCGTGGTGGTGAGTCTGGGCGCAGGGCGGCTCGAAAGCGCGGTGCGCACCGTGGATATGGCCATCCCCGGCCAACAGGTCACGCGCGAACATATCGCCGCCCTGCTCGCCGAGGGCCGCCGCCGCATCGATCTGAAACCGCGCACCGTGCTCCACGCGCAGCCCGCGCTGTATACGCTGGACGGGGAAACGCACGTCACCGATCCGTTAGGCTTCCACGCGGACCGGCTGGGCGTGGATATCCACGTGGTCAGCGCGGAGACGCCGCCACTGCGCAACCTCGATCAATGCGTGCGCGCGGCGCATCTGGGCATCCAGACCATCGTCGCCTCCCCCGTCGCCGCCGGCCTCGCCGTCCTGCACGCCGAAGAACGCGAACTCGGCGTCGCTCTGATCGATCTGGGCGCGGGCCTGACCACGGTGTCGGTATACGGGCGCGGGCAATTGGCCGAGATCGTCGCGCTGCAAACCGGCGGGCAGGACATTACCGACGATATCGCCGCTGCCTTCGCCACCAAGCGCGCGCACGCCGAAAAGCTCAAAGCCCGCCACGGCAGCGCCAGCCTTGCGCCGCGCGACAATCACGAACAGCTCGAAACCGTCCCCATCGCCGACGATGCCGAGGATGCGCCCGATACCGGCCGCGTTACCCGCGCGCAATTGAACCAGATCATCCGCGCGCGGCTGACGACGCAGTTCGCAGCCATTGC
>Ga0123338_10001280_pt1 | contig 24430 bp, 19 predicted proteins | sample grotaG_FD_89793 | JGI IMG/M metagenome (GOLD analysis project Ga0123338, IMG submission 89793) | Glacier valley bacterial and archeal communities from Borup Fiord, Nunavut, Canada, to study Microbial Dark Matter (Phase II) -... | ecosystem: Environmental > Aquatic > Freshwater > Ice > Glacier ...
AACGAAGAGCGCGATTACGAGCGCTACGCCCACTCCGTTGTCGATTACGAAAACGCCGCGAGCAAAGTCGCCACGTCGCGCAAGATGGTCGTCTTCGCGCCCGATTACCAGGGTAAGGATAATGGCGCCGGCAAGCTCATGTGCGACAACCTGGCCACGCCCCTCGCCGCCTCGGTCGGCAAGAATCAAAAGTTTAAAATTGAATCCCGCGTCGGTGCCGAAGCCACCAAAGAAAATCTGCACGGCATCTTCAACGGTGCCGATCCCGAGGGTCCCCCCGCGCTCCTCCTCACCGCAAGCCATGGTCTGCTCAAGCTCCCCACCAGCGATTACCTCGGCGAGCAGCAAGGTGCTATCGTCTGCCAGAACTGGTTGTCCCCTCCCCAGCCGGAATGTTTCTACGCCGCCTCCGACCTGCCCGAGACCACCAAGGTCCACGGCATGGTCTATTTCCTGCTGGCCTGCTACGGCCTCGGTTGGCCGAAAAACGATACCTACAATCTGCGGAAGAAGGTGGCCGTCTCTCCAGCTCCCATGATGGCTCGCCTCCCGCAGATCCTCCTGGGTCGCGAAAATGGCGCGCTGGCCGTGCTCGGACACATAGACCGCGCCTGGAGCTGTTCCTACGCCATCGCCGGCGAACCGCCCCAAAACCAAAGCTTTCGCGATGTCCTATCGAAAATCATGAGCGGTTACCGCCTCGGCAGCGCCACCGATCAGTTCAACATGCGTTGGGCCGCCCTCTCCGTCCCTCTTGCGGACACCCTTCAAAAAATGCTCACGCGCCGCGGCCTTGATCGTCAAGCCGCCAACCTGTGGACCATGCGCAACGATGCCCGCAACTACATCCTGCACGGCGATCCCGCCATTAAGCTACGAGTCGAAGCCGCCGATATGCCCCCGATACTATAAGTACGGATGTTTCTCGATTTCAGCCACACCATCGAACACGGCATGATCACTTACAAGGGACTCCCCGCGCCTCTGATCTGCGATTACCTCAGCCGCCAGAAATCGCGTGAGTTCTATACTCCCGGCACAGAATTCCAGATTGGCCGCATCGATATGGTCGCGAACACCGGCACCTATGTCGATTCGCCCTTCCACCGCTACGCCGATGGCAAAGACCTCTCGCAGCTATCGCTCGAAAACCTCGCCGACCTGGATGCGCTCGTCGTTCACACAAACTCACAAAGCGTCGATGCCGATCTCTTCCGCAACCTCCCGGTGGGTGGCCGCGCCGTACTGGTGCACACCGGCTGGTCTCAACACTGGCGCACGGACCGGTACTTTGAAAATCACCCTTACCTAACCGAAGATGCGGCCGACTTTCTTGCCGAAGCCCGCGTCCTACTCGTGGGGATCGATTCGCACAACATTGACGACACGCGCACAAACTCGCGGCCCGTCCATTCCCGCCTCCTCGGTGCCGGTATCCCCATCGCGGAACATCTGTGCGGCCTCGAACGCGCTCCCGCGCAAGGCCTCCGCTTCTTCGCCGTACCGCCCAAAATCGCCGGTTTCGGCACCTTCCCCGTGCGTGCCTTCGGAATTTGTGCATAATGCGAAAATCCAAAATCTTGCACAATCTTGCACAATGGCTTCGTTTCGGCGACTTACCCGAGCTGCCTCAAATCGGACGCTCAAAATCAGATAAGATGCACACGATGAAACGGATTCTCCCCCTCCTCCTCCTTTCCGCGCTGGCCCTAACAGCCGCCGATAAGAAAATCGTCCTAATCGCCGGCACGCCCAGCCACAAGCCCGGTGAGCACGAATTCAACAACGGAATCGAGCTTCTCGACAAGTGCCTGAAGCAAAACAAAGGAGTGACTACCGTCGTCGTGAAGGGCGGCTGGCCCACTGACGAATCCGTCTTCACCGGTGCCGACGAAATCGTCTTCTATATGGATGGCGGCCAGAAACACCCCATCATCCAGGCCGACCACTTGCAAACCATCGGCAATCTGGTGAAGAAGGGAGTGGGCATCGCCTGCCTCCACTACGCCGTGGAGGTGCCCAATGAAAAGGGCGGCCCCGAACTTTTGGAATGGATTGGAGGCTATTACGAAAACCTGGTTTCGAAGAATTCCATCAACGATGTCCCGGTCACCCAGGCCTCTCCCCAACACCCCACCTCTCGCGGCTGGAAGAGTTTCCAGACGAAAGACGAGTGGTATTTCAAAATCCATTTCCGCGAAGGCGATACCCGAATCACTCCCCTCCTAACCGCCGAACTTCCGCCCGACGCGCCCCACAGAGAGGTAGTCTCCTGGTTGATCGAACGCGCTGACGGCGGCCGCGGCTTCGGTTTCGACGGCGGCCATTTCAACGTCAATTGGGGCAACCCCGATTTCCGCCGCATGGTGGTCAACAGCATCCTCTGGACCGCCAAAGCCAACGTACCCTCAAAAGGCGCCAAAGTCGATATCGTCCCTGAAGACTTAACGCGCAGCCTGGACCCGAAGTCAATGGTGAAAGCAGGGTCTGAGGAGTAGACTCACGCCGAAGCCGTCGTGCTAGAATCTTGCAGCGTCCCTTGTCGTACGAAAAAGGGGGTTATTCTCTTTGCTCGACCTGACTTTATTCCGTGTAGTTTTCGTCCTCATCATTGGTGCATGCGGATATTATTTCCGTCCGTTTCAAATGCAGCCGGTTGCTGGGATGCTCTGCGGCGCCGTTGCTGCGGCCGTCGTCATCCTATTTGAGATTCGCCTCGAAAGGTTCACTCTCAAACGCCTGGTCGGGGCGTCCATCGGTGTGGGAATTGGCTGCTCGGTCTCTTTCCTCATGGCCGTGGTATTGTCCAAGGCGAATCCGAACAACTCCACAACGCTTCACTTTGTGGAAATCAGTTTGCTGCTCTTCTTCGCATACCTCGGCCTCTCAGTAGGTGCCCGCAAGGGCGATTTGCTGAATCTTTCGGCCCTGGGCGGAGTCTTCGGCGGTGAAATCAGCGGAGCCAAGCGTACTTTCAAAATTCTCGATACCAGCGTCATCATTGATGGCCGCGTGGCCGACGTCGCGGAAACCGGCTTCCTCGATGGCGTCGTAGTCATCCCTCAATTCGTTTTGCGCGAACTCCAATTCGTGGCCGATTCGTCCGATTCCGCCAAGCGCAACCGCGGCCGCCGCGGCCTTGACGTCCTCCAGCGGCTCCAGAAAATGAGCAACCTCGAAATTCAAATCAGTGAAGAAGATTTTCCACAGGTGCGGGAAGTCGACTTGAAATTGATTGAACTCGCCAAGGTCTACAGCTGCAAAATCGTAACAAACGATTTCAATTTGAATAAGGTTGCGCAGGTTCGCGGCGTCGAGGTGCTCAACATCAATGAACTCGCCAATTCTCTCAAGCCGATTGTGCTGCCGGGTGAGACCATGCGCGTCTTCATCTTAAAAGAAGGCAAGGAATACAACCAGGGCGTGGCATACCTGGACGACGGTACCATGGTGGTGGTAGACAATGCCCGGAAGTTGCTCGGCAAAACGATTGAGATTTGCGTGACCAGTGTTCTCCAGACAACGGCGGGAAAGATGATCTTCGGCAGATACGATGAACGTCCCCACCCCGTGCAGTCCGGGCGCGATAACGTCGGGCATGATGGTTTGGCTCGCAAAGAACATGCGGCGGGCGAAGCGTAAACAGAATCGTACTATTAGAAACTTATGAAAGTAGGAGTGATTCTTCCAGCCGCTGGGCTGGGAACGCGCATGGTGCGCGGTGCAGTCGATACAACGGGAACCAGCCGCAAACAGTTCATGCTCCTTGAAGGGTCTCCCATCCTGGTGCATACCGTGCGGAAATTCGCCGCCTGCGCTCGCGTGAGTGAAATTGTCGTCGCCCTCCGCCAGGACGATCTAGAGTGGGTGGAAGACCTGCTCAAGCAGGAGATTTCTGGCCCTAAACTTAAGGTGGTCGAAGGCGGAAACAGCCGGCAGCAGAGTGTCGAAAACGCTTTCCGCGCGCTTGATCCCGCAACGGAGTTGGTTGCCATTCACGATGCCGTGCGGCCGTTTATCGATCTGGACACCATCAACCGCGTACTTGACGAAGCCGAACTGACCGGTGCCGCCATTGTGGGAATTGTCCCCGTGGATACGGTCAAGCAGGTCAGCAGCGCCCAGGCGGCGGGCGCTAAAGTGCGAGCCACCATTTCGCGGGAGCGGCTGGTGCTCGCTCAAACTCCGCAGGTATTTGGCCGCGACGTACTGGCCCGCGCCTTTGGGGCTGCCCGCGCCGATAACTTCATCGGCACCGATGAATCGAGCCTTGTGGAACGTCTGGAAGAAATGCAGGTTGCCGTGGTGCTGGGTAGTGAGCGCAACATCAAAATTACACGGCCCGGCGATATGGAATTGGCGCGCCTCTTTCTTGAACAGGAACACCGCTACGAATTGAAACAGGTTTCGTGACCGAATTCCGCACCGGCCTGGGCTGGGACAATCACCGCACTCTTGTCGGCCGGCCCCTCATCCTTGGTGGCATCACGATACCCTCCGGTTTCGGCCTAGACGGTCACTCCGACGCCGACGTTCTCTCGCACGCCATCACGGACGCTCTGCTAGGGGCCGCTGCCTTAGGAGATATCGGCATGCACTTCCCCGATACCGATCCCCGCTGGAACGGTGCCGATAGTTTGCAATTTCTGCTACATGCCGCTGAGTCGGTCCGAGCGGCCGGTTGGAGCATCGCCAATGTGGACAGCACCGTCATCCTGGAGCGGCCCAAGCTGAAAGATTTCCGGCTTCACATCCGCGAAAAGCTGGCCGAAGTGCTCAACCTCGCCCTTGATCGGGTCTCGGTGAAGTTCAAAACGTCGGAGAAAGTGGGCCCGGTAGGCGAAGGTCGCTCCGCCGAAGCCCAGGCAATTGTCCTGCTCACGAAATAACCGCTAAAATTCTCAAAACCTTTCCCGGTCGTTCTGCGTCAAGTTGGGTATGGAACAAGCATATCCAGGGCAGGTTTACTGCCCCATCTGCACCCATACGGTGCATGGCGAAGTAAAGTTGGTCAACAAAAAGCCAAAAGTCATTCCTGGTCAGAAGTGTGGCCGCTGCTCGTCCGCCCTCGACGCCGGAATCGTTCTTCAAATCGTCGAAGCGGCCTAGGCGTGTATCATTAAAAAGGTGAAGCGCAAAACTCAGCCGAAAGAAGTGGTAGTCGTAGTTCCTCCTGAGATCCTGAATCCGGCCGTCAAAATTTACACGGTTCAGGAACGGCCCGTGAATTTGGTGCCGTGCGTGGTCTGCGGCTCGGAAACAAATTCCGAGGCCGAAGAAAAACTTTGCTGGGTTTGTCGGCGTCTTAAGATTAGTGCCTGGCGGGATTCGGAATTAGTCCCCGCGCAGGAATAACTGGCGATTTGTCGGAATCACCAGCTAACAAAACGGGCGCGGTGAAGCCACTGCCATCGCTTCACCGCCTCAGCACCCACCGGAAGGAAAGAAGAATCACAAGAATCACAGCATACAGTAAGGGCAGCCGGATATCCGATTTCACCAGCCACCAATAATGAATTACTCCTGCCGCTGCGCTGACGTAAATGAACCGGTGTAGAAATTGCCACCGCTTTCCGCCCAGGCGGCGAATCATTCCTTGAGTGGACGTCAACGCCAGCGGCACCATCAACACCAATGCAGTGAAACCGGCCGTAATGAACGGGCGCTTGTAAATGTCGGCCCAGATCTCTTTGGCGTCGAAGACTTTATCCAGCCACAAATAGATCGCGAAATGCAGCGCTGCATAGAAGAACGCGAATAGTCCCAACATGCGCCGGAAGCGAATCGGTTTGGCCGATTTCGTCAGCATCCGCAGCGGCGTCATCGCCAGGGTCAACAGCAGAATCCTCAGTGTCCAATCGCCGGTACCATGCGTCAGATATTCCACCGGGTTCGGTCCGGCATTGTTCGTCAGAACGGCTCGCGCAATCCAAACCGCGGGCGCCAGCAGCGCCACAAAAGCCAGTAACTTCGCCGTGCGCACTTAGTGGAACTTCTTCAGATTCATACCCTCGTAAAGCTTCGCCACTTCGCCGCCATAGCCGTTAAACGCGAGCGTCTTGCGCGGCAGCAACTCACCCAGGCGATGCTCGCTAGCCTGACTGAAGCGCGGATGATCGACAGCCGGATTCACGTTCGAATAGAAGCCATACTCGTTTGGCGCGGACATGTTCCAAGTGGTCTGCGGCTCCCGCGAAGTGAAGCGAATCTTCACAATGCTTTTGATGCTCTTATAGCCGTACTTCCACGGCACCACCAACCGCACCGGCGCGCCGTTCTGGTTCGGCAGCGCCTGCCCATACATGCCGAACGTCAGCAGAGTCAGCGGGTGCATGGCTTCGTCCATCCGCAGCCCTTCCACATAAGGAAACGCTATGCCGGCCGAAAATTGGCTCAGCATCGTCTTCCTGTCATAGAAACTCTCGAAGGCCACATACTTAGCCTTGTCGGTCGGCTGCGCCTCCTTAATCAACTTTGCCAGCGAATAGCCAATCCAGGGCACCACAATCGACCATCGCTCCACGCACCGATGCCGGTACACGCGCTCTTCCTGCTGAGCCACCGCCTTCAATTCTTCAATGTCGTACTTGCGCGGCTTCGCGCATTCGCCTTCCACCGCCACCGACCATGGCGACGTCTTCAGCTTCTGCGCGAATTGCGCCGGCTGGTCTTTCGCCGTCCCGAATTCGTAGTAGTTGTTGTAGTGCGTCACGTCCTGAAACGGTGTCTGCTTCTCATCGGTTCCGAACGGCCCGCCCTTCTTGTAGTTCAAGGCGGCGGCAAAGAGCAAATCGCGGCGCGTGACTGGCATAACCTAATTCTTGCGCGGAAAATGCGCCTCGTACCAGGCCATGGAGCGATTGATGGAATCCACCTGGTGCTTCGATTCACGAATGCCGTGCCCTTCGCGCGGGTAGCGCACCATCACCGCTTCCGTGCCCACATCCTTCAGCGCGATGAAGTATTGTTCGGCTTCGGCAATGGGCACATCGTTATCGTTCTCGCCATGCATCAGCATGGTGGGCGTGTGGGCGTTCGCTACATGCTTCAGCGCGGAGCGCTCCCACAGCACGTCCATCAGGTTGCCCTGGTGCGGAAAGGCGCCCCACTCCATCTGCTCGTACTGGTTGTAATAGGTCATGTAGTTGTAGCTGATCAGGTTGATGATGGCGGCCGTCGGGATGGCTGCCTTGAACATGTTGGTCTGCGTGATCAGCCATGCGCTCAGCTGGCCTCCGTAACTTACTCCCTCCACGCCCAGCCGGTCGCGATCGATCCATGGATAGCGGCGCATCGCAGCGCTCACCCCGTACAGCACGTCCTGTGCTTCATTGCCATTCTGATCGCCAAACACAGCGTCCGTAAACGCCTGCCCATAGCCTGTGGAGCCGCGAAAGTTCACCATCAAAGTGGCCCATCCGTGCGACGCGTAAACCTGGCTGCGGAAGTTGAACGCGGGACCTTGCTGGCCGTGCGGCCCCCCGTGAATGACGGTGACCATGGGCGCTTTCTGTCCCTCGCGCAACCCCGGCGGAATGGTCAGGAATGCCTCCACTTCAAACTTATTGTCATTACTAATGAAGGTGAATCGCTCCACGCTGGCCACTGGCTTATCTTTCATCACGGCCGCGTTCAAGTCCGTCACCTGCTTGCCGTTTACGAACAACTCGGCCAAGCCGTTCGGAGTCGCCAGCGCACACGCCACCATGCCGTTCGGGCCCACCGACCAAGCCGTCACCGAACCCTGCCCGGCCACCAGCGTCTCGCGCGACCCGGCCTTCACTTCCTGCCGATACAGAGACGTGTTGCCTCGCTCCTGCAGCGTGAACATAACGGCTTGCCCGTCAGGTGTCCACATCGGTTCGCCCTGGCGATTATCCAGCTTCACCAACTCACGACGATTCTTGCCATCGCGTCCGATCAGCCAGACGTGCGTGTCTTCCATCGTGGTCTCCAGATCGGTCAGGCCGCGCTTCGTCGCCTCATACACCAGCGTCTGTCCATCGGGCGACCAGCGTGGCCGATACTCGGCATTCTCGGTCGCCGTGAGCCGGTGAATGGACCCATCGGCAAGATGCAGCGTGAACAGATCGTAGTTGAAGAACTGATCTTCGTTCGGTTCCCGGTTCGAAACAAACGCCAGGTCGTTCCCATCGGGCGACCAATCGATGGAGTGCTCGTAATGGTCGCCTGTGGTAAGTTGGCGAGTCGCGCCACCGGCCAGATCCAGCAGAAAGATGTGCAGCCTGCGGTTGTCGTTGAACCGCGTGTTGCCTTCACCCGCGTCGGGCTTGTAGAGATAGCGCGTGATCACCACGGGGTCGCCCGTGGCCGCTTCGGTCTCCGGCCCGGGCATTGCCGAAACGTATGCGATCTGCTTGCCATCAGGGCTCCAGGCGACTGTCTTACCGGTCGTGGGAAGCGGACTGTTTGTGCCGCTCACTTCCGTCAGGAATTTGGCGCCCGAACCATCGGGGTGAACCAGAATCAAGCCATGCCGCTTTTCAATGGCGCCACTATAGACCAGCGACTTACTATCCGGAGCCCACTCCATGCCGCCGCCCGCGCCGATGCGCGTGGTGTTTCCGTCGGAGTTGCGACGCAAGTACAAATCCGGAGTAGGCCGTCCCGCTCCGTCATTGCGCAGCACGGTATAAGCCACATAAGCGCCATCGGGCGAGAGTTGAACACCACCCACGGAGCGCAAGCGAAGAAGGTCGCTGGCCACGAAACCAGTCTGAGCCAGAAGCGGCAAGCAGGCCAGGAAAGCAAAAAAGCGCATGGCCGATTTTACGCTATCCTTCGTGAGCGGCAACGTACAGCCCGAGCCCCACCATCGCCGCGCCAGTCGCACGGCGCTGCCGTACACGGGCCTTACGAGATGACAGTAAGCGGCTGCCGATCGGCCCCGCGAATAGCGCGACGATGACATCGACACTGGTGTTGAGCAACACCGATCCGGTTCCCAGAAACAGGAACTGCGTGAACGCGGAGCCTGCCTTAGCATCGACGAACTGGGGAATGAACGAAAGGAAGAACAGCGCCGTCTTCGGGTTCAGCACTTCTGTGAAGATGCCTTGGATAAAAGGGTTCCCTTTGGGAGCTTCCGCCGGTGCGTCGTCGCCTTCCTCCCGCGAGCGAAACATACGAATGCCCAGATACACCAGGTACGCCGCGCCGACCCAACGGATGCCCTGGTAGGCGACCGCTGAGGTTGCGAGAATGGCGGAGAGACCCAACCCTGCCGCCAGCACGTGCAGGAAGCCACCCACCAGCGTTCCGAGCGACGACAGGATCCCCTCACGCTTCCCGCCAGCCAAGCTTCGCGTCAGCACATACAGAATGCCGGGGCCAGGCGTGATGGCCAGAAGCAGCGAAGCCGAGAAGAAGGCGGCTAACGTGGCGGGCGAAATCATCTCTATACCAGCGATTCTATCTGCGAGCCGATCTGTTCCCACTCCGACATCACGTTCTGCAACTCCAGGCGGCCGGATTCTACGATGCCATTCACCCGCAACGTTTCATCCACGCTCTTGAAATGCGCCAGTTCACGCTCATGGTTCGCAATATGTTCTTCAAGCTGCGCCACCTTGTCTTCCAGAAACTGATGCCGCTCTTTCAGCTTCTTCACCCGGTTCGCTTCCTTGTTGCTCTGCTGCTTGGCTGGCGCGGACGATGTCGGAACCGGCGCAGCCAGAGTGACCTTGCCCGCCAGCGTCGCTGCATCGGCGTTCTTGCGCCAGATGTAATCTTCGTAGTTGCCGGGGAACACCTCTACGGTTCCGCCGCCCACTTCGAACACGCGCGTGGCCACCTGTTCGAGGAAGTAGCGATCATGCGACACAAAGACCACCGTGCCCGTGAATGTGCGCAGCGCTTCCAGCAACACATCTTTCGAGCGCATGTCCAAGTGATTCGTCGGTTCGTCAAGCAACAGAAAGTTGCCGGGTTGCATCAACATGCGGGCTAGCGCATAACGGTTCCGTTCACCGCCGGAGAGCACGCCGATGCGCTTGAAAACATCGTCATCGCTGAACAGGAAGCAGCCCAACACGCTACGCAATTCGGTCTGCGTAGCGCGCGGGGCCACCTGACCGATGTCATTCAGAATCTCCGCTGTGGGATCGAGTTCTTTGTATTGATCCTGCGCAAAGTAATCGGTGATCACGTTGTGTCCCAGCGTGAACTCGCCGGAGTTCACCGGCTCCGCTCCAGCCAGCAGTTTGATGAGCGTCGATTTGCCCGCGCCGTTCACCCCCACCAGTGCGATTCGTTCGCCGCGCTCAATGGTGAAGCCGACATTCCCCAGCACGTGCTTCTCGCCATACGATTTCGATACGCCGCGAAACTCCGCCACCACGCGTCCGCTCTGTTTGGGTTGCGGGAAGCGGAAGTGAATGGTCTTTTCGTCATTCGGGATTTCAATCTTGTCGATCTTTTCCAGTTCCTTGATTCGGCTCTGTACTTGTTTGGCTTTTGTGGCCGTGTAGCGGAACTTGTTGATGAACGCTTCCAGCTGTTCCATCTTGTCGCGCTGGTTTTTGAAGGCGGCTTCGAGTTGAGTGCGGCGCTCCACTTTTAGCACTTCATATTTCGAATAATTCCCGCTGAAGAAATGGACCCGCTTGTTCCAAAGCTCCACCACCTTCTTCACCGTGACATCCAGAAAATAACGGTCGTGCGAAATCAGGATGTAGGAATGCGGGTAATCGTTGAGATACGCCTCCAGCCAATCTCGCGCTTCGATATCCAGGTGATTGGTTGGCTCATCGAGCAGCAACAGATTGGGCTGCATGAGCAGCAGCTTCGCGAGAGCGATGCGCATTTGCCAGCCACCGGAAAATTCTTCTGTACGGCGCTGCCAATCGTCCGCGCCAAAGCCCAACCCGCGCAACACATCGCCCACTTTCGATTCGATGTTATAGCCATCGCGCGCGATAAATTCGTTCTGGATGTGATGGAACCGGTCGGCGACATCGGAATACTCCGCGCCTTCGTGATCGAGCGTGGCAAGTTTGTGCGTGAGCTCTTCCTGCTCGATTTCCATCGCTTTCAGTTCTTCGAAGACGGAAAGACACTCGGCGAAAACGGTTCGGCCGGAGAGCGACAGGCCATCCTGCGGCAGGTACCCGGTCTTGACGCCCTTCTGATAACTGACAGACCCGTAATCTAGCGATTCGACTCCGGCGAGCACCTTCAACAGCGTCGATTTCCCGGTACCGTTGCCGCCCACGATGCCGGCTTTTTCTTTGGGCCCGATCAGCCAATCGAGACCTTCATACAATACTTTCGGGCCGAAGCGCTTTCCGGCGCCGGATAGTTGGATCATTGTTCTGGTTTGTTTTGTACCGCGGAAGCGTGCGGAAGAATTACTTACTTATTATAACCAATACTGCCACTTTCCCTGTGTAACCACATACCAGGCGAGCGCCGCATTAGTCACCGCGTGCATCAGGATGCAGGACCAGAGGCTGCGAGTTCGCACCATCCACCAGTTATAAATCACGCCGGTGATCAGGCCCACATCCCAATACGAACCGTGTTCGGTAGCAAAGAGCACGGCCACAATCCAGAACGCCTGTGCCTGATACTGGCCCAGCGGAACCTTGGTGAACGGCTGATCGATGAGCCAGCGCATCAGCCAACCGCGCCAGAACAGCTCTTCCAGAATGGGAACAGCGACGACGCTGACCAGGATGCGCCAGATTAGAAACGATGGGTTGTTCCGATCGGCGGGCGGCGTCGAGCCGGAGGGATGGCCCATGAGGCTGTTCGAGAAGAGCCAGTGATTGTGCCATGTGGGCACCAGAAAATCCGGACCCACCCAGATGACGAAAACGGCAAGCCCCAGAAGAATGCTTTGCAGGGGCATGCGCAGCTTGCTGGAACGCAGGGCATCGCGCGAAACGGCAACGATAGCGGCCACCGGCAGAAAGAACCGCGCCCACACAGGCACGGGAAAAATCTGGTTTAAAGCGAGCAGGGCGATGAAGACGGCGAACGGCAGCGCGTATGCCCATGTACCTACCGCTGCACTCGGGTTCACTGCGCGGCGGCCTTACGATAAGCTTCCGTCTTGGGGTTGTTTGCGTTCCACTGCGGCATTTCAATGGAGTTTGCAATCGAGAGCAGACCCAGCGCTATCATGCGATCCACTTTCGCCATGTTGTCGTAATCGATCTTCTGCCACTCATCGCCGGGGCGATGGTAATCGGGAAATTCGAAGGCAACGGCCAGCGTGTGGGCCGGGATGCCGGCGTCGGCTAGCGACTGGTTATCGCTGCGCGCAAAAAAAGCATCGCCGATCTTTTCATTGTTGTAAACGCGTATGCCCGTGAGCTTTCCGGCGGCTGCGAACTTGGCCGGAAGATCTGAAAAATCGAATCCGGTAAGTGTGGCGCTGCCCACGCGCGACCCCTCGTCATCATCGGTTCTGCCGAGTTGCTCCAGGTTGATTTGCGCAACCGTCTGCTTCAGCGGGAAGAGCGGATGAGCGGCATAGAAACGCGAGCCGAACAGGCCCTTTTCTTCACCGAAGAAGGTCATGAACAGAATGCTGCGTTTCGGATGACGAGGCATCCGCGCCAACGCGTCGGCGATTTCTATGACGGAGACGGTGCCGCTGCCATCGTCGTTCGCGCCATTGTTGATGCGGTCGCCATCGCCCGGCGGCAATATGCCGATGTGATCGTAATGCGCTGTCACCAGAACCACGGTGTCGCGCAGCAACGGGTCTGAACCGCGCAACACACCGGCCACATTATGTACCTCAACAGGCCGTTGTGCAGCGGCCCGCGAATGAACGGAAACGGTGACGACGGGGTTTGCGGCAAGGAAGGTTTCGATCGCGGGATCGCGGATGGAGATAACGGGCGACGCCTCCACTTTTTTGGCCGAGGCCGAGACCAGACGGGTGGAGACAGCGCGGACGCCTTTCGGCGAGGAGAGCATCAGAATCACTGCCGGGTGGGCCAACTGCGCGGCCTTGAGGATATTCTGGAAGCGTGCGAAATTCTCGCGGTTGGGCGCTTCAATCAGCGCGGCCTTTCCAGACAAATCTCCGGGCGTGTCGCTATCCAATTTCACCAGGGGGACGGAAGTTAACTCGATCGCGCTGAGGGTCTGCAAATCGAAATCTCTGGTGACGTGAACGCTCTCGGCGCCGCTGGAGAGAATGAGACTGAAATCCGAGGGGTCGCTGGTGACCAGGGCATAAGCGGCCTTTTGAAAATAGCTGTCACCGGTCACCGGCTCCAGGCCCGCTAAGCGAAAGCGGCTGGCGATAAACTCGGCGGCGATGTCGAGCGCCTGTGAAGGCGTATCGCGGCCCTCCATCGCGTCGGAGGCGAGGAAAGATAAATTGGCGCGCATGCTGGCGGCGCTAATGCGATTGAGGGCTGCCTGCTCGGCGGGGTCCGGCATCGCGGCAAGGAAGAGAAGATAGGGAAGATAAGAAAGCATCGGGGGACCCTACGCGAGCGACTGAATAATTTCCGTGGCGCGGTCCAGCAGCATGATGGTTTCGTTGCCGCAACCGAGGAATTTCATACCTCGTTCGCGCCAGAATTTCGCAAGCTTCATAGAGCGCGTGTGCGTACCGGGGGCGATGCCTTTGGCGATGCAGGTATCGCGCACAGCTTCCATCGCGGCTACCACTTTGGGGTGTTCGAACTCACCCGGATGCCCAAGCGAAATGGAAAGATCCGCGGGGCCGATCAGCACCGCGTCGATACCCGGAACGCTGAGCAGCTCTTCGCGGCGGTCCACCGCAAGCTGAGTTTCCACCTGCATTACCACCATGGTGTTGCGGTTGGTCTGTTCCAAAATTTCGGCGAAACCTAGCGGCTCATAGTTGGCATGCATGGTTGTGAGCCCATAGCCACGAACGCCCATTGGCGGAAACTTAATCCAACTGATGGCCTGCGCCAGTATTTCGGGCGATTCTACGCGGGGAAATACAATGCCTTGCGCTCCGCAATCGAGCGCGCGGGCGATGAGCGAATATTGAAGATCGCTTACGCGCACCAGAGGGCAGAGCGAAGTCTGGTTCGCCACACGGCAGATATCCTGCACGGTTTCAAGATCGAAGCCGCCGTGTTCGGTATCAATGAAGGTCCAGTGAAAGCCGGCCGCGGCATAAATGCGCGCCACTTCCGGAGAACGCAGTTGCCAGAAACCGCAGCCGAACTGCGCCTTTCCCGCCTTTAGGGCTTCCTTAACCGAATTAGGAGACATCCTGTCAGATTGTCACTAACTGATGATCGGGGCAAGTGAGCTGAAGCTGATTGTAAATTTCATCGACCAGCGTGAACCCGTGTTTCGCGACAAGCGGCAGGATGGAATAGAAGCGCTCCTGCAGATGCCGGTGCGGAAAAACCAGATTGCTAAGCATGGTGGCATCGGCCGATGCGCGTTCATCGCGAAGGATCACTTGGCGCGCCACCTTCGATTCGATTTTGCTCAACTGATATTCCACCTTACGCGTGGAACGGTTAAGCGCTTTCGCCAGGGTGGGGTCAAAGCGCAACAGGTCTGTCTTGAGCCGGGCTAGGGCTGCACTGGTAACGATGCGTGTATCGGCCATGCGAGTGGTAAGCGCCGGCGGGACCAGCTTGGCGGCGGCGCGTTCCCGAACGGCCTGTTCGCCGGGATAAAAATCCTGAAGAGTGAGACCGTAACGAAGCATGCGTTTATGGCTGTGGCGATCCAGAACGGTGAAGCCGGCGCGATGCACGGCGTGAGGCTGCCGGCCCAGGAGGCGCTGGTAAAGGACGCTCGATTGCGCCAGGTACGAGAGCTCCGCCGGGCCGCCCACGTACGTGTGAGTGGGGATCATATAATCTTGAATCACGGGCCGCAAGAGAGCGTTAGGGGAGAGCTCGGCCGCTCGATTTTGCAGCTCTTCGGATGAAAATGTTCGCCCCTGGGCCACATACTTGCCGTTTTCACGGCGCAAGGCGACTCGCTTGCCGTGGTCCAAAAGAAAGAAGAGCGCGGTCTGCTTTTCCACGTGCACTTGCGCGTGGTATCCGGCATCCGCAAGTTCGCGATTGCGATCAAGCAGGGCCGCCGTTAGTTCCTCAGCCGCGCCAACGGCTTGAGACAACACCGGCGCCGCAAGGTTGCGGATGGCCGGCGCCATGGGATCAATCTGCAGGATCTGGTGACTGCCCAACAGGTTTCGAACCAGCGTGCCGAAAGCCTGGCCAAAGGTGGCGCCCGGCGTGTATGCCGATTCCACCAGCGAAGCCACTTCATCCGCGAACGGCAATCCGGCGAGCGCCTGGCGCAACTCTGCAAAGTTGAGTTGACCGGTGAGCACGCCACCTACAGGCTGATTGGCGCTCGGGACGGCCGCGGTCTGAAGCCGCGTGGGAACAGACTGCGAATTGAAGACCCAGGCTTGATTTACCTCTTCAAAATCGTGATCTTCGGTGGCAAGCCAAAAAAGCGGCACAGCGGGTGTGCCCGCCTCATTCAATTCGCGGGCAAGCTTGATGGCGGTGAGGGCTTTATAGATGGTGTAGGCCGGCCCGGAATACAGTCCCACTTGCTGACCGGTGACTACCGCCACGGTGCCTGGTCGGGCCAGGAAATCCAGGAGCGGACCGGCGGGATTTTGTTCACTCAGAGCGCTCACCAGCCGGGCACGGCGCTCGTCGGGGAACGAAAAACGATCGTCGGGGGCGACGAAAAATCTGGAGGTGCGATCCGGGCGATAGACCAGGTCCGCGAACAGACTGGTTGTGCCCGGCAACTCCGTTTGGCGTATACAGGTACAATCCATGCGCGGTCGCTTCAGCGTACCAGATGCGTTGCCGGGCTCCCTGGCTTCAAAGATCGCGAACTATCGGTCAAACTCACGGTCCTGTCTTGCGTTCTTGCGCTCAATCCAGGCGAGAGTATGACGGGGATGAGCGTAAAGCAAGCAGATTACCCTGCTTTCGTTGGCTTCAAATTGCGGAGGGGGACACCCTTCCTCCCGCCAGAGCGCTAAGCGATTGTTCGTCGGAGAGGTAATCTTCCAGACCTCGATCCGGCAGAAACACATTCATGCGTTGGAGCGAATCGCGCAGGGCGAGCAGATCCAAATCGTTCAGAGTTCTCGGCTGATTCTGATGTAGTAATGCTGCTCATTTTGACGGTTGCGGAACAGGTGAGCGGTACGAGTTGCCGGCATGATGAAGATCAGGATTCGCCGGCCCGGCCCGAAGCCTAAGAGATCAGTTTCGAAATGTCGTTATAAAGAACCAGCACCACCACCATCATGAGAAAAACGAACCCAACCTTCAGAATGTTTTCCTTGACGGCCATGCTGACGTCGCGGCCCATCACCATTTCTACCAGCAGCAGCACGATCATGCCGCCGTCCAGGATGGGAATCGGCAACAGATTGAAGATCGCCAGATTCAGGCTGACCACCGTCATCAGCGCGAGGAAAGCGACTGGACCCTGGCTCGCTGCTTCGCCCGAACGGCGCGCGATACCGATAGGGCCTTCGAGCGATTTCGCCGGCAGCCTTCGTTCGATCATGCCTTTCAGAAAGCCGACGATCAGCGTGGCATTCTTGGTGTTCTGCCGGACAGATTCGGCGACGGCGTCCGGAAACGAAAGCTTCCCACTGAAGATGTTGCGTTTCAGGTCTGGCGCAACGCCGATCATGAAGCGTGGCTTGCCGTCCGTCTTCGAAAAGGTGGGCGTCACCGGGAAGGCGAGTTGCCGGCCTTTTCGATCCACCTGAACAGTTACTGTCTTGCCGCCGGATTGGCGAATACTTTCGAGCAGGGTAAAGCGGCTGCGAACCGGTTTGCCATCGATGGAGAGTAGCAGATCGCCCGCTTCAATGCCGGCTTTCTGCGCGGGCATACCGGCGGACACGCTGTATGCTTCGATGGGGCCATCCTCATCCCAGCCGGCGTCGCCGATGCCTTCCTTATCGTCCAGCAACGGAGTGATGCGCGTTTCGATGGGGCGGCCATTGCGGGTGACGGTAATGTCCAGCGACTTATAGGCGCTCTCTACCGTTTTCAACGTGATATCTTCCCAGCTCGGGTTTACCCTGCCATCGAAGCGCGAGATGGTGTCGCCCGCTTCGAGGCCCGCTTTGGCGGCGGCGGAGTTCTTTTCCACGTGGCCAATCACCGAAGGGCCATCCTGCACCACCTTCTGGTAATGCACCATGAACAAACCGGCCAGGATGCCGATGGACAGCAGAATATTCATGGCGGGGCCAGCCGCCGCGATGATCAAGCGCTGCCAGCGAGGCTTGTGCAGAAAGGCGCGCGGATCGTCTGAACCATCTGCACCGGGCTCGTCTCCCGCCATCTTCACGTAGCCGCCGAACAGGACCGCCGAGAGCCGGTAATCGGTCTCGCCACGTTTGAAACCGAAGAGCCTCGGTCCAAAGCCAAAACTGAAAACATCCACGCGCACGTTGAAAAAACGCGCCGCCCAGAAATGGCCCAGTTCGTGGATCAGGATCATGACACCGATCAGAACCAGCAGCCAAGCGATGTTGTGGAGTGCCGCCATACGGTTTTAAACCTTTCGCGCCGCAATCAACTGGCGCGCTACTGCTCGGCTTTCGCCGTCTATTTCCAGGATATCGGCCACCGAACTCGCATGGCGCGCGGGCACCCGCGTGAGCGTGTCTTCTATTATCGCGGCAATGGCCGGGAACGGGATGCTCTCGGCAAGGAACGCGGCAACTGCCATTTCATCCGCAGCGTTGAGGGTGCAGGTAGCGGTGCCGCCCGCCTCAAACGCCTGATAGGCCAGACGCAGGGCGGGGAAGCGAATGAGATCGGGCACTTCGAAGGTCCAAGTGCGGGGTTCGCGCCAATCGATTCTGGGAACCGGTGCCGCGGCCCGCTCCGGCCAGGTGAGCGCGTATTGGATGGGCATGCGCATATCGGTCGCGGAAATTTGCGCCACCACGCTGCCATCATTATATTCCACCATGGCGTGTACAGAGGACTGCGGATGGATTACAACGTCCACTTCGGAGGCTTTGAAATCGAAGAGCCAGCAGGCTTCGATGACTTCGAAGCCTTTGTTCATGAGCGTTGCGGAATCGATGGTAATTCGGCTACCCATCTTCCATGTTGGATGTTTCAAAGCTTGCGCGGGAGTTAAAGATGCGAAATCGGCGACGGGGGTGGTGCGGAACGGGCCCCCAGACGCCGTAAGCAGCAACCGTGTGACTTCGCTGCGCCGCCCCGCGCGCAAACACTGGTGCGCGCCATTGTGTTCGCTATCGACGGGGATGAGTTCCGCGCCGGAAGCCCGAATCGCGCCCATGACCAATGCACCGGCAGAGACCAAAGATTCTTTGTTCGCCAACGCGATTCGCTTGCCCGCCTTTGCAGCTTCATAGGTGGCTTCCAGGCCGGCCACTCCCACAATCGCCGACATGACCGTGTCCACTTCGGGGTCGGTCGAGATGGAAACCAGAGAGCCGGAGAGATCGGGTAAGGGAATGCCACGCGCGCGCAAGAGTTCGGCCAGGCGATCCGTCTCAGTGACGACTACGCATGCAGGGCGGAACTCTTCAATTTGGGAGGCGAGCAACTCCAGATTGCGGCCTGCGGCCAACGCGTGGATTTCAAAACGATGGGGGTTGTTACGGACGACGTCGAGGGTGTTGGTACCGATACTTCCGGTGGAACCGAGAACAGTGAGTTTCAACTTCAGGAGTTTAACAGGTGAGAAAGACCCTTGCGGGCGCCGGGGAGATTTGCTTCAGGGGTCTTGATTTGAGGTTAGTCTCGCTTTGGTGGGAGTTACCTCCCCGGCTTGATTCCAATAATAGAATACTGAAATCAGAATTGCAACAGTTTTTGGAAAATATTAAAAGTTGTATTCGTGAGGTTCTGCACTTCCAGATTTAGAAAGTGATATTGGCCTCGCCACTGAACTTACGGTAGTTGCGAAATTCAATCGCGTTCCGGCTGCAAAACGTGGTGCCACGCTCGCAACTGAGGCTTTCGGCGTGCAGCGGCAACATAAACTGATCAGTACTTGCGAGGCGAATGAGCCCGTAATCATTGGAAGATTCCACTTTGTCGAGGGGGAATTCCATCGGGATCTCATCGGCCTGCATTTCGATCCGGATGACTCTGGCTGTTTTTTGATCGACCCAAACGCGGCCGGAGTAGGCCGGAATCAGGGCTTGGCCGCCGAGCTGGATACGCCAATCGGAATATTCCCGTTTTACGGAGTAGTCGTAGACGGAGGCGGTCATGCCGGTGATTTGGGTTTGTTTTACGTAGCGAAAGGCGGCCCGGCGGCCGGGATGAAACAGACTCCGCAGCGTGGTGCCGAATTCGCCAGTCGACCAGGAACCGGGTAATTCTTCCATTTTTTTGCTTTGCGGTTTCCCGTTGATGGCGATGTTCCGGTAATCTTCCTTGCCATTTTCATAGACTACGTTGGCGCTCACCACGTCCTTGGCTTGCCAACCGCTCTGTCCCGGCAATTTCAGGTAACGGGTGGTGAACTGCTGGCACACGTAATTCGGGAGGCCAGTGGTGAAGGAGAGAGCCCATTCCCGGGCGCGTTCGATGAGGGCGGCGCTGGCGGAAACCGGCGCGGAAGGGACGGATTCCAATGACCCCGCTGCTGAATTGGCGGGAGCATTTTGAGCGGCTTCTTCGGCTGTGTCAGGCGGCAGCGGCTTGGCCGAGGGCGGATTCGGCTGGCCGTGGCGCAAGCGCGGCGGACCTTCGTCTTCAGGATCCGGCTTGGCTGGTTTGTAAATCACCGGCTTTGCGGCGCTCGCGATGGCGGTGGGCGCGGCGGGCGCCGGCTGACCGGAAATGACGACGGCGGCGGTTCCCGACACTGCGGCGGGTGCCTTTTCGAGTGAAATCGCCTTCGCGGTAAGGAAAGCTTCTTTGTCCTGAGTGCCCTGGATGCGGACGTAATCGCCAAGCTTCAGTTCCGCTGGCGGCATGTGGGTGGATTTCTCTACCTTAAAGGTGAGCAACCGGTGGTCGGTGGCATCGATCATCACCGATTTCGCGTCTACCTGGGTCACCGCGCCGATGACATTTACGGACTTGGCGTCGTCGAAATCTTCCGCGGCGGGAGGCTTGCGGGAAAGATGGGGCCTTTGGGCCGCAGCCTGTGAGACGAGGAGGAGCAGGAGAAGAGCCCGGCGCATCGCGATATCGTTAGTATACGGCGGGCATTATTGAACCGCTATCAGCACGGTAGGGGAACTCACGCCGCCGGCGGTGACGATCACGGGAAGCGAGCCGGCGGCTGCGGCGGCCGGGATTTCCACATTGATCTGGTAAAGGCCGGTAAAGCCGGGCGCCAAGCCGCTGAACAGTACCCGGGCCGCAACGCCGCCTACGGTGACGGCGGGGAGAGTGGTGGTGATGGCCAGCGGGAACGAGGGTGCGGGTTCGCCCGTTGCGGGCTGATTCGAAACAGGCCCCAGCGAATTGACGAACAAACTGACAATTCGTCCCCGGCGCGCCGGATTCGCGGTACCGACCAGTGCGGCATTTTCATCGAGAGCCGCCGCCTGCAACTGGCCATAGACAAAGACGGCCGGCGAGACGGGCGACACCAGAACGGTCACCACAGTGCCCGAAGATTGATTGATCGAGACTTTGATCTGGACGGAAGTTTGCCCGGCAAGCTCCCACGGAACCTGGACATTGATCTGACCGGGGCTCACGTAATATAGGCGTCCCGGAAGGCTCACTCCCGGAGCATCGAAGCTCACGCTCACCTCGTCCAGGGCCAGAGGGAGTGTGACCGTGTTCGACAGATTAGTGGTATCGCTCAGGCCAGTTCCGTAAAGCGTGATGTAGGAGCCGGGCACAATGCCAGCGCCCAGTTGCGAACTAGCCGCATTGACGACGCCGGTAGGGGCAAGCGTGGGCTGAGCGCGAGCGGTGTCTTGAAATTGAACGGTGAGCCCGCCCGCCCGGCCGACAAAGACGTTGGTGCCGGGGTTGGGACCTAGTGTTGCGACGGCGGTTGCGATGCCGAATGCATTGGTGACGGAATCCACCTGACTCAGTGTGCCGCCGCCGCGCGTAACGGTAAAGATGACGGGCAGCTTGTCCACCGGCGCGCCGTACTGATCGGTCACCTGGAACGCGAGTTTGCGATCGGGAATCACGGTGGAAACGGTACCCACGTTGGTATCTCCGGCGAGCGCCACGGCGTTGTATGCCACATGGTCGCCCACAATGAGAACGAACGGCAGATGCAAAGCGCCGGGAGCCCCCGCGAAAGTGACCTGACCTGCATAGCTGCCGGCCGCAAGATGGCTAGCCGGGAGGCCGAGAGTGACCGTTCCGGTCTGGTTCGGCTTCAGCGTGAGAGAGCCGCCCACGAGCGCAACGGGGAACGGCGCCGTGGCGGTGAGGGTCAAGGTGGTAGGCCCATTATTGGTAACCTGCACCGGAACCGGTGGGACGGACCCGCTCGACATCTGCACGCCGAAATATACCGTGGAGGGTGAAAGAGTGACATTTGCGTTCACTGCCGCCGCGACATCCAGCTTGCCCGAACCTTGCGCGGTAACTGGGGCTTGGGCTCCCGCGTCGGTCAGAACATTGGCGACGGTGGTGTTGACCAGCGCGGATTTGATCTGGGCCGTCGTCCATTGCGGATGCTTCTGTTTGACCAGGGCTGCGGCGCCGGCCGCCATGGGGCTGGAAAAACTGGTGCCGGAAGCAGCGGTGTAGCCGTTCGGGCTGTACAGATCGCCCGAAGGATCGATGCGCTGCGCGGCCATGTAGATGTCGGTGCCGACAGCGGTTAGTTCAGGCTTGACCGCGCCTCCGTTTAAAGCGGGACCACGCGAGGAGAAAGAAGCCATGCGGTCGGGTGTGGAATCGTGAACCACCAGGAAAGAAAGATCCAGCGTGGCGGTGGCGGCAGGGTTGGTGGAGGCGAATTGGCGCAGTCTTTGTCCATCCGCCTGCCCGATGATGACGGAGGGAATGGAGGTACCGGTGAGTCCCCCGGGCACGATCAGCGTATCGGCAGCATTGGCCAGCGTGAAGATGACAGCCACCGCACCGGCTGCCTGGGCATTCTGCACTTTCGTGACGAAGCGGCAATTGGAACTGCGGGCAATGACGGCGATGGCGTCGGCCAGCGAGTTAGCCGGAAGCGCGTTGCAGGCCTGAGCGTCTCCAGCGGCGGCCGCGTCTTTCAGGGGTGCCGTCAGGGGAGTCTCCGGAACAGGCCCATCGCCAAACTCAGCCGAAATAGAGGTGAGCGCCGGCGGAACGCCACTGCCGTTTATGTAGATGCCGTTCAGGAACACATGCGAATTGGTAGAGGCCGCGACGGAAATGGCTCCAGGCGCGGTGGAAGGGCTGTTGACGGTGGCGAGCGTGGGCACCCGCTGCCCGATATCGCCCTCATTTCCAGCCGAAACCACAATCACCAGACCATTCCGCACGGCGGTGTCATACGTTTGGGCCAGAAGGTCGCAGGGGACACCTGGGTCATTGCCGCAGACCGCGCCCGAATCGAGCGCGCCTGAAAACGCGAACGATCCGGAAGACAGGTTCACCACGTCCATACCGTCGTGGAATGCGTCTTCCAGGGCGCGAATCAACACGTCGTCGGTCGCGCCGGGGTTCAGGCCGTTGGTGCCGTACACCTTATAGTTGCCTAGATAGGCTTTGGGCGCGATGCCGGTAATGGTGCCGTTCGGCCCGGTGTTGGTGTTGCCGGCGGCAACCATGGCGACGGCGGTTCCATGGCCTACACGGTCGCGCGGGGAGAAATCGTCCGGACGCGAATTTTCCGCCGGATTCGGTCCGGTGCCGGCGCCCAGCAGGCTCACATAGGAGCGCGCGACAATCACTTTATTGTTGGTAAAGGCGCAATCGCTACCGGTGCAGATATGCGGCTGAGCGGGCAGCGCCGGGTCATTAAAGCCGGGATGGTTTTGATCGATGCCGGTATCGATGATGCCGATTTTCATACCCAGACCGGCATTCGGGATGCCGCCGAGCGCAGCCCAGGCGGCAGGCGCATTGATCAACCCGGCAGCGCGATCCAAATGAGGATGGCGCACACGAAGCGGCACTACGGCCACGACGCCGGGCAGTTGTTTCAGAGCGGCGATCTGATCGGGTTCCGCTTCGACGAATACCGCATTCAGCAGTGTTTGCACGGCGCCGGTAACGGGAACTTTGCGGCTTTGCAAATTGGAGCGAAGCGCGGCTTGCGCGTTCAAAATTCCCGCGCGGCGCGCTGTGACGGACGCAAGTTGAGTGCGCGGCGCAGCGGCGGGCGCGTCTTCCAGCAGCAGAGCATAACGGGCAGCAAAGGAGGGGCAGCTAATAAAGGCGGTAAAGAACGTAGCAATCGCCAGGACGCGAAGGCGCATAGTGTCTTGGACGGCATGAGTACGCCTGACGGTTACTCGGTAATCCGGCGCCCGGATGTTAACATGAGGCTGAATGCAAAACGGTCCGCGCCTGCAGGCAAGCCCCGTTTCCGATGCAATAACGCAGGGAATCCGGGTGGAAGTGATGTCGCGGCATATGCCGGAGCATTCGCCACGGCATGAAGGGCAGTGGGTGTTTGAGTACACCGTGCGCATCACGAACCGCAGCGAAGAAACCGTACAGCTTGTGAGCCGCCACTGGCTGATCACCGATGCGCTGGAGCAATTGCGCGAGGTGCAGGGGATGGGCGTGGTGGGCAAGCAGCCGGTGCTGAAGCCGGGCGAACAATTCCAATATTCTTCGTGGTGCCCTTTACCCACCCCGACCGGCACGATGCACGGCACCTATCGAATGGCACGCGAGGGCGGAGCCGTCTTCGATGCCGAAATAGCGCCGTTTTCCTTGCGCGCCGGCTATACCATTCACTAACAGGCCATAATTTAACATTTGCTTTACCTGGAGAAATGCAACTTCGCACCCCTCCCTCGCGTTCCTAAATTATGCTTTTCCGCTTTGCCCTCATCGTTTTATTCGTTCTTGTATCGCAAGCCGCAATTGTTCCTAACCGGTACATCGTGGAACTCACCACGGAGCCGGTGGCCGATCGTCTTTCCGCCAATGGCTCTCGCGTGAGCCTGGCCAGCGCCGCCGCCGTGACGCACCGCGCCCGTATTCAGCGTGAACAGGCTCAGCTAAGAATAAGCTTGAACCGTGCCGGTGCGCAGGTTTTGGAGAGCGTCGATACCGTGGCCAACGCCCTGTTGGTTCAGACCACTGACGCGAACCCCCAACCCTGGGCCAATCTGCCCAATGTGTTGCGCGTGACGCCGGTACATAGAGTTTCCATGCTGCTGGACCGCGCCGTGGTGGTGAATAAGATAGCCGATGCGTGGGCGCAGCTGGGAGGCCCCGCGAACGCTGGCCGGGGCATGAAAATCGCGATCCTCGATAGCGGCATCGATGTGGGGCATCCCGGCTTTCAGAACAGCCCACTG
>Ga0123338_10001282_pt1 | contig 24414 bp, 25 predicted proteins | sample grotaG_FD_89793 | JGI IMG/M metagenome (GOLD analysis project Ga0123338, IMG submission 89793) | Glacier valley bacterial and archeal communities from Borup Fiord, Nunavut, Canada, to study Microbial Dark Matter (Phase II) -... | ecosystem: Environmental > Aquatic > Freshwater > Ice > Glacier ...
CGTCGCATCGACCTGCGCTGGCCTGCCGGTCGCGCACCGACGCACCTCGACCGCTCGACGTCGCTGCGTCCGGGGCAGTACGAGGTCACGGCGAGAGTGTACAAAGCGGAGGTCGTGCGAACTGCGAAAGACCGTATTACCGTCGGTGCGGCAGGCGTGTACCCAGTGCGGATCTCGCCGTAGCGCGTCTACGAGAACTACAGGACCTCCAAACCTACAGGTCCTTGCACTCAGCCGCCGCGGTGCCATCGGCGCGCTTGGCCACTTCGCCTGGCGCGCGGGTGAAGCTGGCGGCGAGCAGCTCGTCGCTGACAGGGTCGTCGGCATCGCCCGAGGATGGCTTGGTCATGTCCCACGGCGGGATGACGCGACGCGGGTTGAAGATCTCGATCTCCCGGACCATCTTGGCCACCGAGGTGGTGGACTGCAGGCCGCCAGTGACGAGGATGGTGCCGTCGCGCAGCGTGGTGAGGACATGGCCGGAGCGCGCCACGCCCATGGGGTTGCCGAGGGTGAGCGTGCCGTTGTCGAAGATGGCCGACTGGTGCAGCGCGCAGGTGAGGGCCAGGTTGCCGGTCTGACCGCTCTCGCAGTTGCCGCCACACTCGAGGGTCGAGGGGGAGCCGCCACTGATGACCACGCGCCCGCCGGGCAGCGTCGAGGCGGCCTCCCAGCCGGCAGCCCGATAGCGGGTAGCCGAGGCACAATCGGTGGGGCTGCCGATGGGGGCCGCGGCCGCGGCAGCGGTGTTGCCAGTGACGGTGATGAGCTGCGCCGACCCAGCCGAAACCAAGGGCTGGGTGGCACTGCCATCGGCGAGGACCTCGAAGCCGCCGGTGGTCAGCAGAGTCGCGGTGGCGCTGGTGCTGCTGATCAGGCTCAGCGTCGGGAAACGGACCGACTTGGAACCGCCGGCGAACCCGACGGCGGTGGGCGTCGCGGTGCCGATGCCGGAGAGGAGCTGGCCGCCACCTGGGACTCCGAGGCGACCGCCGCCGTAGATGATTGCTTGGTTGCCACTCAACAGGGCCAGGGCGCCGCCCGCGGTGTCGCTGGCCAGCATGCCGATTCCAGCCGGGCTGGAGTTGACGAGATCTTTGGCGTGCGTGGCATCGATGGGCGCGTTGGGGTTGGTGGTGAAATTGATGCCACCCGCGATCACGACGTTGCCGGCGCGGGCGGCGATGGCCTGCAGCGCCGCCGTCGGAATCGACGCCATCGGCGTATGTGTGACCGAGTGGGTGGTGGGGTCGTAGGTGAGGATCTCGGCGGCCACGGCCTTGGTGGCGAAGAGTGTAAAGACGTCCTGGCGCGGGTAAAAACGCGTGCCTTCGCCGTCGGAGGTGCCGAGCTTGACGATGGGGTCGGTGCCGTTGGAGACGCCGCCGACGACGAGGATCTGGTAGGGCGCAGTGTCGTTGATGAGGACGGCCTGGTGAAAGGCGCGCTGCGTGCTGGCGCTGTCGGTGACCGCGACCATCTTCGAAGTGATCGGGTCGTAGACCTCGATGAGGCCGGTGGCATAGAGCTGAAAGGAGTCGAGCTCGACGCGGGCTGGGTCAACGCCGGCGACGGCGCCACCGACGACCAGTACCTCGCCGTTGGGCAATGCCGTCGCCGAGTGAAAGGCACGCGCCTGGGCCATGGTGCCGGCTGCGCAGGAGTAGCTGGTCGACGGCAAAAGTCGAATGGTCGATCCGGTGGTTGCGGTGCGGGCGACGTTGTACAGGACGCCGGACGCGATGCGGTTCAAGGCTCCCGCCTTGGGATCTGGCGTCGCTGCGGGGGCAAAGGCTTCGACCCATAGATCGAGGCCAGGCTGCATCCCGTCGAGCTTGAGGAACGGTTGCTGATCGGGGAACTTGAGCACCCGATCGCAGAGGAAGGCGCCTTTGTCGGTCGCCGAGCTGCGCTGCCGTACGGTGAGCCGCACCAGCTTGGGGCTCAGCGTCGAGAGCTGCTTGATGTCGGCGCTGCAAATATCACCGCTTGCACTGCTCGCCACCTGGACCAGGAACGGCGGACCTTTCTGATCGGCACAGCCTGACAGGCCGCCGAGGACCGCCGCGCAAGCCAGCAGTCTAGACCGCCAAGAAGAGGCCAAATCGGTTGACACACCCAGTCGTCGGATCACCATGTGCTGCACACCGTATCCAGCCACGACGCTGCTTGCAAGCGCGAGCCGGGTGCGTTAGTCCTCCTCGATAGGAGATCGTCATGCGCGAAGTGGTCATTGTCGGCGCGGCACGGACGCCCATTGGCAGCTTTCAGGGCAGCTTGGCCTCACTGCGCGCCGTGCAGCTGGGCGCCATTGCCATCAAAGAGGCCCTTTTACGGTCGCGGCTGCAGCCTGCCGACGTGAATGAGGTGTTCATGGGCATGGTCCTGCCGGCCGGCGTCGGACAGGCCCCGGCGCGACAGGCGTCGTTGTTCGCGGGCATCCCCAAAGAGGTCCCGTGCACGACGGTGAACAAAGTGTGCGGCTCGGGCTTGAAGACGGTGTGCCTCGGGGCCGCCGCCATCGCCAGCGGCGACGCCGATATCGTGGTCGCGGGCGGCATGGAGTCGATGTCCAACGTGCCGTACTATCTGCCGACCGCGCGTGGCGGCATGCGGCTCGGCCATGCGCAGGCCCAGGACGGCATTATCTTCGATGGCCTGTGGGACCCATATAACGACTTCCATATGGGCTCGGCGGCGGATTTGACCGCCCGTGAGATGCACTTGGAGCGCGCTGCCCAGGATGCGCATGCCGCCGAATCGTATCGTCGGGCCCAGCGCGCCCAGAAAGACGGCAGCTTCGCGGCGGAGATGGTCAAGGTCGAGGTACCGCAGAAAAAAGGCGCCGCCATCATAGTCAGCGACGACGATGGGCCCGCGCGAGGCGGAGATCCCGCCAAGCTCGCGACGCTCAAGCCAGCATTTGGCAAAGATGGCACCGTCACCGCCGGCAATGCCTCCACCATCAACGACGGCGCCGCGGCCCTCGTCCTCACCACCGCCCAGATCGCCAAAGAGCGCGAGCTGCCCGTCCTCGGAAAAATCGTCTCCTACGGCCAGGCCGCGCAGGCGCCGGAGCTGTTCACCACCGCGCCCGCCGTCGCCATTCGTAAGGCGCTGGAGCGGGCCCAGCTCTCCGTCGGGGATATCGATCTTTGGGAGATCAACGAAGCCTTTTCGGCCGTCTCTTTGGCCAACAATCAGCTGCTCGGCCTCGACCCGGAAAAGGTCAACGTCAACGGCGGTGCTGTCGCCCTCGGCCATCCCATTGGCGCCTCGGGGGCCCGACTGCTCGTGACCTTGGTGTACGCTCTCGGCGCACGTAACTTGCGCCGCGGCTGCGCCTCATTGTGTATCGGTGGTGGCGAAGGCATCGCGCTCGTGGTCGAGCGGCAAGGATAACCATGCAACGGATCGGCATCATCGGCGCAGGACAGATGGGCGCGGGCATCGCGCAAGTGGCGGCGCAGGCCGGCATGGACGTGATCCTCGTCGACGCGCTGGCCGGCGTGGCCGACAAAGGCCGCAGCAAGATCGGTGCAGCACTCGAGAAGCTCGTCCAAAAGGGCAAGCTGCCGGCCGGTGAGCCGGAGCTGGTGCTGGGTCGCATTCATACCGCGACCGACCTCAGCGCCTTCGAGGCCTGTGACCTCATCGTGGAGGCCGCTACCGAGAACCAGGACCTCAAGAAAAAGCTTTTCGCCGAGCTCGACAAGGTGGCCAAGCCGACGGCGATCTTGGCCTCGAACACCTCATCCATTTCGATCACGCTCCTCGGAGCGCAGACGCGCCGGCCGGAGCGCGTGATCGGCATGCACTTCATGAACCCGGTGCCGGTGATGAAGCTGGTCGAGGTGGTACGCGGCCTCGCCACCGACGACGAGACCTATCAGGCAGTGGTGGCGCTGGGGCAGCGTTTTGGCAAGACCATGGTCACTGCCAAGGACATCCCCGGCTTCATCGTCAATCGCCTGCTGATTCCGTTTTTGAACGAAGCCAGCTTTGCGTTGCAGGAGTCGCTCGGCTCCATCGAGGACATCGACCAGGGCTGTCGCCTCGGGCTCAACCATCCGATGGGTCCGTTCGAGCTGGCCGACCTCATTGGGCTCGACACGTGTCTTGCCATTTCCGAGGTGCTGCACAACGAGCTCGGCGACGACAAATATCGTCCGGCGCCGCTACTTCGCCAGTATGTCGCCGCCGGCTGGCTCGGCCGCAAGACCGGCCGTGGCTTTTACAAATACGACGACAAAGGCCAGCCCGTGAAGGCGCGGCCATGAGCGCTTTTCTCAACCTCACGTACGAGCTGGAGGGCGCGTCGGCCATCATCACCCTCAGTCGAGAGAAGGCGCTCAACGCGCTCAACCGGCAGACACTGGTGGAGCTCTTGGCCGCGCTGCACGCCGCCAGCGACGATCTCGAGGTGCGCGGCATCATCTTGACTGGCGCCGGCGAGAAAGCCTTCGTCGCTGGGGCCGACATCGCCGAGATGGTCGAGCTCGGTGTCCACGACGCGCACAGCCTGTCCGCGCTTGGCCATGCCATAGGGGAGCTGATCGAGCGCCTGTCGAAGCCGGTCATCGCCGCAGTGCACGGCTTTGCGCTCGGTGGTGGTTGCGAGCTGGCCCTGGCGTGCGACTTCATCTACGCCACGCCCAAGTCGCGCTTCGGTCAGCCGGAGGTCAACCTCGGCGTGATGTGCGGCTTTGGCGGCACCCAGCGGCTACCGCGACGCATCCCGCCTGGGCGCGCCATGGAGCTCATCTTGACCGGCGATCTCATCGACGCCGAAGAGGCCCTGCGCCTCGGCCTCGTGAACAAGATCCTGCCCGACCGCGCCGCGCTCTTGGCCGAGGCCAAGGCCACCGTCGCCAAGATCGCGCAAAAGGGTCCCCAGGCCGTCGCCGCCTCACGCCGCGCAGTCCGCCGCACCGACGAGCTTTCACTCAGCGCAGGCAACGAGCTCGAGCAACAGCTCTTCGCTTCGTTGTTCGCCACCCACGACCAAAAAGAGGGCATGCAGGCGTTTTTGGCCAAGCGTCCCCCCGCATTTCAAGGCAAGTAGAGAGGCCCATGGAACTCGAGCTCAGCGACGAGCAACAACTGGTCCAGAAGACCGCGCAGGACTTCGCCAAGAACGAAGTGCTGCCCAAAGCCGCGGCCATCGACCGTGAGCACCGGCATCCCAAAGAGCTGGTGGCGCGCATGGGCGAGCTAGGCTTTCTCGGCATCGCCGTCCCCGAGAATTACGGCGGCGCCGGCATGGACACCCTGTCCTATGCGCTGGCGCTCGAAGAAGTCTCGCGGGCCTGTGCGTCGACGGGCGTCATCATGAGCGTCAACAACTCGCTCGTCTGCGACCCGATCTTGAAGTTCGGCACCGAAGAGCAAAAACAAAAGTGGCTGGTGCCGCTGGCGACGGGCAAGTTGCTCGGCTGCTTCGCCCTGTCGGAGCCCGAAGCCGGCTCCGACGCTGCGGCGCAAAAAACCGTCGCCCGCGTCGACGGCGATGACTTCGTCATCAACGGCATCAAGAACTGGATCACCAACGGCCCCGTCGCTGACGTGTGCGTCCTCATCGCCATGACCGATCAGGCCCGTGGTCACAAAGGCATCAGCGCCTTCATTTTGCCGATGGATCACCCTGGCGTCCGCACCGGGCCACCCGACAAGAAGCTCGGCATCCGGGGCTCGCAGTCATGCCAGATCTTCCTCGACGACGTGCGCCTGCCCAAGTCGCATCTGCTTGGCGAGGTCGGCGGCGGCTTCAAGGTCGCCATGGCCACCCTCGACGGCGGCCGCATCGGCATCGCCTCGCAGGCGGTCGGCATCGCCCGCGCCGCGCTCGAAGACGCGCTAGCTTACGCTGGCGAGCGCCGCACGTTCGGCAAAGCGATCGTTCAACACCAGGCGATCCAGTTCAAGCTTTCCGACATGGCCACCGACATCGACGCCGCACGCCTTCTTACCTGGCGCGCCGCGACGTTGAAAGACGCCGGCACCCGTCACTCGTCGGAGGCGGCCATGGCCAAGTTGTTTGCGTCGGAAGTCGCCACCCGCGCCGCCCATCAGTGCATCCAGATCTTCGGCGGCAACGGCTATGTCGAGGACTATCCCGCCGAGCGGCACTATCGCGACGCACGCATCACCGAGATTTATGAAGGCACGAGTGAGATTCAACGGCTGGTCATCGCCGGGAGCCTGCTAAAGGAGTGAAAAACATGGCCAATGGGTGGGTACTGATGTTCGTGACGGCAATGGGGATGGGTGGCTGTGCGACGGAAAAAGCCGAGGCGCCGCCGCCGCAACGGCCGGCTGCGCAGCCAACGCCGGAGGGAGACTCGCCCGATCGCCAGTCGGCGATCGAGCGCGTGTTTGCCCGCAAAGTCAGCGAGCTACAAGACTGCTGGGCGACGGAGTACGACAAGACCAAGAACCGCAAGCTCGAGGGCAACGTGGCCCTGCAGATCGCCATCGAGACCTCGGGTAAGGTGGGTCAGGTCAAGGTGTTGCAGAGCTCGTTCGTCGACCCCAACAAAGCGCCCATCGAAGCCTGTGTGTTGAAAGCAGTCGCGTCGTGGTCATTCCCCGAAGGCACCCAGCCGGTGCCGCTGATGCGCACCGTTCACCTCGGAGCCCAGTTCTGATGCACGCACGCGCCCTCATCGTTCTTCTGACCGTCGCTGGGTGCGCGCACGCGCCGCCGCCGGCACCACCACCTCAGCCGGCCCCGGCCAAGGTGGAGGCGCCGCCGCCGGCTGAAACCCGCGAAGACAGCATGGTCGTCGCGGGCACGCTCGGCACGCTCACCGACGAGGAGATGAACGGCCCCTTCAAGAAACGCTGGAGCGACGTCAGTCGTTGCTACATGGCCCAGAAGCTCAAGATGGGCTATCTCGGCGGCAAGGTGGAGCTACGACTCCGCATCGGCGCAGGCGGCGCACCGACGGTGGTTCATGTGGTGACGCCGCTCGGCAGCCTCGAAGCCGAGCGCTGTTTGGTGGCATTGGCGCGCGAGCTGTCATTCGGCAAGCCACACGGCGGGCCAGAGGCCGAGTTCACCTACCCGGTCGACTTTCCCGTCGACGCCACCCTGCGCAACTGGGAGCCGGAGCGCGGCGCCAAAGCACTCGGCAAGGCCAAGCGTGATCTCCAGGCCTGCGCTCGCAATGCCCCGGCCACAACCACCGGCCCTGTCACCATGACGCTCTATGTTGGTCCGGGCGGCAAAGTGACCTCGGCGGGCATCGGCGCTGACACGCCCGTCGACGAGAAGCTGGCCACCTGCCTGTGCGATCGCGCCACCAAGACCTGGCGTCTCGATGACCCCTTGGGTGCCATGGCCAAGGTCACCTTCCAGGTCGCCCGCTAGCATGAACTTCGAGCTCAACGACACCCAGCGGTTGGTACAGCGCACGGCGCGGGAGTTTGCCGAGCGTGAGCTGGCTCCACGTGCAGCGGCTCGGGATCGTTCCGGCGAATTTCCAGTGCGCGAGCTGCAAGCGCTGGCCGACCTCGGCCTCCTCGGCGTCAACATTCCCGAGGAGCTCGGCGGCTCTGCGGCGGGTGTGGTGTCCTACAGCGTCGCCATGGAGGAGATCGCGCGCGGCGACGCCTCGGTATCGGTGGCAATGGCGGTGACCAACATGGTCGGGGAGGTGCTGGTGCAGTTCGCCAGCGACGAGGTCAAGCGACGCTTGGTGCCACGCCTGACCTCCGGGGCGGCGGTGGCCGGCGCGTTTGGCCTTTCCGAGCCGCAGGCAGGGAGCGACCCGGCGGCGATGAACACCACCGCCGTTCGCGTGCCCGAAGGCTGGCGCCTCGACGGCAACAAGCAGTGGATCACCAGCGGCGACCGCGCCGGCGTGTTGGTCATCTGGGCCAAGACCGACCGCACGGCAGGCGCACGCGGCATCTCCGCCTTCGTCGTGGAGGGTGGCACACCGGGCCTCAGCGCCGGCAAGCACGAAGACAAGATGGGCCTGCGCGGCTCGTCGACCGTGCCGCTCCTGCTCGAAAATTGCGTCATTCCCGAGGAGAATCTACTCGGCAAGCTCGGCGGCGGACTGTCGGTGGCGCTGGCCGCGCTCGACGGTGGGCGCGTGGGCATCGCCTCGCAGGCTCTCGGTATCGGCTCTGCGGCGCTCGATGCTGCCCGCAGCTACGCCAAGGCCCGCGTGCAGTTTGGCCGGCCCATCGCCGACAACCAGGCCATCCAGTTCATGCTCGCCGACAGCGCCACCGAGCTCGACGCTGCGCGCCTCCTGGCCCGACGCGCGGCCTTCCGCAAAGAGCGCGGCCAGCCCTACACGCGAGAAGCGTCGATGGCCAAGCTGTATGCGACGGAAGCGGCGGGGCGCGTCTGTGATCGCGCGGTCCAGATCCATGGCGGCTACGGCTACACCCGCGAGTTCCCCGTCGAGCGGCTGATGCGCGATGTGCGGGTGTCGCGCATCTACGAAGGCACCTCCGAGGTCCAGCGCATCGTCATCGCCCGGCAGCTCAGGCAGGCCTGAAGTCATGTCGATGCGCCTCTTGGTCGGCGTCGCAATGTGCCTGAGCTCCGTCGCCGTCGCCAGCGACGACGACATGGGCCGGCGGGTGCAGTCGCTGCTGCGCGCACATCAGGCCGAGATCTTCGGCTGCGTCGAGTCGTCCAAGGTCGACCACGATGGCGAAATGCTGCTGCGCATGCTGGTCGGCGACGGTGGTCATGCGGCGCAGGTCGACGTCCTCGAGGACAAATCGGGCAACGTCGGTCTCGGTCGCTGTGTGACCCAGAAGGCGCGTACCTGGGATCTGGCGTCGCTGGGCGCGGCCGCCGGCGATCAGGTGGTGTTTCCGCTCGCCTTTCGTCCTACCCAGCCGCACACGTCGTTGCAGTCGCTGCGGCCGGCGTCGAATCGCCCGGTCACCGTCGCCCACGAGGGCCAGATGGCGTTGCTGGTGATCTCTGGCGCGGTCAAAGTGAACGGCCAGATCCTTGGGCCCGAGGACCTCATCTGGCTCGCGGCCAAACAGCCTTGTCACCTCGAGACCGTCGGTGACGCGCTCCTGGCCAAGATGGAGTCGGCGCTCAATGTCGCACCGCCCGACAAACCCTTGCCGCCGACCTTCGTGGTCCGCGCCCGTGATCGCAAGCCAGTCACCATCGCCGGCGGCACCGTGCGGCTCTATCTCGGCAGCGAGGTAGGCGTGGCGGTCGACCTGCTTCGCATCAACAACGGCGCCGACATCCCAGCCCATCAGCACGTCACGTCCGACGAGCTTCTCTACGTCGTCTCCGGCAGCGCCACCACCGCCATCGACGGCGTCGAACGTCCCACCCAGGCCGGCGACCAGCTGCGCATCCCGGCTGGCAGCAAGCACGCCGTCAGCGTCGGCAAATCGTTGATTGCCGTCCAAGTGTATGCGCCCGCAGGACCCGAACAGCGTTTCCTCCAAAAGCCCGAACGGCAAGGACCCCCATGAACTTCGACGAGAGCGAGTCCGAAAAAATCCTCCGCAAGACCGTCCGCGATTTTGCCGACAAGGAGATCCGTCCCTATGCCCGCGCCTGGGACGAGGAAGAGCGCTTTCCGACGGAGCTGATGCCGAAGCTCGCCCAGCTGGGTCTGCTCGGCATGCGGGTGCCCGAGGAATACGACGGCGCTGCCATGACCACGCAGGAACAATCGATCGTCATCGAAGAGCTGGCCCGCGTCGACGGCTCCATCGCGCTCGGCGTCGCCGCCCACAACGGGCTCGGCATTGGCCACATCCTGCTCGCCGGCAACGACGAACAGAAGCGCCGCTATCTGCCCGAGCTCGCCACCGGCAAAGCGCTCGGCGCCTGGGGCCTCACCGAGGCTGGCTCGGGCTCTGACGCTGCCGCCGCCCGCACCCGCGCCATCCGCCAGGCGGACGGCAGCTGGGTCATCAACGGCTCGAAGACCTTCATCACGCACGGCAGCGTCGGCAAATACGCCGTCGTTCTGGCGGTGACCTCGCCGGAGAAGAAGCAAAAAGGGCTCACTGCCTTCGTCCTCGAAAAGGGCATGCCCGGCTTCACCGTCGGCAAACATATCGAGAAGATGGGCTGCCACGCCTCCGACACCTGCGAGCTGCACTTCGAGAACGTCGCCGTCCCCGCCGCCAACCAGCTCGGCCAGCTCGACCACGGCTTTCTCGATACCCTCGAAATCCTCGATCGCGGACGCATCGCCATCGCCTCCATGGCGCTCGGTCTCGGCGAGGGCGCGCTCAGCGCAGCGCGCAAATACGCGCTCGATCGCGTGCAGTTCGGCAAGCCCATCGCCGAGAACCAGGCCATCCAGTTCATGCTGGCCGACAGCGCCACCGAGCTGGCCGCAGCACGGCTGCTCATCAAGCGCGCCGCCTGGATGCAGGACGCAGGCCGCCGCACCACCAAAGAATCATCGATGTGCAAGCTCTACGCGGCGCAGGCCGGCATGCGCGCCTGCGATCGCGCCATCCAGATCCACGGCGGCTACGGCTACACGCGCGAATTCCCCGTCGAGCGCGCACTACGCGACTGCAAGCTGACCGAGATCGGCGAAGGCACCAACGAGGTGCAGCGCCTGGTCATCATCCGGGAGCTTCTCGGACGCAATTAGCATTCTTCATTGCGAACGCGCGCCGTGGCAGGGACGAGCGCAGGGATGGGGAGCCTGATACACTCAGGTAAGGATTTCCTCGAGGTTTGCTTATGAACGTCTACGTAGGTCTGATTTCGGTAGGTCTGATGGCAGGCTGCAGTCTCCTCGGCGACGCAGGCCTGCACATTGGCTATAGCTTCGATCCCCAAGAGTTCAAACAGTCCGTCGGTCAGGAAAACCAGCCGACCAACACCCTGCCAACCATCGCCTGCACGCCGGGCGCGTCGCCGGATCCCTGTGCCGCCGCGCAGGCGTCACTGCCGCCGCAGGCGACGTCGGGCTGTGACAGCCAGACCAAGCAGTGTGTGGCGCAGGTGGTGGTGCGGCTCCCGCAGCAGATCGATCTGCGCCAGGCGATGACGCCGGTCCCGAGCCAGGCCGTCGAGTTTGGCATTGGCGCCGTCGCCATCGACAAGATCAACTACTGGGCCGCCACCAATACGCTCAACGTCCCCACGCCACCCATCGACCTCTATGTCGCGTCGGCCACCGCCAAAGACGAGACGGACACCACCGCGGTCAAGCTGGGCTCGATCGCGTCTTTGCCCGCCAAGTCACGCACGTGTGGCGATCCGCAAGATGCCAAAGACGCGGCTGTCCAACAGGGCAATACGGTCTGCAGCATGCCCATCACCGACGCAGGCCAGGCCGCGCTCGGCCAGTTCATCAAGAACTACAAGACCACCCCATTCCAGCTCATCGTCCGCGCGACCTTGGTCGCCAAAGGCGGCACGCCCATCCCCGCTGGCACCATCGACGTCTTCGTCCGCCCCAGCGTCACCCTCAGCATTCTCAAGTAGCACTTGCTCGACGTCGTGATCGCCGGCGCGGGTCCGGCCGGCATCGCCTGCGCCGTCGCGCTCAAACGGCGGGCACCGCTGCTGCGCGTCTTGGTCGTCGACCGCGCCCACTTCCCGCGCAACAAGCCCTGCGGCGGTGGTCTCACCGGCCGGGCCGATGCGGCCATGGCCACGCTGGGGCTGCAGCTGACGGTGCCGCATGAAGCCGCCCCACGCGCCCGCGTGGTGTGCGGGCCCGTCGAGCGCGTGCTCGATCTCGAGCGTCCGGTGCGGGTCATTCGTCGCGACGCGTTCGACGCCAGCCTGGTGGCACAAGCCAGTGCGCTCGGCATCGAGATTCAACAGGGCAGGGCGCTCGAAGCCCTCCAACGCGTAGCTGGCGGCGTCGCGCTGTGCGTCGGTGGCGAACGCCTTCAGACCCGTGTCCTCGTCGGTGCCGATGGCGCGGGCAGCCTGGTCCGCAAGACCATCCAAGGCACGCGCCAACGTCCCATCCGGCTTTTTCGCGCCGAGCTGCCAGCGACAGGCTCCGTTCCCCGCGACACCATGCTCTACGATTTTTCGGCGATGCAAGAAGGCCTGCGCGGCTATGTCTGGGTCTTCCCGTCGCCGACCGGCGTCAATGTCGGCCTCATGCATGATCCATCGTCGCCACAGTCGGGCGCGGCGCTCACCGCACTGCTCGGGCGTCATCTCCGTCGCTACGGCATCGCGCTGCCCGACCACGCCGCGCGCGGCTGGCCAGCCTGGGGCTACTCCGCCGACGCCGCCGTGGCTGCGCCGAACCTAGTCCTCGTCGGTGACGCCGCCGGCATCGACGCGCTCACCGGCGAAGGTATCGCCGTCGGCCTGGAAGGCGGTGTCGTCGCCGCCGACGCCATCGTCGCCGGCCTCCGCGACAACGATCTCGCCTTCACCGGCTATCGCGCCGCACTACGCCGCGCCACCGTGGGGCGCGAGCTCGCCGTCGACGCCTGGATGGCGCGCTTGGTCTACGACGATGCCTTTGGTGGATGGAAACGCTGGCTGCCACTGGTGCTCTTCGACGACCGCATGCTGGAGCTCTACGGGCGCCGGGTCTGCGGCTCGGTCATTCTCGCCGACCACAAGCCGACCCTGCTCGGCGTGCTGGGTCGCCACCTCGTCCTCGGTGGTCGACGCCGACGCCGCCTGGAAACCGCGCTAGCCGGATGAAGAAGACGACGCCGCCTTGGCCTCGTCTTCTTTGGTGAAGTCGTTGACGCGCTCTTTCAGATCCTTGCCGACCTTGAAGAACGGCAGGCGCTTGGGCTGGACACCGACGGGATCGCCAGTGCGCGGATTGCGCCCTTCATACGCCTTGTAGTGCCGGATCTCGAAGCTGCCAAAGCCGCGAATCTCGATGCGCTCGCCCTTCTTCAGGGACTCTTCCATCGACTCGAAGATGCAGTTGACGATTTGCTCGGCCTTGCCTTTGGGAAGATGCAGCTTGGGCTGCAGCTTGTTGGCGACCAGCTCGATGAGGTCGCTCTTCGTCATGCTGCCTTCTTCTTTGCGGCTGCCTTCCATCGAAGATCCTCCGAGAGTCACGGTAGCCGCCACCTTCGGCGAGATCAAGAGCAAAACCGGCTGCTTGCGACGCTGTGCGGTTGTTTTATGTCGAGATGACCAGAGGGGTTCGATCGAGCAGCAACGGCGCGCCCGTCGCTGCTCGCACCTCCTCGACGCTGACGCCCGGCGCCACCTCACGGAGCATCAAGCCGCCCGGCGTCACCTCGATCACCGCCAGCTCGGTGATGATCTGGTGCACCACGCCCTTGGCCGTGAGAGGCAGCGTGCACTCCGGCAAGATCTTGTGCTGCCCCTTGGCGGTATGCTCCATCATGATGATCACGCGTCTCGCACCAGCGACGAGATCCATGGCGCCGCCCATGCCTTTGACCATCTTGCCAGGGATCATCCAGTTGGCCAGATCGCCGCGTGCCGACACTTGCAGCGCACCGAGCACGCACATGTCGATATGCCCGCCGCGGATCATGGCAAACGACTCCGCCGACGAAAAAAACGACGCACCAGGCAGCGCGGTGACGGTCTGCTTGCCGGCGTTGATCAGATCAGGATCCTCGTCGCCGTCGAGCGGAAACGGCCCGATGCCGAGGAGGCCATTCTCCGACTGCAGCATGACCTCGATGCCGGGCGGGATGTGGTTGGCCACCAGCGTCGGTAGGCCAATGCCGAGGTTGACGTAGTAGCCGTCCTTCAGCTCGGCGGCGACCCGACGGGCCAGCTGGTCACGGTCGAGCCCCACTAGTGATACCCAAAGAAGAAGACGCACAGCAGCAACAGGAACAGTGCGGCGAGCTTGGCCAGATTGCCGAGGTCGAGCAACGGACGCAGCGACGGCAACGCCGCCACCGGCGGCCGCGGGAGCCCATGCGCCAGATCGCCGGTCTCGCGCTCCGCGGCTTCCACCGCGTCGTTGCTCAGCGCAGCCAGGACCGCCCGCGCTTCGTCAGCCTGATCCGGCGGAACCCGCAGCTCGAACGACAACCGGCGCGGCTCGTACACACTACCGCGCACCCGCCGTACCTCGACGGGGACGCCGGCCGCGGTCAGCGCTTCTGTGGCGACCGCGGCGGCCCCTTCGTCTCCGACGATATCGATGGCGATCGGCTTCATACGCGTGGCCTCACGGTGCGCTGCTCGATGGGCTTTTTGTACTCATGACCGACGAAGACCCTCTGAACATAGATGCCCGGCGTGTGCACCTGGTCGGGATCCAAAGAGCCCACTTCGACCAGCTCCTCGACCTCGGCGATGGTCACCTTGGCGGCCGCAGCGACGAGCGGATTGAAGTTCCGCGCCGTCTTGCGATAGATGAGGTTGCCCCACCGATCGGCCTTCCACGCCTTGACGATGCCGATGTCGCCGCGCAACGCCGTCTCGAGCAGATGCTCGCGTCCGTCGAACATGCGCGTCTCACGGCCCTCGGCGCGGACGGTGCCGGCGCCAGTGGCCGTGAAGAATGCCGGGATCCCGGCGCCGCCCGCTCGTAGCCGCTCGGCCAGCGTGCCCTGTGGACACAGCTCGACCTCCAGCTTGCCGTCGAGAAACAGCCGCTCGAAGATCTTGTTCTCGCCCACATACGACGAGATCATCTTGCGGACCTGGCCAGCGGCCAACAAGATCCCGAGGCCCTCTTTGTCGGTGCCGCAGTTGTTGGACACGATGGTGAGATCGCGCACGCCGCTCGTGTGCAGCTCCCGAATGCAGTGCTCCGGATTGCCGCACAGGCCAAATCCGCCGGACAACACCGTGAGCCCGTCGTGGAGGAGGCCCGAGAGGGCAGACGCGGCGTTGGCGAACGACTTGTCCATACCGAGTCATCGTAGTCGCGCATCCCCGGTTGTCAACCGCGCTTGCCGTCGGTACCATGCAGTCATGCTACGCGCGTCGCGACTTTCATCGACCGAGGCTCTCGGGCCGGCGTGGTCGACGTGCATCGCGGCGCTGGTCGTTGGTCTTACTCTCTCAGGCTGCAAGCTCGGCACCGGCGACGGCGCGGTGGCCGGCGCGGTGTATCTCGCACAGTGTGTCGACACCCAACCCCTCGGCGCGCCCGACGCACCGGCGGCGTTCGATCTCAATCCGCAATTCTACGCCGCCGATCAGGTCTTCGATCTGCCGCGCCCCGAGCCCAACAACCGCGTCTCCATCCGCGTCCAGTCGGGCGGCAACCTCATCGACGAAGCCAATGCCCTCCTGGTCAACATCGCCTCCGAGCGCCTGCTGTTGCCGCTCGTCGGGCAGTCGATCCGCGTCGGTCCCGATACCAACATCCGCGCCACCCTGAGTCTTCAGCGCATGTGTCCGCAACACACGGTGCAAATGGAGCTCGACGGGACGGTCACGTTCAGCACCTTCGGCCATGGCAGCGCGTCGTCGTCGCCGGACTATCACGTGACCTACGGCGACCAGCTCAAGGCCGAATTCGACTTCGTCGTCGTCGATCGTCGCGCCATCGCGCTCAGCGGCGCGGGCGAAGTCCCGTTGACGCCGGCGGCGGCAGGCCATCTGTCGGGATTTTTCGATTTCATCATCCGGCAGGGACGCGCCGCGCAAGCCTATCCGTGACGTCGTGATCGGGTGACCCGCCGTCGCAGCCTCTCTGGCGGGGTGCGTGTTCCGGCCTCGTTGGAGGTCATCCGCCTTCGGCTCGATGCGCTCGCCTTTGGCGGCGAGGCGGTCGGCCGCGAATCGACCGGCCGCGTGGTCTTCGTGACTGGTGGCGCCCCCGGCGATCTCGTCGACGTCCGTCTCACCGAGACCAAGCGTTCCTTCGCACGCGGCGAGATCGCCGCCTTGGTCGAGCCCGGTCCGGCCCGTCAGGCCGCGCCGTGTCCCGTGCAAGATCGCTGCGGAGGCTGTCCCTGGCAGCATGTCTCCGACGGTGTACAGCACGAGACCAAGCTCAACATCGTGCGTCGCGCGCTCAGTCGCACCGAGGCGGTGGTGCGGCCGCTACTCACCGCGCCCGCCGCACTCGGCTATCGCACCCGTGTGCGCCTCACGCTTCGCGGCCCGCGCGCCGGCTTTCTCGGCCGTCGCTCGCATGAGCTCGTCGAGGTCGCATCGTGCATCGCGCTCGACGCGCGGCTCGATGCCGCGGTGTCGGTGGCACGCACTGTCCTGGCGCCCCATCTGATCACGCACAGCGACGAGGAAGGCCATCTCGAAGGCCTGGTGGCGCCCGACGGCCGGGTGCATCTCGGTCTCGAGCTCATGCGCACCAATGGGCCGCTGCTCGCTGCTGCCGAGAGTCTGCCCGGCCAGGCCGGCATCATCGGCGTCGCGGTCCGCTGGCCGCGTCACCATCGGGTGTTCGGCGAATCCGAGCTGGAGGTAGAGCCAGGGTTTTTCGGCTCGGCGACCGGCTTTGCCCAGGCCAACCACGCCCAGAATCTGGTGCTTCGCCGGCTCGTCACCGAAGCGCTTTTCGGCACCAGCAGCGACGAGCCGCGCATCCTCGAGCTCCATGCCGGCGACGGCAATTTCAGCCGCGATCTCGTCACCCGCGCGCGGCTCTGTGCCGTGGAGTCCGAGCCCCGCGCCGGTCAGCGTCTGCTGGAAAACCTCCGTCGCGTCGCACCGCGTGTGCCCACCGAGCCGTCGCGCTGGACCACGCGCAGTGAGTCCGCCGAACGCGCCTGCGCCCAGCTCATCGCCGCGGGCGAACACTTCGATCTGGTGCTGCTCGATCCGCCCCGCGTCGGTGCCGAGGAGCTCATGGCGCTGCTGCCGGCGTTGCAGCCACGCCGCGTGGTCTACGTCTCCTGCGATCCCATGACGCTCGGCCGCGACCTGGCCAGCCTCGAAAAACGCGGCTACCGGACTGTCTCGGCGCAACCCATCGACATGGTTCCGCAGACCTCGCATATCGAGACCGTGGCCGTGCTCGACCGGACCATGGACGAAGCTACCCCCAGTCCGCCGTGAGCGCCCGCACGCGTTCGCCGATTTCACCTATGGGCAGCCGCGCCAGCCTGCGATCCCGAACCACGGCTTCACCTTCGACGAAGACGTCGGTCACCGCGCGTGCCGACAGCGAATACACCACGTTCTTGACCAGCGACTGCTCCGGCCACAGCGACGGATCGTCGAGGTCGACGAAGCAGAAATCGGCCCGCAGCCCGACCCGGAGATCGCCCGCCGGCACGCCCAGCACCGCGCCACCTCCGACGGTCCCCATGGCGAACACCGCCTCGGCACTGATCACCTGCCCGGCGGCGTCATCGCCGGCCACGGCCCGCCCCACCTTCTGTAACAGGGCACAGGCCCGCATCTCGTCGAACACGGAGACCCGCGAGTTGGAGCAGCCACCGTCGGTGCCGAGCGCGATGGTGACGTTACGGCTCAGCAGATCGACCACGTCAGTGATGCCGTCGCCGAGAAACATGTTGGAGTTGGGGTTGTAAGCGAGGCGCGCGCCAGCATCGGCAAGCAACGCCCGCTCGCCGGCGTCGAACCAGCAGCCATGCACCGCCACCATCGACGGGCCCAGAAGGCCCATGGCCTCCACCGCGCGCAGCGGCGTCTGCCCGTACGTCTTCACCGCATCGCCCACCTGGTAGCGCTCTTCGGCCAGATGGATGTGCCAAGGCACACCCACCGAAGCGGCAGCCTCGGCCCCAGCGCGGATCATGGCCTCCGAAGCCCCATGCAAGGAATGCGGCGCGGCCTGAATCGCCACCGTCCGATCTCCGTGCCAGCGACGATGAAGCGCCAAAAACCGCTCACGCGCCTCGGGCACCGTCTCGCGATACACCTTGGGTGCGCCCTCCCAATCGTAGAAACAGCGGGCCAGCACCACCCGAATTCCCACGCGCTTCGCGGCGGCGATGACCGCCTCGGCATGCTCGTTGCCGCCGTCGTTGAGATAGAAGAAATCGCACACGGTCGTGACGCCGTGGAGGGCCATCTCGGCAAACGCAAACAGCGCGCCCACATGCACCCCGTCGGGACCGAGCCTTGGCGAGTAGCGATATAGCGCCTTGTCGCGCCACTCCAGAAACGACAGATCGTCGCCGAAACCGCGCAACAGCGACTGGAAACTGTGGTTGTGGGCGTTGACGGTCCCCGGCAACATGGCCTTGCGCGGAAACGCGAGCACGGTCTCGGTCGGATGCGACGCCAACAGCGACGCCTGGGACCCGGTCTCGACGATGACCCCGTCAGCCACCCGCACCGCAAAGTCCGTCACCCGACGCCCGCCCACCAGCGCCACCTCGGCCACGAAAATCGGCATTCGCCGACGGTAGCACAGGTGCTACTGTCCTCTCGCATGCCGCCCTCGCAAGATCCGCTCGCCCCGCTGCGCGTCGACAGCCCCGGCCCAGTGTATCTGCTGCACGGCAAGGAACAATTCCTCGTCGATCGCGGCGTGGAGCTCTTGCGCACTCGGGTCCTCGACCCGCGTACCCGCGACTTCAACTACGAGATGCTGCACGGCAAAGAGGCCACCTCGGCCCGCATCCTGTCGGCGGCGCGCACCTTGCCCATGATGGCCAAGCGCCGGCTGGTCCTCATCCGCGACATCGACGAGATGAAGGCCGACGAGCTCGCTGGCCTTTCGGCTTATGTCGCCAAGCCCGCCGTCGAGACCTGTCTGGTCATGACCGCCGAAAAAGTCGACGCCCGTCTCAAGTTCTTCGCCGCCCTCAAGAAGTCTTCAGCGGCGGTCATGCTCAAGCTCGACGCGCTCTACGAGCGCCAGCTGCCGGCCTTTGCCCAGGAAGAAGCCAGGGAGCGCGGGGTGCGCTTCGATCCCGGCGCCGCCCAGATGCTGTGCGACGAAATAGGCGCCGATCTCGGCCAGCTCTCCGACGCTGTCGAGCGACTGGCGTCCTTTGTCGGCGATCGCAAGCAGATCACACTCGGCGACATCGAACAGGTGGTCGCCACCACCAGACAGCGCACCGTCTTCGAGCTCTGCAACGCGGTGGGCGAGGGGAGCCGCGAGCGAGCCTTCCTCATGCTCGGATCTCTCGTCGCTGCGCGGGAGTCGGGCGTCAAGGTGGTGTCGATGTTGGCCCGCCACATACGCCAGCTGGCGACGGCGCGCGAGCTGGTTCAACAGCGCCTGTCGCGCGTCGATCTGGCGCAGGCGCTCGGCATTCCGCCATTCTTCGTCGAAGGGATCGAAAAGCAGGCTCGCCGGCTAGACGGCCAGGGTCACGCAGCCGCGCGGATGCACGACGCGCTGTTCCGCGCCGATCGCGATCTCAAGTCGTCAAGACTCGACGACGCCCGCATCCTGGAGCGGCTGGTCCTAGAGCTGACGGAGTAGTACCAGAACGACTAGAGGTGCTTACTTGGCGACGGCGAGGGTCAGGCGGGAAATCTTGCGCGAAGCGGTCTCACGCTTGAGCGCGCCCTTCTGGGCGGCCTTGTCGATGACGCGGATGGCTTCCTGCAGAGCAACCTGGGCGCCAGCCTTGTCCGCAGACTCGAGAGCCTTGCGCACGCGCTTCACATAGGTGCGCATGGTCGAGAGATGGTGCTGGTTGCGCTCACGACGGTGGATGCGCTGACGGTTGCGTTTTTCGGCCGATGGAACGTTCGCCACTTGGATCTCCCTGCGCTGCTATCTCTGAGGTTCAGTATTTGGGACGCGCATGAATAGACTGTCCCCTAGACCATGTCAAGCAGTGCCGTGCTCTGCCTACTGGCCGCCCACCACACAGCAATGTGGGGATAACTTGTGGAGAACGGCGTGTCGAATCCGAAACACCGTTGAAACAACACGCTCTCTCTGCGGTCGCCTATTTTTTAGGCACAGTGCGTCCAGCCGCCTTCACCTGGGTCCAGATCGCGTCGAGCTCGCCGAGTCCCAGCTCCTTCACCTCGCGACCCGAGGCAATCACGCGATCCTCCACACCTTCAAAACGCGTCTGAAAGCGACGGTTGGCCGCACGCAGCGCTTCTTCGGGCTCGACACCAAGCTTCTTCGCATACCGGCTCACGGCCAGCAGGAGGTCGCCCACCTCAGACGCGATCTCGTCCGCATTTCCACCCGCCACCGCTTCGTCGATCTCGGCCAGCTCCTCGGCAATCTTGTCCTTCACCGAAGCCGCATCGGGCCAGTCGAAGCCCACCGCAGCCGCTTTCTCGCCGAGCCGCTGCGCCCGCAAGAGCGCCGGCAGCGCCTCCGGCACCCCGTCGAGGATGCGCTTGCGCGTGCCCTTTTTCTTGTGCTCGGCCGCCTTGAGCCGCCCCCAGTTGGCCAGCGCCTCCTCGGCGTCTTTGGCCTTCTCGTCGCCGAACACATGGGTATGTCGGCGGATCATCTTGTCCACCAGCACCTTGACCACGTCCTCGATACCAAAATGGCCGGCCCGCGCCTGCAGCTCCGCCTGGAACACCACCTGGAACAACAAGTCGCCCAGCTCCTCCATATGGTCCGTCGCAGAGCCGCCGTGATCGAGCGCGTCGATGGCCTCGATCACCTCGTAAGACTCTTCGATCAAAAACGACTTGAGCGTCTGTAGCGTCTGGTCGCGGTCCCACGGGCATCCGTCGGGCGCGAGCAGTCGCTGCATGAGGGCGACGATGTCGCCAAAATTGCGTCCCTGTTGGAAAATTGGCGTCGGCTGGTCATTCATGGGGTTGGTCATGGCGTTGTCTCTAACTGCGGTTACTATCACGTCCCCGTGACCTCGGCAGCCGACATCAAAGACCGCATCATCTTCGACGACAACGCCGTGTCGGCGCAGCTCTATGGTCGTAACAACGAGCATCTGAAGCGCATCGAGGCCGAGCTCGGCGTCGGCATCCACGCCCGCGGCAACGAGCTCACCCTCATCGGCGCCGCCGATACCGTCGCCGTCGCCCGCGCGCTCCTCGAACAGCTCTATGGTCTCGCCAAAAAAGGCGCGCCGCTCGACCCGCCCGACGTCACCCGCGCCATCGCCGTCCTACGCGGCGACAGCAAGGCCGTGATCAAAGACATCTTTCAAGATCAAGTCTTGTCAGGCTCGACCCGTGCCCGCCCCATTACCCCCAAGGGCCTGGCGCAAAAACGCTATGTCGACGCCATCCGTGCCAAAGACATCGTCTTCGGCATCGGCCCCGCCGGCACCGGCAAGACCTATTTGGCGATGGCCATGGCCGTTCGTTATCTCGTCGACAAACAGGTCAAGCGCATCGTCCTGTGTCGTCCCGCCGTCGAGGCCGGCGAAAAACTCGGCTTTCTGCCCGGCACCATGGCCGAAAAGGTGAACCCTTATCTGCGCCCGCTCTACGACGCGCTCCACGACATGGTGGAGTTCGAGCGCGCCGAGCAGCTCATCGAGCGCCAGGTCATCGAGGTCGCGCCCTTGGCCTTCATGCGCGGCCGCACGCTCAGCGATTCTTTCGTCATTCTCGACGAGGCGCAGAACTCGACCACCGAGCAGATGAAGATGTTCCTGACCCGCCTCGGCTTCGGCAGCAAGGCCGTCGTCACGGGCGACATCACCCAGATCGATCTGCCGGGCGGCCAGCGCTCTGGTCTCGTGGAGGCGCAGCAGCTCCTCGCGGATGTCCCCGGCATCGGCATCTGCAAGTTCACCGACGTCGACGTGGTCCGCCACCCGCTCGTGCAAGCCATCATCAAGGCCTACGACGCCAAGGACGCCCGCAAGGAGGCCGAGGCTGCCGCACTGGCCGCCGCACGCCTTGCCAAGTCGGTACCCAGCACAGTAGAAGCCCCCGTCGACAAGATCTGATACCATCCACCTACCGTGGCGCCGCCCCACAGCCTCAACACCCTCGCCGATTTGGTCGAGATCCTCGGCAGCGACCAACGCTTCCTGATCTTTCAGGTCCAGCAGCTCGCCGACGACGCCGTCGAGCTGCGCCAGGGTGAGGTTCGACTGGTCCTCTACCCAGCGGCCATGCTGTCGAGGCCCGCGGCGGCCGAGGCCATCTTCGAGCGCGGCACCGGCGCCAGCCTGCCAATTTTCGTCGGTGTCGAAGCCGAGCTCGATGGCGTCGACGAGCTGCGCGACCACGCCGATCTGGCGGTCATCACCTTGCCGCTCTCGCCGGCGCGTCTCTACGTCACCCTCAAGAATTATCTCGATCTGGTGTCACTGCGCGTGCGCGCCAACGAGCGCGGTCGCTGGGCGGAGCGTTATCGTTACGAGCTCGGCGAGCTCATCGCCATCGCGCGCGCTATCTCGTCGGAGCGCGACATCCGCAAGCTCCTCGGGCTCATCCTCGAAAAGAGCCGTTTTGTCACCGGCGCCGATGCCGGCTCGGTCTATATCGTCGAGGGCGACGCGCTCGATCCCCGCCAGCGCACGCTGCGTTTCACCGTGTCGCAGAATGACTCCCTGCGCATCGACTTCCGCGAATTTACGCTGCCCGTCGACGAGCGCAGCATCGTCGGCCGCGCGGTCATCTCGCGTCAGGTCATCAACATCCCCGACCTCTATCAGCTCGACCAGCCGGGCAAGAACCCGTGGGGCTTCGTCCACGACAAACAGTTCGATCGCAAGACCGGCTACCAGGGCCGATCGATGCTGACCGTCCCCATGACCACCCAGCGCGACGAGGTCATCGGCGTCATTCAGCTCATCAACAAGCGCCGCGAAGGCGCAGGCCGTCTCCAGTCCGAAGAATCGTTCGACAAATGGGTGCAGCCGTTCGACAAACGCTCCGAAGAGCTGGTGCAGACACTGGCCTCGCAGGCCGGCATTTCCCTCGAGAACACGCTCCTTTACGCCGACATCCAGCGGCTCTTCGAGGGCTTCGTCAACGCGTCGGTCACTGCCATCGAGTCTCGCGATCCGACCACCTCGGGCCATTCATATCGCGTGGCCAATCTGTCGGTGGCGCTGGCCAAGTCGGTCGATCGCGAATACCAGGGGCCGTACACCCACGTCCGCTTCACCCCCGACGATCTCAAGCAGCTCGAGTACGCCGGGCTCTTGCACGACTTTGGCAAGGTCGGCGTCCGTGAAAAGGTCTTGGTCAAGGCCAAGAAGCTCTACGAGACCGACCGCGACCTCATCCTCGCGCGCTTCGACTTTATCCGTAAGACCATCGAGGCAGAGGCGCTGGGGCTCCGACTCCAGCGGCTGCGCGACGGCAACCCCGAGGGCGATCTGCAGGCCAACGCCGAAAAGCGGGTGGCCGAGATCGACAAGTTCATGACCTTCATCTTGAAGGCCAACGAGCCGACGATCATGGCCGAAGGCTCGTTCGAGATGCTGGCGGAGATCGCCGAGCGCACCTACGTCGACGCGCGCGGCCAGGTGCAGCCCTATTTGACCCAGGCCGAGGTCGGCGCGCTCAGGCTGCCGAAGGGCTCGTTGACCTCGGAAGAGCGGCTCGAGATCGAGAGCCACGTCGTCCATACGTTTCAGTTTTTGGAGACCATTCCCTGGGGTCGTCGCTTCGGGAAGATCCCCACCATCGCCGGCAACCACCACGAAAAGCTCGACGGCACGGGCTACCCCAAGGGCCTCTTCGCCGACGACATCCGCGTCGAGACACGCATGATGACCATCGCCGATATCTTCGACGCCCTGACCGCGTCGGACCGGCCGTACAAGAAAGCGGTGCCTCTCACCAAGGCCCTCGACATCATCGCCGACGAGGTCAAACAGGGAAAGTGCGACCCAGAGCTGTTTCGCATCTTCGTCGACTCGAAGTCGTGGCGCGGAATCCTGCCCGGTGAAGGCGCCTAGCTCCGCTCCGAAGTTGCTCGTCGCCCTTCGGGGTCGCGCGCGCCGAATCCCCGACGGCACCGTGGCCGAGCTCGGTCGTCGTCTGCGCCGCGCCATGCGCGCCGCCTCTGCCAATGGCGAGGTTTCGTTGTCGCTCAGCGACGACAAAGAGCTCCTCGCGCTCAATCGCCAGTATGCCGGTGAAGACCACGCCACCGACGTCCTGTCGTTCTGCCAGGAAGACCCAAGCTTGCTCGGCGACGTCATCATCTCCGTCGAGACCGCCGAACGGCAGGCAGGTACGGCCAAACACTCCATGCTGGCCGAGCTCACCCATTTGTCGGTGCATGGCCTCGTCCATCTGCTGGGCTACGACCACGCCACCTCTGCCGAGGAGAAGGTCATGTTCGGCTACGAAGCACGTCTGCGCGCCCAGGCCCGCGGCGCCGGCCCGGTCCGTCGCCAGCCGCGGCCCTAATCAGCGCGCAAAGGTCGCATGAAGCGTCACGGTCGTCGGTGACAAGAGCGCATCGAGCACGACCTCGCCGCGATAGGCTTCGTCACCCTGGATCGTATTGGCGACGATCGACAAACGCCCACCGCGGTTGACGGTATCGAGCGTCAGCGCGATCGGAGCCAGCGCGTCGTCGCAGCGACGTCGTGGCACGAGCTCATTGCCGTCGACGGTGAGGATCATCGCGCCGGCATCGGCATCGAGACAGCGGCGCCCGTCGGCAAAGCTCCACGACAGCGTCAAGGGCCCAG
>Ga0123338_10001284_pt1 | contig 24393 bp, 23 predicted proteins | sample grotaG_FD_89793 | JGI IMG/M metagenome (GOLD analysis project Ga0123338, IMG submission 89793) | Glacier valley bacterial and archeal communities from Borup Fiord, Nunavut, Canada, to study Microbial Dark Matter (Phase II) -... | ecosystem: Environmental > Aquatic > Freshwater > Ice > Glacier ...
AGTTTGTCCGCAGCAAGTCCTTCAGGATGCTTAAAGTCGATATAGATCATATCAGCTTCCTTACGGAATTCAAAAGGAGTCGTTATACGAGTAACAATACGTATTATAGTGTCAGTACTATTTTTGTTTTTCACAGAAAAGGGGGTAATTCGCAATATTGGCGTCACAAAAGATCGTGTTTCAAGTGAACGCTGAAGTTTTTTAGGTAAAATAGAGTTTTTAATAGTTAATGTAACGTATCCAGGTGTTTTAACAGGTGTATCTACGTTTATACCACCGCCAACCTTTACTGACACTCTGGACAAGCCATTTACCTGCTGAAAATCAATCATCTCAATTGTCGCAAGGCTATTCGACTGAGATACCACTTTCTGATTCCTAGCAGTTTTTATGTCAGTAACTACCGGCTTTATAGGATCCAGCTTCACTTCAGCTTTTGGCTCTATAGCAGTCACTGGTTTAACAGCAGGGTTATCAGATTTGGTCGAAGTCAGTTTTGTATTACTATTCTCATCAACGGGCCTGGAATCAAGAATTATCTCAACGCCTGCAAGAGTTTTAGCTGTATTTGCTTCGGGAAAGGTACCATTTACAGAATCCAGAACGACTCGAACCTTATCGGGATAAAGACCTATTCTGGCTGAGGCGACACCAGCGGCGTTCAGAGGCAACAAACGAGAAGAGAGGCCGCTTCGTACATTCATCAAATCAACAACGTAGCGTTCAGGTTTATTGAGTCTGAAAGAATTAAAGGAACCAATTGGACCGTCAAGAGCAAGAGTTATTACGTTATTATTGACAGAAATATCGGTAAGAGTTCTTGGTAGCACTTCATTACTTGTCACTGCGTCTGGAAGCGGTTCAGCAACGGTGGGTATTACATCTGAAGTTTTATTTATTAAGGAAGAAGGAGTAGTATCTATCAGCAACGGAAAGGATATCTTTAACTCACTGGCATCGGATGCAACGGCAGTAATAACAGCGTCGCTATCACGTACAAGTTCAATTTCAAGTCTGGTCAAAACACCCGCATCAGTATCAAAACGACTGGCAGAAATAGATTTAAAATTACCTTTGTTAATTATTACAGGTGCGGACAAGTTTCCCTGTGTTACTTGGGAAAGATCAATAACAAGCCGAAGAGGCGATGTTGTCTTGTAACTTGTGTATGTAGCGGAAGAACTCAGCTTAATTGTCAATTCAGTAGCAAAACCATCACCTGTCGGAACAACAGATTCAACCCTGGCAAGCTTTCTTGTGTTTAGCAGCTCGGCGGAAACGGCAACAGACGATAATGCAAACATACATACTGCCATTATTGAATATGTTAACAGCGCAATTCTTAATGAATGATTCTTCCACTTCATGCGAAACTCCTTATTGTTTCCTGGGAAGGGTAAGTTTAATATTTTCTTTACGGATTCTGCCGTTGTCATCTACATACTGCTCCAGAATATCAACGCCATTTGAGGTAATTGAAACGACTTTGCCATCGTTTTTGCCAATAAACATCCCTACTCTCAGGACATATCCTTTTCCAGCAGGATCTGTAACCATGGCACGGTTTTCACGTCCGCCCGTGATTATGCCAATAAGCTTAAACTGGCCCACGTCAAAACTATGGATCGGCAAAGAATTGCGCTTTGCCTTTTTTAAGGCATTAGCTGTATTCATAGGTTCTGATTTAGCTGCAACAAAAGGTTTAAATGGATCTTTTTTATTAGTGAAATCGAATTGATTTGATGATACTGGGGGGACACGTAAAGCGGAACTTACCACAGCCTGAACAGCCACCGGACGAAGCAGAACAACACTCTTTAGTGGTTTAACTGGAACAGGGACAGGTGCCTGAGTCTGGTTTTTATCGCAGGCTGAAATCACCATCGCACACACAAAGACAACAGCGGTCATTTGCAGGTTATGAGCAATGCTCAGCCTTTTTCCAACAGAACACAACTCCATTAATGCAGTTGGCACGTTGTTAGTGGTCAAGTTACGACTATTTTGAGGCAGCAGGTTTTTTATCATCCTTAATCTCTTTCTTATCAAGGAAGCGGAATGTGGTAGCTAGACACGTAACCTTGGTCATCATGCGATTATTTACGCTCTTGATATCAGAAAACGACACATTAGTAATATTTACTATTCTCGGCAAGTTTGCAACTGCAGCAAAAAAGTTAGCAACACTGAAATATGACCCTGATACAACAATATCTACAGGAACATCAGCATAGAAATCTTTAGTAACTTCAGGCTTTGGGCGAAATGTAAGAAAATCGAGTCCGGCGTTTTTCCCTAATGAGGTAATACTGGTCAAAAGAGATGGGATTTCTTTGGAATTCGGCAACTCTGCCAGAGCTAACAGTAACTCTTGATTAAGCTGTTCGTATTCCAGTTTCAGCTTTGGAAGATTATTGGCTGTTCTGGTCTTATCATTAATTTCGTTCTCCAACGTGGAGATTTCAGCTTTCAACCCATTAAGTTCTTTATATTTGGGAAGGTATAAGAACCAAATTAAAGCGGCAGCTTCAAGTATTGAGACCAGGACAAGAATCAGAATCTTCTGCTTTGTCGGAAGCTTAAGTATTTTCTCTACACTAGGATCCATATCAGACCACCTGAACGATATGCATTATTTTTTAACCACTGGTACAACTGAAGGATCCGCAAGCTCTGACTCCAACTTCATCGTCAAATCAAACTTTTTCAGCTTTGTCCCGGCAACCTCAGTTTGTTCAGAAACCATCAACTCTACATTCATAAAGTTGCTAGAAGACTCAAGGGCTTTCATAAAATAGGCAATCAGATCCTCAGTCAAAGCAATACCTGATATTTTAACATCGGGACCTGATTCACTATAATTTGTAAGCCACAACTTATCTGGGGTGAGATCACTCAAGCTTAATAATCTTTGAGCCGGGCCGGTTTTGTTTTTTCTCAGCTGAGAAAGGACACCAAGCTTTTTCTTGACCTGCTCTTTCAAAGCTTTTAGTTCTTCTATTTTGCCAATTTTCTTTTTAAGTTCATTTATTTTATTATTAGCTGTAACGATGTCTTCTCTGGCCGCTGTAATTTGAACACGCTTAACCATGTAAAGGGACGCTACAACAATAGCAATTACAATAACAACAACACTAAATATTACAATCTGCTGTATTGCAGTTTCTTTTTTCTTGGCTGCCCTAACGGGTAAAAGATTAATTTTTATCATTTATCCCCTACCCTCCTGATAGCAAGCCCGACAGGTACCGCCATAAACGGCCCAATTTCCTGAAGGTATTCAGGATCGAAATCTTTTTCATTATAGCTTAGTTTTGCAAAGGGATTAAGCCTTTCAACCTGCAAATCAGTTTTATCAGCAATAGCATTGATAAGATTGTATACTTTAGAAGACCCTCCGCTAACAAAAACACAGGAAATACGATCATCATTCGCTGTAGAGTTATAAAAGTCCAACGAACGTCGTATTTCCTGAGAGATAGTTTCATTAACCTTTAGTATCACATTCAGAAGTGGTTCATCCGTTGATTCACTTACAAGAAGTTTTGCCGTTTCAGCATCTTCTCCGCTAAGACCGATCTGTTTCTGAATCTCTTCTGAATAAAGATTGCCCCCCATTTGCACATCTCTAGTAAACAGAGTAAGTCCATCTTTAATGACATTTATATTCATCACACTGGCACCAATGTTAACCAGAGCGATAATATCATCAGAACTATAGTCGTGATTGGCTTCAAAAGCATTCTGAACGGCAAATGAATCTACATCAACGACAGACAACTGCAATCCAGCTTCACTAAATACAGCTACGTAATCGTTGATAATATCTTTCTTGCTTGCAACGAGCAGTACATTCATTTTTGAAGGGTCGTTGCTGTCTGGAGAGAGTATCTGAAAGTCCATATTAACATCATTGATGTCAAACGGGATATACTGTTCAGCCTCCCACGAGATCTGATCTTCAAGCTCTTCCTGAGGCATTGCCGGAAGAACTATTTTTCTGATAATAACTGAATTCCCAGAGATTGAGCAGACAACGTCCTTTATCTTTATACCGAGACTTGAAACCAAGTTTTTTATTACTGTAGCAATTGAAGAGCTGTCCATCAGAGTGTTGTCAACTATAGACTCTGGCGTTAAAGGGAAAATACCTACATTCAACAACTGCAAGGACCCTTTATTGTCCTTTAGCTGAATCAGCTTCACCGAACTTGAGCCGATATCTATTCCTACTACCTCTTTTTTATTCTTGAAAAAAATCATATTCAGTCCCGTTTATTCCTGATCCTGAAATACTTTATTTTTGTCTGCGAGAGTAAATCCAAGAGCCAGGATGATTTTCCTCATGGTCTCCATCCGACACTTCTCGCCACGCTCAACCCTTCCAACTGTAAGCACAGAAACACCAGCTTTCCGGGCAAGCTCCGACTTGCTCATTAGCCTAGATTCACGAATTACTTTTACACTATTTTTATTTTCCATATCAAGATCAATCCATAAACTAAATATACTTTTATAGGAATTTACTATAATTAAGCTATTTGTCAAGATAATATCACATAATTATGCATATAATATAAAAAAACTTACCGGCAAAATTTTCCTGAACTTTCAAATTGCTTTGGAAAGCGCTGCACTGATAATGCAACAGTTCTAAAACTCATATAACACAGAGAGCGTTCCCCTCTCCAGTGGTCTTGATGAGCCTGAAGCAGACACCTCTATGCGATACACATAATGCGAAACAAGCGGGCTGGTACCACTTCCACCGGATTCCCCGGTACCACCGCCATTCATTGGACCACCATCCGGTGCAGGTATATAGGGCACTCCAACGCTTGTATCTACAATTTTTGACTGGACTATATAGTTTTGCCCCTGCAAACTGGGCAATGTGAGTGAAAAGTCAGGGGCAATTCTAGGATCTAGGCTAGTGCGATCGGCAGGATTCGATGCACAGGCTGCCGGCCAACTTCCAGAGGCTGTAGAAAGCTTCGCTATCAAACATGCATTCGTTACATCTGAGCGTGTGAACAAATTAGCCCCAAATGCTGCCTCGGCCAAAGTTCTTGATGATGTAATACTAGGAATACCTACACTATTGGTATTAAATAATTCCGCCAGTATTTTTGGCATAACTTCAAACATTTGCAGTTCCGCACCACCATATGAAGCTTCCACAGCATTCTGATATGACTTTTTAATTCCGCCCGTCCTGGTATTCTGGATAACAATCGAGAGGATTCCCATGACAATGACCAAACAGATCATGGTGATCATTAGTGCGGTTATAAGGGCAAAACCATTTTCATTCCTATTAATCTTCATTTTTTACCCACCTCAACACATATCGTTGGCAACAGATCAACCCAGATTCTTTGGTTTTACGACAACACGGTAAACCTTCCAGCGATAATTCAACATATTGGGAGTTGTCAGGTCAACTGAACCCGGTACAATTTGTCCGGGCCTTTCAACTAATGGACCTTCACCCGCGTCTGCAATTGGCAATGCGTTGTTTGTATTGCTAAAATTGGGATCCCGCATGCTATCCTGAACCAGCAAATAGACCTTAATCTGCCTCAAGCGCCTGCGAACCTCTGCCGGGTCCCTCATAATTGTCAGAATATCCAGACCATTAAGACCGCCACCTCCTGGCGCAGTAACAGTATTAGGAAGTACGCCATCATCTGAGCTGCTGAGGACATCTATCACATTACTTCCTTCGGGGTTGGCCTGAGTGTTCCATCCCAGCACAATCTGCATATCTGCGACACAATCAAGAATCGGGATTTCGGGAAGAAGAGTCCCGTCTAGATGACTCATAACCGCCTTGTACAGCACACCAGTAGCTGGTGAGCATGAGGTCGGAAACCCGTTATCCGGACGCCTAACATAGTAATCAACACGATTGAACGGTGCTCGAAGATTAGCGGCACCTTGAATGCCATAAAAATAGTACCTCTTCCCGATCGCTGGAGTGTAAGTAGCACTAGCAGGATCGGTGAATGAAATTTCATAATTTGTCGGTGCAGTTTTTACAAGACTATGTTCAAGCACCCCCCTCTTTGCATTGTATGTTTGCGTAAGGGCGATCACTATATTGCCGTTTACTAAATCATCTGTCCCCCACTGATGGGGAACACCGTCATCCGTAACATAGGTCCAACGCTGTGCTATTGCATTATTGCCGACTGTCGTCGCCTTAATTGCCATATAATCGGTGCCGTTCAACACTACATTGGCAGCGAGAGGAAGATTATTACCGGTCACAATAGCCCGCGGAGTGTTATTAGAATCATTATACGGTGCAGCCGCCACCCCTACCGCCTCAGCATAAACAGGCAGGTTATCGGTATTCGTAAAAAGACCTAGACCGGCCTGAGCCAAATCATGTCGGAGCATTTCAAGGCCGATAACCCCTTCAATATTACTTTCCTCGCTTCGCTGTACGATGTTGCCCTTGCTAAGAACAATATTCAGCGCTGATGAAGTAATCACCATTACAACGACAAACATACCCATCACGATCAGTATTTCTACCAAACTGAATCCGGCATTTGAATTGATTATACGACGCATTAAGACCTACCTCGTTTCTTAGTTGGCAAGTGTATTGGTAACAAGGGTTGAAACACTGTGGGCATGGAAAATTTGACCGTCTGCTACACCGGTATCCCCTCTTTCCAACCAACGGACTTCAACGCTGACGCCACTGGAATTAGTATTAGGAATAGGAGCTACTGTTGTTATAATTGTGTACCTCATCCTCACTGCGCCTGTCAGGATATCTCGTGGTACGGTACTGTTAGCCAGATTTGCATATGGCACGGAACGATTGTTAACAAGGAACTGTTCTGCCAAGACCACCGCATCGTTTCGAATCTTGTTGCTCATGTTCTGCTTCATGGCCACATTTATAGAGGTGAGAAGAGCAAAGAGCCCGACTGTGAGGATCAGAATGGCGACCATGAATTCAACAAGAGTGAAACCGCGTTCAGCGCGATTGACATGTATTGGCATTTATCATTCTCCCCACATTATTCCTGGCTCTATCTACAAGAATACACCCATCGCCTACACTCGGATCAACCGGGGTAACAACAATGGCAAAATCAAAGGGTGGATTAACAACGCTGCCTGGCAAGATAACGCTGTTAATTAAGATGGTTGCATATCCTCTTTCGTCAAACTCAATCCGATCAGCAGGCAGGGCGTTAAATGGGACCAAAGCCCCCCCTGTCAATCGTTGAATATCATACGTAAGAATTCTGGCAGGCGGTACGCCGGAAGCAGGAAGTGGAACTGCACCGGGCGCTGGTTCCCATAAAACTGTGGCAGGATTTAACCATTGAAAATGCAGCAGATTTGGACCGATCAAAATGCGGTGTTGTTCCTTCCGATGCATTGCCGACAGCCTGAAGCTGGAAATATCAGACTGAATCTCCCTGATCTGTTTTTCCATACTTCTTCTTCTTATAATTTGACCATATTGAGGTATGGCAATTGCGAGTAATATACCTATCAATGCAATTACAATCAGCAATTCAATCAGTGTAAAACCTCTCCTGTTCATTTGCTATCGCTCCTGAATATGCAGGATTTTTTTACTTGGGAAATGTTCGGAATTTGACAAGACTGGAGGGTTATCCTGTCCCGTTAGTCCGGTACTCTGTGCGCCTTCCCTGTTGCCACTATTTACAATTGATTGTAAAGGGCTACCTGTAGGGGGAACATATCCACCACTAGTAGACGGACGACCGAGACCGATAGTTTCTGTAGCTCCTGTTGTTTTCTGCAACAGGACAACCCCTGTTAGTGCTGCTGAAGGTGCGTCACCATTGTTATAATTGATTGTCCAGACCGATGTAGTACCGCCATAACTGCAAATATCTGTAGTTGGTTTCATCGCCACAAAAAAGAGAGTACCAAGCGATGTAGCTGTCGGATTTGTGACAATTCGTTGCGCACCGGAAGCTCCACCCGCCTGGGCCAGATTAATCTTCCAGCCACCTTTAGAAGAGTCAACTGTATTTATGGTTGTAGTTTGATCTACAATAGGAAGAGATATAGATGCGGTACAGCTTGAATTACTCAAATCATTTATTTTTAGCAAATCAGTATTTGTAGTTACGTAACAGGGGTCCTTGATTCCATAAATAGCTTCCTGTTGGCCGGTATAATCCTCATCTATTGAACCGCTTTTGTAAAAGTAGCGTCCTGTACCGAAAAACAACCATAACTCTTTATTTGTTTTATTCTGCAGCTTTGCGACAGAACTGGTCACCGGACCGATACCGCTTATTACGGTTGAAACCCTCCAATTGGCCGGATCCGGATCATCGCCGGTCAATAGCCTCAAGACACCCCCCTTGGCAAACTTCCCCAAAGATGGGGAACCAGCAATACTATCCTTTGTCGTATACCCAAGGTACAACCCATCGTCACTGTAAGCACCACTTCTGGTAATATTCCATTTATCCGTATCGATGGGAGAATTATACAGGCTGCCTCCAAATGCATTATCCGGCATTGTTGCCACTGTTGTATGGGGCACACCCGAGATCAGAGCAGAAGTGTCTCTCGAAAAAGTTCTTAAGGGCACACCTGTCTTAAGGTCCAACACAAATAATGACAGTGGCTGATCAGAAAACCCTTTCATCTGGTTTGTAACAGGATCAATCGGCCCGGTAGGGCCAGATGCAAGTACCACATACCAGTTGCCATTTTTCACTGATGATGCACCTGTATCAGAAGAGTCCTTGATCCTCATCACGGCTGGGCCGACAGTACTGAAGCCGAGGCGCGGACTGGAAAACTCCCAGAGGAGCTGCGGATTGGTGGGATCAGTGACATCCATGGCAAAGTATGATGAATATCCAGTACCGGAACTGGAAGCAGGGGTTTTTACGCAATCAGTACAGGTGGTCGCGCTGTCGCGGGTTGCTCCGCCCAACCCCATGCTACCGATCAGTACGGTCCGCCAGCTCGCAGGATATTTTTGACAAGCAGGACCGCTGCAGGATGTAACTGATTGACATACAGCTAACGAACCAGTGCAATCGGAGTCAACAGAACATTTTGTCTTATCGTTACTGCAATATTTATCCACTAGGCCGATACTGGCATCAATAAGATATGGAGTAGAATTTACAAAATAGAGGTGGCTATAGCTCGGGTTTCCGAGATGTTTGAGATAGGGTAGGACATTCTTAGGCACAAACGCCCAAAGCTCCTTTCCCAGATCAGTCACGGGGGTAGTATTGTCGCCATTTTTCAGTTCAGACAAATAACCAATTGAAGCAGTATTTTTACCTGTTTTGAAAGCGTGTAGCATGCCATCGTTAGCGCCGGCTATTGCAATGTTTCGTTCTGCATAAACTTTAGAACTTACGAATGTGCCATAGCTTGTATCTCTGTATCCACCCTGGGCAAGGCTATACGAGTTGATGCTTACTGGAGTAAGCATACGGGGGGTTGAACCGATAATATCACCCAGCTTCCAGACGTTGGTCGTGCCGCCAATTGTAACTCTTTTATCGCGATATCCGGTGATATAATTACCCAAAGTGTAGTTGATCACATTAGTGGCATCCGCATCAATACTGGCCACGTCTAAATATGGCTTAAGCTTAGTGAGATTTGATGTTCCAAACACTATTCTGCTGCCTTGATAGGTGGCCACAGTGGGGTCATTGACATAAACGGTCCTGTCACTTGCAGAGCGTGACCACAAACTCTTACCAGCTCGCCAGAGTGCTTTAACATCATCGACGGAAACATTTCCTGCAGGAGTATCTGGTGTGTCAGCACCACCATCACCGTTTGCATCATCATAAAGATTTACTCTGGTCTGCGAACCTTCAAAATCAAACGATGCAATCTTGTCGTCTTGAAGCCGAAGCTTATTACTGGATGAGGAATCCTCGCGAATGTTAATATATTTCAACATCGGATCAATATAATACCATAGGGATTGGATTTCTCCCAGCCATGTAGCTTTTGTACTTGCCTCGAACTGCTTTTCCGGAAAATACAGCGCCTGCAAAAGCATGGCACCGCTACTGTCATTATTTCCCATAACTGATGCTGCTGTTCCTGATGATGTGTTTGCCTGAATATCGTTTATTGCCTTGGCAATAGCTGCCTGCAAAGCAGCGCCATCAGTTGCCTCATAAAAGTTGGTTGGCTGTCCGGTTTTTTCCTTGTCCCATTCCGCACATTTTGCATCCCATGTACCGCTCGGATTACAATTTACACGGGGATAGGTAACTGTCCGACTGTCGGAAGGCAACGAAGTAAACGAATACGGCCAACTGTTTGCGTCATCATCATCATATCCGCCAAATAGCGCCGTGGTTTTCATAGATTGTTGCCCAAGAACTGAGTCGCCAAATGCGTAGACAGCATAAGTCCTTACATTCTGACTACCAGCCAGCTCAGAACGCATGTCGGTTTTACGCATATCATGCGCATATCCTACAGGATCAATTGAACTGCTCCATTCACCGTCTGATATCAGTAATACATATGATTTTCTGCATGGGGCTGGAAGGTTGCCAGCTTCATAAAACGGGTCCATAAGGTAGTTTGCTTTGCCAATAACAGTACTCTCACCGACTGCGGTCATAGAGTTCGACTGCTGGTAATAGTACTTCGCCTCTCTTAATGCCTCTCCAGTAGGAGTTCCGCTGTAGGCTAACTCCGAATTGATAGCGGCTAAATAATCCGCCAGCGGTTTATTTTTACCGGTCCGGTAGGCAACATTGTTTGAGATAGAACCATTAAAAACTGAAAGTTCCAAGTCTACGAGGGTTGGATACATGGACTGGACAATTCCGGTTATGTCTGTTGTAGGTGTCGTAGTCTTGACATCCATGGAGTAGCTGGAACCGGTGCCGATAGCGCAGGCGTAACCGGACTGATTTTCCACCTTTAAAACCCTGGTAGTGGTAGCGGATGCGGTTACTGTTAACTTGCAATGCAGAGCAGTATCAGTAAAGACATAACGTGCCCCCTCACTCTCTATAACATCAGTAGTAGAAGATTTAACCCGTCCGCCTGTTAATATTTTACGCAAAGCATCAGTGCGAGTAGTTACAGCCCAATTGAGCAGATTACCAGACACACAACCTGTTGAGATGTTCCCTTTCCTGTCTGTATTAGTACAGACGGAATTTTCCTCAAAAAAACCACTGGCATTATACTTGTAATAAATATTACTTTTGAAGCTTCCATAATAATCCCTGCCAGTATCGTACAAGAATTTTGCTGCCGGAGTTGAATAGGTACCGCAATTAGCAACCTTGCTACTGTCATAAGAGCTAAAAGCCGAACAATCTAGATAAGCCGGGAACTGCATGGAACCTGAAAAATCTAGTACCATATTGATATTTGGTTTAACTGTTGATGCCAAGTATGGAGGTACCTGGCAGTAAGTGCTCTGAGATGCCCCAGTCGTTGGGTAGGCCCCATAAACAGGCCACGCACAAAACATTGTAATGATTATCAACAGAACTATTTTTCCCATGTTCACTACCTCACTTTCATAAAAACCAGAAGTGGACTGACAAATCCCCCTGAATTAACCAAAAATACAAAGGGAAAGCAGGGCCCTTGCCTTGTTGCTTTAATAAACTATAGGAACACTATTTAAATATATTAGGATTTAACAACACTAAGGCACCTAAACCAACTAAGGCAAGAATGGTAACTGTGACAATAACATTCCTTGTTTTAAACGCCTTTGCCATCAACTGCTCCGTCGGAGTAAGTATTTTACCTTGGCAGTAAATGCACACTTTCAGTTTTGAAACAATCAGTTTATGACAGTACGGACAGTTAACTATGGCTTCCTTGACCAGTGTTTTTTCATGTTGCTTCAGCCTACGCTCCACCTGCTTTTCTGCTTTCAGCTCTTTATATTTTTCATATTCACGGGCGTAATCTTTGTAGATCAGCGATCCGGTTATGGTTGCAAACAGTTCTTCGAGCTGTCTAAGATTTTCAGATGCAGTGCCGCGCTCAGACGAATCTGACGTGGTCATGGCTTTGCCATACTCGTCCTTAAGCTTCCGGTAGGTTCTCTCCACCTGCTCTGGATTGTCACTGAACGAAAGTCCCATCGCTTTGTAGCAAAGTTCTATATCCGACAACTCTTTTTCAGAAACATCACTCATGCATTTTCCCCCTTCGCATATCAATTGCAGCAAAAATATCCGCTAGTAAATCTATATGTCGTAACTGCTCAATAACATAAAGCAAATTTAGTGCCACAAGCAAATGGTGTCTATACAACTGTAATATCAGCTATTTCACACTGGTTTTTGACAGCTATGCAATTTATACATAAAAAATGGCATAAAGAAGGCCCCTTGCTATGCAATATTTTCATAGCAAGGGGCCTTATGTTATCAGTGTTTCAGTGAACCAACTACAATTTTCCCCAGACACCATTGGTACATCGACGCAAAACATACCCAACTGCAGACGAATTTGCCGTAAGTGCCATGGCGCACCCCTGATTGCTTACCAGATATACAGTACCAGCATTGCTGGTCATATCCTGATTACAGACCATAGAGTTGTTGACTTGAAAAGTCACACCATCGTCTGACACGGCCAATCCAGGTACCGGCCCGCAAGTACCATAGCCGAAACGGAGACCACCACCTTTGCCGGCCACCTTGAATGATCTCAGGACCTGATCGTCGGATGTATTCCACCTTCCATCCTCACCCCGGCCTGAAACCAATGCTACCGTGCTGTTGACAGTATTGAACGTTACAGCACAAGGTTGATCCGATGATAAAGACAATGCTTTTGCTTCTTTGACAACCTGACAGATGTCATACATGGCAATCTTTAACGTACTGTTGCCATAGTAGGATGCCACCACCGGTATTGAAACTGCACTGATACAGGCGATAATTGAAAGAACGATGACAAGCTCTACCAAGGTAAAGCCTTCAGCCTTAATACTACTGCATTTTTGCGCCATAAGGGACCACCCTCAAGAACGGCATTAACTGCAAAAGCTGTCGGCTCTACATCGCTTTATCTGGGGAGAGCCAGCCATTTCCCCTCTACTTCTCTTCCAGCATTTTTTTCATCGTTTCCGCATCGCGCATTCCTACCTGAATAGTTCCATCCGGGAGCACCATAGTCGGGGTACCGGAAATACCGTTGGCAGCGGCAAATTTAGCAATTTCATCAATAGACTTTTTGCTGCTTTCCTTGGTCGGCTTGGGGATTTCCTTGCCCTCAAAGGCCTTGTCCAGAAGGTCTAGGTTTTTTGTTTCAAGCACGGCTCTGGACTTGTCATAGGCACCGGGGTGCATTGGCAGCGGAAAAAGCATGATATGGATTGCAACATCAGGGGCAATCTTTGCCAGTTTTTTCAGTTCGGCATGACCTGTCCTGCAGTACGGACAGTCCGGATCGGTAAATACGTACAGTTTTTTTGTGCCTTTGGGGTTACCCATAATCACGGCATTTGCCACAGGTATAGTTTTAACATCGACAGGCTTCAGTGGCTTTGGCTGTGGCAGTTCGTCTTTATGGGCAATTACCTGCTCAAGATTTTCCAGATCAAACACGGCACCCTGGACAAGGTGCTTCTTACCGTAATCCATAAAGAGAACGCCCTTGCGACCATCTCTCTCGATCAGCATCTCATACAATCCCTTTGCCGGGGATTGCCGTACAGAAGTAACTGTACCGCCGATTTTTTTAATGAGGCCAGTTGCTTCCTGCGGAGTCATGGTGTGGCAGGAAGCACACTCACCTCCGCACCCCTCCTTGGCCATTGCATAAGAGGATGAAGCGGTAATAATAGTGAGCACTGCAGCAAGACAAAGTTTTTTCAGCATGTGTATTCCTTTCAAAATTAGTTTTGTGTCACAGTATCCCATATTCCTTGATTTTGTAAAGCAGTGAACGATGGCTTATTTCAAGTATTTTTGCAGCTTGCGTGCGGTTACCACCTGTTTTTACAAGCGCCTTGCGAATCAATTCACGCTCAATGGTATCTTCGGCTTTTTTAATAGAAAGATTTTCATCGTCAGCTGGTTCTTCCCAACGATCTTCCTCAGTAATTCGAATGGCAGGAGGCAGGCAGGCGGAGGTAATGCGGCCATCATCACAAAGTATGCAGGCACGCTCAATGACATTTTCAAGTTCGCGAACATTGCCCGGCCAGCGGTGCGCCATCAGGCTGCGCGTTGCATCCGGTTCAATGCGCCAAGACTGACTATCATTATCACTTCCGTGGCGCTTCAGAAAATGATCTACCAACAAGGAGATATCTTCTACACGTTCGCGCAGCGGCGGCAACTGCAGGCAAAATACATTCAGACGAAAATACAGATCTTCCCGAAAGCGGCCGTTATCCACATCAGCGGATAAATTGCGCGATGTAGCAGAAATAACGCGGACGTCTATTTTATTAGAAACAGAGCCACCTACCCTTTTAATTTCACCTTCCTGAAGCACCCGCAGTAATTTCACCTGCAGAGCTAGCGGCATCTCACCGATTTCATCCAAAAAAAGGGTACCGCCATCAGCCTGTTCAAAAAGTCCGGTTTTGTCACTGGACGCATCGGTAAAGGCCCCCCTGACGTGCCCGAACAATTCACTTTCAAGGAGGTTCTCCGGGATAGCGCCGCAATTTACCGCCACAAAAGGTTTTTGCGCACGTCTGCCGTTATGATGTACGGCACCGGCAACAAGCTCTTTTCCGGTACCGGACTCACCCAGCACAAGTATGGACGTTTTCAGGTCGGCAACCTTGCGTATCTGGCTGAAGATGTCCTGCATCCGGGGGTTACGGCTCAGAATTCCGCCATAGGAAAAATGGCCGGCAGCGACCTCCCGTAATTGACTGTTTTCGGTTTTCAGGCGCTCACGCTCTTCCGCTTTTTTGAGTACCATTGTGATTTCATCTTTTTTAAACGGCTTCGAGATAAAATCATAGGCACCCAGCTTCATGCACTCTATCGCCACCTCTACTGTACCGTAAGCCGACATCATAATGATCGGCGCCGAAACATACTCCTCCAGCGCCCGCACCAGAAATGTTTTACCGTCAATTTCCGGCATCCTTATATCACAGAGGATATAATCATAAACATTGACCAGAAGGCACTTTAGCCCTTCTGCGCCATTTGCAGCCGAGTCGACTCGGTATCCCTGCCGGGCCAGCATGACCGACAGCATATGGCGCATGTTTTCTTCGTCATCTATGATCAGGATATGCTGATTAACGCTCACACTTCCACCCCTTGTCCCGCTCGAGCCAGCGGCAGCCTGACGCTGAAACAACTCCCTTTACCAATTTTACTTGTAGCCGTGATGCGCCCTCCAAAACCTTCAACAATCCGTGCAGAAATCGCCAATCCCAATCCGGTCCCCTTGCCAGGCGGCTTGGTGGTGAAGAACGGGTCAAAGATATGTTTCATGGACTCATCGGCAATGCCGCTACCACTGTCGATAACTTCCAAACAAATATGGTCATCCTCTCGCAAGGCTCTGACAGTTATTGTACCACCGCATGGAGTGGCATCGCGGCTGTTTAGAAGCAGATTTATGACTACTTGCTGAAGCTGGTGCTGATCGCATCTGGCGAGCAGAAGAGACTGGTCAACGTCGGTAACAAGATCCAAATCTTTGAAGAGACCCTGCTGCGTCATAAGATCAACTGTTGAGAGCACGACTTCGCGTACGTCAGCATTTTCACCGCCTGGCGCACGCGGACGGGAAAAATCAAGCAGGCCACGTACAATCCGGTCGATCCGGGAGCAATCTTCTGTTATCCGTCTTGCATAATCCTGAATTGAGGAGTTTTCCGGCTGCTCACCGGCAGAGAGTTCGGCATAGCCCATTATTGCTGCGAGTGGCGTCCCTATTTCATGGGCCATACCAGCCGCCAGCAGACCGATGGAAGCCATTTTTTCGGTACGGAGAGTTTCTTCACGAGCCAGGTTCAGGTCTGAGTTGGCTTTTTCTAGTGCAGTCATCTGCTCTGAAACCAGGTGATCCTTGGCCTGCAGAGCAGATGCCATTTCATTAAACGCTGCAGCCAGTTGTGCAAGTTCGGCACTGCCGGACACTTTCAGACGCTGGCTGTACTGTCCACCGGTAATTTTTTCCGTTGCGCTCAGTAAACGGTTAATCGGGTTGACAACAATTCGCGCAAGAACAAAAGAGCCCAAACCGAGCAGTAAAATAAAATCCAGCACAAAATACGCCATCAACATCTCACGGGAACGATTCAGTCGCGCCTTTTCAGGAGCCAGCGATAGCAACAGTCCGGCTTTACCGACAATTTCCCCGTCGCGCAGGACGGTGATGAGATGGACTACACCGTTGCCATCCGGGCGGATATAACTACCTTCCGCACTTTTGGAAAGACCCTGAAACGGAGCGTATGCATCACTACCCTCTGGACCGGCACTAAAAATGACAGTACCGTTTTTATCAAGCAAAGTCATACGGCTGAAAGCGGACTCAGCAGAAAGGTTTTGAATATATCGTGCAGCTTGTGAAGCGGGAGGTATGAAGCCTTCAGAAGTGGGAATTGAGTCGGGGAGCAGACTGACAAAAGCCTTAAGCAGCGTACGGGCATGTTCACTTTTTTGGGCGTACAGATCATTGGCAGCGGTTTTAAATGCCAACAAACTGAATAGTAGCCAAGTCAATAGAAGAAGCAGACCCAGAAAGGCCAGGATTGAAACGGTCAGACTGGGACGGTAATTGGCCATGGCTACCCCTGATAAAAACCACTCAGCCCCAGATACCAGCGAATGAGCGCTTTGCCGTAAAAAATATACAGTACCGCTCCGACAGCAAGGTAGGGACCAAACGGGATCGCCAGCTTGGAATCTTTTTTCTGCAACAACATGATAGAAATACCAATCACTGAGCCGATCAGTGAACTGGCAAATATGATAAAAGGAACCGCTTTCCACCCCAAAAAGGCGCCCATCATGGCCAGCAGTTTTATGTCACCGCCACCCATCCCCTCTTTACCGGTCAACAGTTGATACAAATAGGCCACCAGCAGCAGGCTCCCCCCTCCCAGCAGGATACCAAGCAACGAGTTCAGCCAACCGTGGCCCTGCAGGAAGAATGACAGGACAAATCCGACGACAATCCCGGATAGTGATATCTCGTCCGGAATGATCTGGTGTTCGATGTCGATAAAGGTGATCACCACCAGGGCGGAACAGAACAGGAACAGCGTCGCAAACGCCGGTGTCGGCCCAAAACGGAGAAAAAGAAGCATGGTCAGAACCCCGTTGAGCAATTCAACAAAAGGGTATTGGATGGAAATACGGGCTCCACAACCGCGGCATTTCCCCCGCAGGAACAGATAGCTCAACAGCGGAATATTGTCATACCAGCGGATCTGATAGGAACAGAAGGGGCAATGTGATGGTGGAGAAACGATTGATTCATCTTTCGGCAAACGGCAGATGCAGACATTCAAGAATGAACCGACAAGCGTGCCGAAAACAAATGCAAAAACTGGATAGATCAAGTCAGGTGTCATTAGTCAATACTTTCTGTTACATCCAGTGTTATTTGTGATTTGAGATACATTTCGACTTCAGCAGCGGTTGAAAAAGCAAAGCAACCTTCAGCAATTGCAGCGGCTCGTTCCAACGTACAGCGACGGAGAATCTGTTTAACACGCAGGATTGACCCGGCTCCCATCGAAAGCTCATCGAAACCTAGCCCAAGTAAAACGGGCAGATAAAGAGGGTCCCCGGCCATTTCTCCGCACAGGCAAGCAGGGATTCCAGCGCCGTGAGCGGCCTGCACAACCCGTCGCAGTGATCTGAGCACGGCTGGATGGAGCGGCTGATACATATGCGACAGCTGTTCATTGCTGCGATCAATTGCCAACATATATTGAATAAGGTCGTTGGTCCCTACGCTGAAGAAATCTACTTCTCGTGCCAGAAGATCTGCAAGGGTGACTGCAGCTGGTATTTCAATCATCACACCAACCTTGGCAGCACTGTCAAAGCTGGCACCGGAGTTAGTTAATTCTTGTTTTGCTTCTTCGAGCAGTGCTTTTGCCCTGCGTACTTCCTCAATCCCAGAAATCATCGGGAACATAATCCGGACAGGACCATCAGCACTAACCCGCAGGATTGCCCGGAGCTGCTTTTTAAACTCATCGGGCATAGTCAACGACAAGCGGATGGCCCGGACACCCAGAGCCGGATTGATCTCCGCTGTCTGATCCATACCGTCAAGCAGTTTGTCTCCGCCGGCATCCAGAGTCCGAATAGTAAGTGTGTGTGGAGAAATAGCCACCTGCATTGAGCGATATATTGCCACCTGCTCTTCCTCATCCGGCATGAAGACACGGTTCATGAAGAGCATCTCAGTACGGTATAATCCGACCCCGTCCCCCCCGTGAACCAAAACAGAAGCGCCCTCTTCCGGTATTTCTACATTTCCACGCAAACATATCGAGTGCCCATCAAGGGTAACGGCCGGCAATGGCGCTGTTTTCAGGAGTTCATATTCAACATATTCGTAATGCTGCTTCCGACGGAGAGATGACTGAAACATTTCCTGATCCGGATCAACAATTACATCACCTGACAAACCATCGACAATTATAGCAGCTCCATCAAGTAAAAGATCAGTTATGCCCTCAACACCCATAACCGCCGGCAGGTCAAGGGCGCGTGCCAGAATAGCCGTGTGCGACGTTCGACCGCCAATCTCGGTTATGATGGCAAGAACGTTATTACGATTGATCTGGAGCATATCGGCGGGTGAAAAATCGTGCGCCGCGATGATCACCTTGCCTTCTTGTTCCGGGAGCGGTTCAACAGCTTCACCGCTCATGCTGCGCAACACACGCTCAAACACGGTTTCGACATCACTGATACGTTCACGAAGATACGGATCATCTATGCCGGCAAAAGTCTCACGGTAGCGATGCAGGGTCCGTCTTAAAGCCCCTTCGGCATTAATCATACCGGTTCTGATAATATCTGACGTTTCAGAAACCAGACGCTCATCAGCCAGTATCATCAGGTGGGTTTCAATGAAAAACAGGTGGGTTTCACCGTTTGTTTCAGCAAGGCGGGTTTTAAGTATTTCAAGTTCAACGCGGGTATCTTCAATTGCCTGAGCCAAGCGTGATATTTCATGGCTGACACTTTCAGAGTTGATCTGATATTCGGTTACGACCGCTCGTCTCCGGTCAATAATACACAGTCTTCCCATTGCAATCCCGGGCGAAGCCGCGATTCCGGAGAAGACCCGCATATCACGCATATCACTCTTCTCCAAAGCCGTTAGCGATAAGTTCGCTAATTGTTTGAAAAGCTTCGGATTCATCGGCACCGGTAACCGTCAACCGGACAGAGGAACCCTTTGAAGCTGCAAGCATCATAATGCCCATAATGCTTTTACCATTAACTTCCACGCCCTCACGGGCCAGCTTGATGTCAGAACCGAAACGACTGGAGGTCTTCACGAAGAGTGCTGATGCACGAGCATGCAATCCGAGTTTATTTACTATTAATAATTCTTTCTGGAGCATACACAAGGTTTCCTCAGTAAGTGAGAAGTCATTTTCTGCGTTTTATGACAGAAAATGACTTCATTAACGCACTTATCATGCTTTTGTCTTTCAGGGTCAGGTGCAGATTTATTTCAAGAATTCGCCGGCGACGATGATTCCTTCGCGACCGGTTCGATGAAGATCAGCGGCAAGCTCTGCAACCGACATGCGTTCGCGACGCGAACAGAATTCTATCAACATCGGCAGATTTACCCCGGTAATAACTTCAATACACCCTTCTTTTAAAAACGACATCGCCATATTTGACGGTGTACCGCCAAAGAGATCGGTCATAATAATAGCCCCGTCTGACTGCACCGACTCAACGGCAGCAACTACCCGAGACATTATATCATCAGCTATCTCATCGGGAGCAACTTCCACGGTGACACAACCTTCAATGGGTCCTACAATCATCTCTGCCGACAACTTTAAAGCGGTTGCCAGTCCGGCATGGGTAACTAGTACTAATCCTATCATTTAAGCCCCTTTTCAATATCCCTGTGAATAATTCTCACTGAGGGCCACATTTCCTGTATGTGCATTCCGGTGGCTTCTGCTATGGCAACTGAGCGATGGCGACCACCGGTACAACCGATCGAGATTGTTAAGTATGACTTCCCTTCCTGACGATGTGCAGGCAACAAAATATCCAGAAGTGGGAAAAAATGACCCAGAAATTGTGCGGTGACGACATTATCAAGGACATAATCTCGAACCTTATCGTCAAGCCCCGAATTGTTTTTCAGCTCCGGCACAAAATACGGATTCGGAAGAAAACGAACGTCCATGACAATACTGGATTCAAGCGGCACACCGTACTTAAATCCAAATGACTGAACTTCGACAATCAGTTGATTTTCTTTTTCCTCGCCCCTGACAATTCTCAGGATGAAATCCTTAAGCTGATGTACCGTAAATTCCGTTGTGTCGATTATTCTGGTTGCAATCTGCCGCAGACTGCTCAGACGGTCCCGCTCAATACGGATACTTTCCAAAACCGTGCACTGGCCTTCGACTGGATGGCGACGGCGCGTTTCAGAAAAGCGCCGTACAAGAATATCGTCAAGGGCATCAAAGAAGAATATTTCTACTGTGTGACCTGCAGCGGCAATCCTGTGAAATGCACTTTCATAACCTTTAAAAAACTCACGTCCACGGATATCAGCAACAAGCACGATCCCCTTGAAAGTCTCATCAGATTTGACAATCAAGTCTACAAACGGAATGAACAGCCGTACCGGTAAATTATCTATACAATAGTAGCCTTCGTCTTCCAGGGCCCTGACAGCGGTAGATTTCCCGGAACCTGACACACCGGTGATGACAATAATACGCATATCCTACTCTACCTCATCCCCAATGGGTCTGGCTTCGATACGCGCCAGCAACCGTTCCTGAAAATCCCGGGCCGAGTGATACCCCATCCCCTTAAGCATATTATTACGAGCGGCTACTTCGACAATTGAACCCAGATTCCGCCCCGGCCTTACTGGTATAATGATGTGCGGTATCTCTATGCCAAGAATAGTAACGGTACGATCATCAACTCCCAACCGGTCATACTCATAAGATTCATCCCACTCTACCAACTCCAGCAGAATATCAACAATTTTCTTATCTCTGATTGCCGATACGCCGTAAAGATCTTTGATATTGATTATACCAAGGCCGCGAATCTCCATCAAATACTGAAGCGACTCATCGGCCTGCCCAACCAGTACCGCCGGCATCTTCTTCTTTATGAAGACCATATCGTCGGCTACCAGACGGTGCCCACGAATCACAAGATCTAGGGCACATTCACTCTTGCCGATACCGCTTTTGCCGGAAATAAGAACCCCGACCCCAAGCACATCCATCAATACGCCGTGCATATTGGTAGTCGGCATCAACCGTTCCTCGAGGAATTTGGTTATCAGCGATATAAAGGTTGATGATTGATGAGCGGTTGCAAGCACCGGTATAGCGTGAGAATCGGCCAGATCTAGCAGGAGCTGCGGCGGACGCAGATTCTTGGTAACAACGAAGCAGGATATCGGGAAACTGCAAAGTGCAGCAAGGTTTTCTGCAGCAACCCGGCTGTCAATTTGCTGGAGGTATGATATTTCGGTGTTGCCGAGCACCTGCAGTCTGTCCGGATGCAGGTGCTCGGAATAACCGGCCAATGCCAGCCCCGGCTTTTGAATACGTGAGCTGGAAACACGATGGGTAAGTCCCTGTTTGCCGGCCAGAAGTGACAAACCGAGACCATACTCATTTTCAGTCAGCATGTCCTGTATCGAGAGTGATGAAATAACGTCCATGGCGGCTTGGTTTACTTAGGCGCGCTGCGGCTCAATCAGGCCGATATTCCCATCTTTACGACGATACATGACATTGATTTCACTGCTATCGGCATCGGTGAAGACAATAAAGTCTTTATGAAGAAGATCCATCTGCATGACAGCTTCTTCTACAGACATAGGCTTGGCAGTTTCAGTAGTTGTTCTGACAACAACTGTTCCGGTGCTGGCTTCGATACTCTCAGCCTCAAATATCTTTTTGGAGATCTGACGACCATGCTCATCTCCGCTTGGTTTGTGGGCCTTGATTTTTTCCTTGTAGCGGACAAGCTGACGTTCAATCTTATCGATGACAGCATCTACAGCGGCGTACATGTCGTGAGTAGTATCGGAAGCTTTGGTGCTGACCCCCTTTGCATTAATAACAATTTCAACAATGTGGCGAATCTTCTTTTCTACGGAAAAGTAGACCTGCACACTAATAGGATCATCAATATACTTTGTTACACGCTCGAGTTTTTCTTCAGCATATGCCTTGAGAGCATCGCTCTGATCCATGTGCCTGAATGTCATCGCTACCTGCATACAAACCTCCTGTGTGGTTGTGTTGTGAAATAGACGCCTGCCGAATCAGCAGGTCGTCAAAAATGTCGTTTACGTTCAGAAGATGATCCAAAGTTAAGCATCTCGCGATATTTGGTTACCGTACGCCTGGCTATGTTAACAGTCTGCCCTGCCAGCAGTTCGGCAATTTTCTGATCGGAAAGCGGTTTTTTTGGATTTTCTTTTTCAATAATCTCTTTAATTCTGTTTTTAACGCTTTCAGAGGCGACAAAGTCACCCTCGCTTGTCGACAGACCGCTGTTAAAGAAGTATTTCAGCTCCAGCAATCCCTGCGGCGTTTGCATATACTTGTTTGTAGTGACCCGGCTGATGGTTGATTCATGCATGCCGATATCTTCCGCAATATCTCTCAGTACCAATGGTCTCAGGTACTCTATGCCATGATCAAAGTATTCGCGCTGAAAACGGATTATGCTTTTTGCGACCTTATAGATGGTTCGCTGCCGTTGCTGAATGCTCTTGATCAACCAGACGGCCGAGCGCATTTTATCGTTGATATAATGTTCAGCCTGGGAGTCAATACTACCATTTCCGCGAACATCTGCATACTGGGTACTGACCTTCAGATTAGGCAACCCCTCCTCGTTCAGCATTACGACATAATCGTCACCGACCTTATGCACAAAAATGTCGGGAGAGATGTAGTGCACGTCATCAGTACTGAATGAGGAACCGGGGCGCGGATCGAATTCGGAAATTATCCTGGATGCTGCCAACACATGATTCAGGTCAACCTTCAAAGAGCGGGCTATTAATTTATAGTTTCTTTTTTCCAGGTCACCAAGATGATTCTGCAGGATGCTTTCAACAACACTTCCCTTCATCCCCAGACTCCTCGCCTGGATAAGCAGACATTCACGCAGGTCACGTCCTGCAACGCCGGGTGGGTCAAATTCCTGTATGCATTCAAGCACATCCTCGACATCCTCTTCCGTCGCAGAACTTGCTGCAGCTATTTCCTGAAGGGAAGCCCTGAGGTAACCCGAGTCGTCAATATTACCGATAATCACTTCGCCAACACGAACATCCATTTCAGAATATTGTCCCATGTGGAGTTGCCACAACAAGTGATCAATCAAGGTACCCTTACGAGTCAGCAGGTTTTCAAAGGAAGGTCGCTCATCATCACCGCCGTATTGCTGTTCCCCGGAGCTATAATTGTAACCGTCAAGATAGCTGTCCCAATCCCGCAGAGTCTCCTCCCCGGTTTCTACCTCATGAAAATCCGTACTCTCCTCAGCAGGTTCAAATTCCTGTTCAGCCACCTCAAGCGTATCCGGCTCGTGTATTTCTTCCACATCGGCAGATTCTTCAAGGAGCGGGTTCTCCTCCAACTCTTGAATCACCAGCTCCTGAAGCTCCATACGTGTCAGCTGCAGCAGTTTGATAGCCTGCTGCAGCTGGGGAGTCATCACCAGCTGCTGTGACATTTTCAGTTGTTGTCGCATCTCCATTGCCATGAAACAGTGACCTCGTACCCGACAGGGCTGGTATCATGAACTACCAATCAGTGCAAACTACAGACGGAAATCTTTACCCAGATAAATCTCTTGAGCTTTTTTACTCGCAGCAATCTCGTCCGGCGTACCGTGTTCAATAACGACACCACTGCTCATAATGTAGGCAAGATCACATACGCCCAATGTTTCGCGGACATTGTGATCCGAAATCAATATACCTATGTTTTTGTTTTTGAGAGAAACAATCAGCTCCTGAATATCGCCTACGGCAATCGGATCGATTCCTGCGAACGGTTCGTCCAGAAGAATGAAGGAAGGATTTGTTACCAGTGCTCGGGCAATTTCAACCCGACGCCGCTCGCCGCCCGAAAGCGCATACCCTTTGGATGCTGCAATGTGCGTAATGGAAAATTCCTCCAGTAACTGCTCCATC
>Ga0123338_10001285_pt1 | contig 24384 bp, 25 predicted proteins | sample grotaG_FD_89793 | JGI IMG/M metagenome (GOLD analysis project Ga0123338, IMG submission 89793) | Glacier valley bacterial and archeal communities from Borup Fiord, Nunavut, Canada, to study Microbial Dark Matter (Phase II) -... | ecosystem: Environmental > Aquatic > Freshwater > Ice > Glacier ...
GCCAAGGACTTCCGCACCTGGCACGGCACGACCCACGCGCTCGCGCTCTGGGTCGCGCAGGACGAAGGGCGGCCGGCGGGAATGAAGCAGCTGCTGTCCGAAGTCGCGGCCCGGCTCGGCAACACGGTCGCGGTCTGCAAGAAATCGTACGTGCATCCGCGCGTGCTCGAGGTGCTGACGAAGACCGCCGACGACGCGACCATCGCGCGGCTCGAGCAGGCGCGGCCCAAGGCCGGCCTCGTTGTCTCGGAGCGGCGCTTGCTCTCCTTCCTGACGAAAGACTGACCGGTCGCTGGGACTTGTCAGGCGAAACGACCTCGCCTACACTTCTACTTACCGGTCGGTCGACGATGTTTCGCCTCACCTGCCGGACAGGAGACGTTGCCTTGGCAGAGCCCCTCGTTCGCATCGGCCACTCCGGCAGCGTCCGCACGCTGGCGTTGAACCGACCCCAGTCGCTCAACAGCTTCACCGTTGCCATGCACGGCGAATTGCGCGCTGCGCTCGACGCCGCCGCTGGCGACCGCGAGGTGCGCTGCGTCGTCCTCACCGGCACCGGTCGCGGCTTCTGCGCCGGGCAGGACCTCGCCGATCCGTCGGTCGCGCCGACGCACGACGGCGCCGCGACGACGGTCGACGTCGGCGACGCGATCGAGCGCTACTACAAGCCACTGGCGCTGCGCATCCGGTCGATGCCGATGCCGGTGATCGCCGCCGTCAACGGCGTCGCCGCGGGGGCGGGAGCGAACTTCGCCTTGCTCTGCGACATCGTCGTCGCGGCGCGCTCGGCGAGCTTCATCCAGGCGTTCTCGAAGATCGGCCTGATCCCCGACTGCGGCGGCACCTGGCTGCTGCCGCGGCTGATGGGCCGGGCCAATGCGATGGCACTGGCGATGCTCGGCGACAAGCTGATGGCCGAGGATGCCGTCCGCCTCGGCCTGATCTGGAAGTGCGTCGACGACGCGACGTTTCAGGCTGAGGTCGACGCGCTCGCCGCCCGCCTCGCGACGATGCCGACGCGCGCTCTCGCGGCGACGCGCAAGGCGCTCGACGACTCCCAGCAGCTCGACCTTGCCGCCGCGCTCAGCCTCGAGGCCGACGTGCAGCGCGCGCTCGGCGCGGCGCCCGATTTCGTCGAGGGCGTGGCGGCGTTCATGGCCAAGCGGCCGGCGACGTTCTCCGACCGCTAGGCTCCGCATGAGCGTAGCCGCCGCGATCGCCGCCGCCGTCGAAGGGCCGTCGCCCGAGGACGTCGGCCGGCACATGTTCGCGTCCGATCGCGCCTCGCGTGGCCTCGGCATGCGCATCGTCGCCCTGGGCGACGGCATGGCGCGCCTCGAGATGACGGTGCGCGACGACATGCTCAACGGCCACGATATCTGCCACGGCGGCTTCATCACGACGCTCGCCGATTCAGCCTTCGCCTTCGCCTGCAACTCGCGCAACCGGCTCACCGTCGCGGCCGGCCTCACGGTCGACTTTCTCGCGCCGGTGAAGCGCGGCGAGGTGTTGACCGCCGACGCATCCGAGGTGTCGCTGCGCGGTCGCACAGGCGTCTACGACATCGTCGTCACCAACCAGGACGGCGCGCGTGTCGCACTCGTGCGCGGCCGCTCGGCGAGCCTGCGCGGGCGCACGGTGCTGCCGGTCGCCGGCGGCGAAGCGAAGGACGGCACGGCATGACCGTGCGCCGGCCGCTTCCCGGCGAGCTCGAGCCGATCGAGCTCGCGAGCCGCGACGAGCTGCGTGCGCTGCAGCTCGAGCGCATGCAGTGGAGCCTGAAGCACGCCTACGACAACGTGCCCTACTACCGGCGCGCCTTCGATGCGCGCGGCGTCCGGCCCGAGGATCTGCGCGAGCTCGCGGATCTCGCCAGGTTTCCGTTCACCGTCAAGAGCGATCTGCGCGACAACTATCCGTTCGGCCTCTTCGCCGTGCCGAAGGAACGGGTCGCGCGCATCCATGCGTCGTCGGGCACGACCGGCAAGCCGACGGTCGTCGGCTACACGCTCGCCGACATCGACACCTGGGCGAACCTGGTCGCACGCTCGATCCGCGCCGCCGGCGGCCGGCCCGGCGACATGGTCCACATCGCCTACGGCTACGGCCTCTTCACAGGCGGCCTCGGCGCGCACTACGGCGCCGAGCGCGCCGGCTGCACCGTGATCCCGATGTCGGGCGGCCAGACCGAGAAGCAGGTCCAGCTGATCACCGACCTGAAGCCGAAGATCGTCATGGTCACGCCGTCGTACATGCAGGTGCTGATCGAGGAGTTGACGCGTCAGGGGATCGACCCGCGCTCGACCAGCCTCGAGGTCGGCATTTTCGGAGCCGAGCCATGGACCGAGGCGATGCGCCGCGAGATCGAGACCAACGCCGGCATCGACGCGGTCGACATCTACGGCTTGTCGGAAGTGATGGGCCCCGGTGTCGCGAGCGAGTGCGTCGAGACCAAGGACGGCCCGGTCGTCTGGGAGGATCACTTCTATCCCGAGATCATCGACCCCGACACCGGCGAAGTCTTGCCCGACGGCGAGGAGGGCGAGCTCGTCTTCACGACGCTGACCAAGGAAGCGTTGCCGGTCGTCCGCTACCGCACGCGTGACCTGACGCGCCTCCTGCCGCCGACCGCGCGCGCGATGCGCCGGATGGGCAAGATCGTCGGCCGCAGCGACGACATGTTGATCATCCGCGGCGTCAATCTCTTCCCGACGCAGGTCGAGGAGATCGTCCTCGGTCACGGCCAGCTCTCGGGGCAGTACCAGCTCGTCGTCACGCGCGACGGGAATCTCGACGCGGTCGAGGTGCGTTGCGAGATGCTGCCGTCGCACGCCGCAGCCGATCGTGCGGCGGTCGCCGAGTGGCTGCGGCACCGCATCAAGACCATGATCGGGATCACGACGTCGGTCGACGTGGGGATGCCGGATTCGCTGGAGCGCACGCTCGTCGGCAAGGCGAAGCGGGTGGTCGACCGGCGGCAACGATGATGGCAGGAGCATTCGTGGACAGCCAGCGGAACACTTGGAAGCGATGGATGGCCCGGGTCGCGTTTGCGGCTGCTGCGGGGCTCGGCACACTCGGCGCGACTGCAGCCGATGCGCCGATCCCGATCGCTTCCTTCTTCGCGAACGAGGACGTCGCGCAGGTTCGGCTGTCGCCGTCGGGGCGCTTCCTCGCCCTCGTCGTCGCGCAGAAGACGGGCCGCCGCGTCCTGGCCGTGGTCGAGGTGGGTGGGACCAAGCCGCCAGTGGTCGTCGCCTCCGATCCCGAAGCCGACGTCCGGTCGTTCGAGTGGGTCAACGACGAGCGCCTCGTCTACAACCTGATCGACTTCCAGTCGGGCGGCTACGAACAGGACTTCGGACCGGGTCTCTTCTCCGTGAAGCGCGACGGCAGCCAGGCGCGCCAGCTGCTGCGCGTCGGTTGGGGCGGAGTGACGCCCGGAGCCGCCATCATCGCGAACGTGCTGACGCCGGACCACGGGCTCCTGTTCGTCCCGACCGACGGCGGCAACGACGTGATCGTCGGCCAGTACCAGGTCAATGGCGAGCGCGACGTGATCGGCATCATTCCCAAGCGCCTGGACGTGACGACGGGACGGTCGCGGACGATGACGACCGGCTATCCCGACGGCGCCGTCGACTGGGTCTTCGATCGTCACGGCGAGCCCCGCGTGCTGACGGCCAATCGCGAGGGAGTGTCCGAGACCTTCTGGCGTGCCCCGGGCGAAGTCGCGTGGCGCTCGCTCGACAAGTCGCCGACCAATTCGCGCCCCTGGATTCCGCTTGCGGTCGACGAGGCGGCACATCTGTTCGTCACGACCGGCACCGGGCTGGCGAGGTTCGACTTTGCCGCCGGCAAGCCCGAGTCGGAGCCCATCGCGTCGACGCCGGGCTTCGATGCGTGGGGCGGACTGATCTTCGATCGCGGCGAAGGCAAGCGCATCGTCGGGCTGCGCGTGCAGACCGACGCCGAGACGACGGTCTGGTTCGATCCCGAGATGAAGAAGCTGCAGGCGCTCGCCGATGCCAGATTCCCCGGTCGGATCAATCGCATCACCTGCGAGGACTGCCTGGGCAAGGGAGCGCTCCTCGTGCGGTCGTTTTCCGATCGCGATCCCGGAACCATCTCGATCTACCGACCGGAGAACGGCGAATGGACCACCATCGGACGCGAGCGGCGTGCCATCGATCCGCGACAGATGGCGACGCTCGACCTCCACCGGATCAAGGCGCGCGACGGTCGCGATCTCCCGGTATGGGTGACGACACCACCCGGCAAGGCGGAGACGCCGCGTCCTGCCGTGGTGCTCGTCCATGGCGGTCCGTGGGTGCGCGGCACGTACTGGCGGTGGAACGAGGGCGCGCAATTCCTCGCGTCGCGCGGCTACGTCGTCATCGAGCCCGAATATCGTGGCAGCACCGGCTTCGGCCGCGACCACGTTCAGGCCGGCTTCAAGGCCTGGGGCACGACGATGCAGGACGACGTCGCCGACGCCGTCCGCTGGGCCGCTGCGCAGGGCAAGATCGACGGCAAGCGGGTGTGCATCGCGGGCGGCAGCTATGGCGGCTACGCGACGCTGATGGGTGCGATCCGCTATCCGGATCTCTATCGCTGCGGCGTTGCCTGGATCGCCGTCACCGACCCCCGCCTGCTCTTCGAGCCGATGTGGCGCAGCGATCTCAGTGCCGAAGCGCGGCAGTACACGCTGCCGGTGCTGATCGGCGATCCGGTCAAGGACGCCGGCATGTTGAAGGCCGCCGCGCCGGTCGAGCGCGCCGGCGAGATCACGATCCCGCTCCTCATGGCTTTCGGCGACCGGGATCAACGGGTGCCGATCGACCACGGCAAGCAGATGCGCGCGGCCCTGCAAGCAGCTGGCCGCCAGCCCGAATACATCGTCTACGCCGGCGAAGGCCACGGCTGGCTGAAGGTCGAAAACCGCATCGACTTCTGGACGCGCGTCGAGACATTCCTCGCCAAGAACCTCAACTGATTCACAAGGACTGCGCCATGTATACGCAAGCGATGGACACCATGGGCAAGGAACGCCTCGACACGCCGAAGCCGGTGCGCTCGACCGACGAGATCGCACTGCAGGAGAAGTTCGACGCGCGCATCGACGCCGGCGAGTTCATCGAGGCCAAGGACTGGATGCCCGACCACTACCGAAAGACGCTGGTGCGCCAGATCAGCCAGCACGCGCACTCGGAGATCGTCGGCATGCTGCCCGAAGGCAACTGGATCACGCGTGCGCCGACCTTGAAGCGAAAGGCCATCCTGCTCGCCAAGGTGCAGGACGAGGCCGGCCACGGCCTCTATCTCTACGCGGCCGCCGAGACGCTCGGCACCTCGCGCGACCAGCTCTACGACGCGCTCCATTCCGGCAAGGCGAAGTACAGCTCGATCTTCAACTACCCGACGCTGAGCTGGGCCGACATGGGCACGATCGGCTGGCTCGTCGACGGCGCGGCGATCATGAACCAGGTGCCGCTCTGCCGCTGCTCGTATGCGCCGTACGCGCGGGCGATGGTGCGCATCTGCCGCGAGGAGTCGTTCCACCAGCGCCAGGGCTTCGAGTCGCTGCTGACGATGATGCAGAAGGGCACCGACGCGCAGAAGGCGATGGTCCAGGACTCGGTCGACCGCTGGTGGTGGCCGAGCATCATGATGTTCGGCCCGCCCGACACCGAGTCGCCGAACTCCGAGCAGTCGATGAAGTGGGGCATCAAGCGGATCAGCAACGACGACCTGCGCCAGAAGTTCATCGACGCGACGGTCGAGCAGGCGAAGATTCTCGGCGTCACGCTGCCCGATCCCGACCTGCGCTGGAACGAGGCGCGGCAACACTACGACTTCGGCGCGATCGACTGGAACGAGTTCTGGCAGGTCGTCGGCGGCGACGGGCCGTGCAACCGCGAGCGTCTCGCCGCACGCGTGAGCGCTTGGGACGACGGCGAATGGGTGCGCGAGGCCGCGATGGCGCATGCGGCCAAGAACGACGCGATGCAGGAGGCTGCATGAGCGCCGAGTGGCCGCTGTGGGAAGTGTTCGTGCGCAGCAAGGCCGGGCTCGACCACAAGCACTGCGGCAGCCTGCACGCCGCCGATCCGCAGATGGCGATCCAGCTCGCGCGTGACGTCTACACGCGGCGCCAGGAAGGCACCAGCGTGTGGGTCGTGCGCTCCGACCAGATCGTCGCCAGCGACCCGGGCGACAAGGCGGCGTTCTTCGATCCGATGGCCGACAAGGTCTATCGCCATCCGACCTTCTACGAGCTGCCGAAGTCGCTCGACCACATGTGAACGTGCGATGACCGCAACGACTGCGAGCGCGTCGATCCGCGTCTCGACCGACCCGACCGTGCAGTACCTGCTGCGCATCGGCGACACCTGCCTCGTGATGGCGCAGCGGCTCGGCGAGTGGTCGGGCCGGGCACCGACCCTGGAGGAAGACATCGCGCTGTCCAACACCGGGCTCGACCTGCTCGGCCAGGCGCGTGGCGTCTTGACCCGTGCCGGCCAGATCGAGGCAGAGCGCGGCGGCAACGCCTACGACGAGGACCAGCTCGCCTTCCTGCGCGACGAGCGCGACTACCTGAACCTCACGCTCGTCGAGCTGCCGCGCGGCGACTTCGCGGTGACGGTGCTGCGCAACTTCCTGATGGCGACCTTCCTGAAGCATCTCTGGCATCGCCTCGAGCGCTCGAGTGACGCGGAGCTCGCGGGCGTGGCCGCCAAGGCTGTGAAAGAGGCGCGCTACCACCAGGAGCACGCCGCCGACTGGGTCGTGCGCCTCGGCGACGGCACCGGCGAGTCGACCGCACGGGTAAAGACCGCGCTCGACCACCTCTGGCCGTACACCGCGGAAATCTTCGAGGCCGATGCGGTTGACGACGCAGCTGTCGCCTCGGGCCTCGGGCCGCGCTGGGCCGACCTGCGCGACGAGTGGCGCGCCGACGTCGACGGCGTCCTGGCAGCCGCCGGCCTGACACCGCCGAAGGAGCGCCTGTTCCGCAGCACCGGCAAGTCGGGCCGGCACAGCGAGCATCTCGGCTACGTCCTGGCCGAGATGCAGCACCTGCAGCGCACGTTTCCTGGCGGCACGTGGTGAGCGCCGAGGTCGCGCTGTCGCGCCTCGAGCGCGCCTGGCAGGTGCTCGACGGTGTCCTCGATCCGGAAGTGCCGGTCGTCTCGGTGCGCGATCTCGGCATCGTCCGCGACGTCGTGGAAGACGACGGCGGTGGCCTCGAGGTCGTCGTCACGCCGACGTATTCCGGCTGCCCCGCCACCGAGGTGATCGAGCAGAGCATCGTCGATGCGCTCGTCGCCGACGGCCTCGGCCCGGTCCGCGTGCGCATGCAGCGCGCGCCGGCCTGGACGACCGACTGGATGAGCGATTCCGGGCGCGCGAAGCTGCGCGCCTACGGCATTTCGCCGCCGCAGCATCTGGGCGCTGGCGACGCCGTGCCGATGCGATTCGTGCCGCGCCGTCGTGTCGAGGCCTTGGCCTGTCCTCGCTGCGAGAGCGTCGACACCGAGCGCATCGCCGCTTTCGGCGCGACGGCCTGCAAGGCACTCTGGCGCTGCCGCGCGTGCGGCGAGCCCTTCGAGCAGTTCAAGGCGATCTGAGTCATGTTGGCCCCCACGCTCTCTTCGTTCGCTGCCCCCCGAGGGGGCGGCAACGCCCTTGGGGCGGCCCGGCGGGCGTTGCGATGAGCCTCCATTTCCACCCGCTCAAGGTGAAGAGCGTGCAGCCCGAGACCGACGAGGCCGTCGTCGTCTGCTTCGACGTGCCGGAGGCGCTGGCCGACACCTTTCGCTTCAACCAAGGCCAGCACCTGACGCTGCGCAACACGATCGACGGCAGCGACGAGCGCCGCTCGTATTCGATCTGCGCCGGCATTGCCGACGGCGACCTGCGCGTCGGTGTGCGCAAGGTGGCGGGCGGGCGCTTCTCAACCTGGATCAACGAGCAGCTGCGACCCGGCGACACGGTGCAGGTGATGGCGCCCGAGGGTCGCTTCTTCGTGCCGCTCGATGCGAGCGCGTCGCGCCACTACCTGGGCATCGCCGGCGGCAGCGGGATCACGCCGATCCTGTCGATCATGAAGACCGTGCTTGCCGCCGAGCCGAAGGCGCGCTTCACGCTGATCTACGGCAACAGGAAGCTGCGCTCCTCGATGTTCATGGAGGAGATCGAGGATCTGAAGAACCGCTATCTGTCGCGCCTCACGCTGCACCTGCTGTTCTCGCAGGAAGCGACCGACCTGCCGCTCAACAGCGGGCGGCTCGACCGCGCCAAGATCGCCGAGTTCTTCGCCGGCGGCACGCTCGTCGACGCGAGCCGGATCGACCACGCGTTCGTCTGCGGCCCACATGGCGTCAACGACGAGGCGGAGGCGGCGCTGCTCGCCGCCGGCGTTCCGGCGGAGCAGATCCACGTCGAGCGCTTCGGCGTGCCCGACGAATCGGGCGCCGCGCGCGCCGCGCTGCAGGCGTCGCGCGCGGGCGACGTCGCCGATGCACGCGTCACGATCATCCGCGACGGCGTGTCGCGCGAGATCGACTTCCACGCGGCGCAGGGCAACATCCTCGAAGCTGCCGCCGCAGCCGGGCTCGAAGTGCCGTTCTCGTGCAAGTCGGGCGTGTGCTGCACCTGCCGCGCCAAGCTGCTCGAAGGCGAGGTGCGGATGGACCGCAATTTCGCGCTCGAGAAGCACGAGGTCGCGGCCGGCTTCGTGCTGACCTGCCAGTCGCATCCGCTGAGCGATCGCGTCGTGCTGAGCTTCGACGATCGATGAGCGCTTGCGCGAAGAGGCCGACCTGACATGCCGCGCGGACGAGCCCAGGGCTACGAGCTGCAGCGCGAGACCATCCTCGCTCGCGCGGCCGAGCTGTTCGCGCGCCGCGGCTACACCGCCACGACGATGAACGAGGTCGCCGAGTCCTGCGGCGTCTCGAAGCCGTCGCTCTACCACTACGTGCGCGACAAGCACCAGCTCCTGGCCGAGATCGCCGAAGCGCACGTCGTGCGCCTGCTCGCGCTGGTTGCCGAGGTCGACGCCGCCGGGCTCGCGCCCGAGCCGCGCCTGCGCCGGCTGATCGCCGACTTCCTTTCCGTCTACGCGCGCTCGCAGGCCGAGCACCGCGTGCTCACCGACGACGTCCGCTTCCTGAACGCGCCCGAGCGCGACCGCATCCTCGGCGCCGAGCGGCGCGTCGTCGCGGCCTTCGCCGGCGCGATCGTCGCGGCCCGGCCGGAGCTGCGCGCGGCGAAGCTCGAGAAGCCGCTCGCGATGCTTCTCTTCGGCATGATGAACTGGATGTTCACCTGGTTGCAGTCCGACGGCGCGCTGAGCCACGACGACCTCGCCCCGGTCGTCGCCGACCTGTTCTTCGGCGGCATCGGCGCGGTGCGCGCGCCGGTCCGCAAGCGTCCCGCAATTCCTCTCGACAACAACGGAGACTCTCCATGTCCTTCAGGATCTTCCCCAGACAGGCCCTCGTCGCCCTCGGCCTCGCCGCGGCGCTCTCGTCCGCGCTTGCCGACATCAACGTCGGCGTGACCGTCTCGGCGACCGGGCCGGCCGCCTCGCTCGGCATTCCGGAGAAGAACACGATCGCGCTGATGCCGCAGACGATCGGCGGCCAGAAGGTGAACTACATCGTTCTCGACGACGCTTCCGACACGACGACCGCGGTCGCCAATGCGAGAAAGCTCATCACCGAGAGCAAGGTCGACGTCCTGCTCGGCTCGACGACGACGCCCAACTCGCTGGCGATGATCGATGTCGCCGCCGAATCGCAGACGCCGATGATCTCGATGGCCGCGTCGGCCTCGATCGTCGAGCCGGTCGACGCCAAGAGGAAGTGGGTCTTCAAGACGCCGCAGAACGACATCATGATGTCGCTCGCGATCGCCACGCACATGGCCGCGGCGGGCGTGAAGACGGTCGGCTTCATCGGCTTCAACGACGCGTACGGCGAAGGCTGGTTCCGTGAGTTCTCGAAGATCGCGCCGCTGAAGGGCATCACGATCGTCGCCAACGAGCGCTACGCGCGCACCGACACGTCGGTGACCGGCCAGGTGCTGAAGATCGTCGCCGCCAAGCCCGACGCGATCCTCGTCGCCGCGTCCGGCACGCCCGCCGTGCTGCCGCAGCGCACGCTCAAGGAGCGCGGCTACGACGGCAAGTACTACCAGACGCACGGCGTCGCCAACAACGACTTCCTGCGCGTCGGCGGAAAGGACGTCGACGGCACGTTCCTGCCGTCGGGCCCGGTGCTCGTCGCGACGCAGCTGCCGGCCGACAACCCCGTGCGCGCGAGCGCGATGGAGTACGTCGCCAAGTACGAAGCCGCGTACGGCAAGGGCTCGGTCTCGACCTTCGGCGCGCACGCCTGGGACGCGGGCCGGCTGATGTCGGCGGCCGCGGCGGTTGCGCTCAAGAAGGCGCAGCCCGGCACGCCCGAGTTCCGCGCCGCGCTGCGCGATGCGCTCGAGACGACGCGCGAAGTGCACGGCGCGCACGGCATCTTCAACATGTCTGTCACCGACCACCTGGGCCTCGACCAGCGCGCCCGCGTGATGGTGAAGATCGTGAACGGCGCCTGGCACTACGAACCCTGATCGCACCATGACGACCCTGCAAAGCTTCATCGCCGATCGCTGGATCGGCACGCGCGCCGGGTCGCCGCTGGCGAGCGCCATCGACGGCTCGGTGAACTACCACGCGCATGCCGACGAGCTCGACTTCGCCGAGGCACTCGCGTTCGCGCGCCGCACCGGCGGCCCGGCGCTGCTCGCGCTCGACTTCCAGCAGCGCGCAGCGCAGCTGAAGGCGATCGCGGCCTACGTCAACGAGCGGAAGGAAGAGCTCTACGCGATCTCGCGCCACACCGGCGCCACCCGCAACGACGGCTGGGTCGACATCGAAGGCGGCACCGGCACGCTCTACGCCTACGCATCGATGGCCGGCAACGAATTGCCCTCGGGCAACCTGCTGCACGAAGGCCCGCCGGTGATGCTCGGCAAGAAGGGGCGCTTCGCCGGCACGCACATCCTCGTGCCGCGCGGCGGCGTCGCGGTCCACATCAACGCCTTCAACTTCCCGGTCTGGGGCTTGCTCGAGAAGTTCGCGCCGACCTTCCTCGCCGGCATGCCGTGCATTGCCAAGCCGGCGACGGCGACGAGCTACCTCACCGAGGCGCTGGTGCGAATGATGATGGGCTCGGGCCTGTTGCCCGCGGGCAGCCTGCAGCTCGTCATCGGCTCGGCCGGCGACCTGCTCGACCGGCTCGAGTCGAGCGATGTCGTCACTTTCACGGGCTCGGCCGACACCGCGCTGAAGCTGCGCGGCAACCGGAACCTGCTTTCGCGCTCGATCCCGTTCAACGCCGAGGCCGATTCGCTCAACGCGGCAATCCTCGGCCCCGACGTCACGCCCGACGACGAGGAATTCGATCTCTTCGTCAAGGAGGTCGCGCGCGAGATGACGATGAAGGCCGGACAGAAGTGCACCGCGATCCGGCGCGCGATCGTTCCGGCGAGGCATCTCGACGCCGTCGCCGCGCGGCTGCGCGAGCGGCTGGCGAAGATCAGCGTCGGCGATCCGGCCGTTGACGGCGTGAAGATGGGCGCGCTCGCGTCGAAGGCGCAGCAGAGCGACGTCGCCGATCGGCTCGCGCTGCTGAGCGCCGGCAACGAGATCGTCTACGGCGCGCGCGACGGCTTCGCGCCGATCGGCGAAGGCGTCGCCGGCGGCGCCTTCTTCGCGCCGACGCTCGTTCTCTGCCGCAACGCGATGACCAACGACGCGGTCCACGACGTCGAGGCCTTCGGCCCGGTGTCGACGCTGATGCCGTACCGCGACTTGGACGAGGCGCTCGCGCTCGCCGCGCGCGGGAAGGGCAGCCTCGTCGCGACGCTGGTGACGCACGACCCGAAGGTCGCCGCGCAGGCGATCCCGCAGATGGCGGCGTGGCACGGACGGCTGCTCGTGCTCGATCGCGTCGCCGCCGCCGAGTCGACCGGCCACGGCTCGCCGCTGCCGATGCTCAAGCACGGCGGCCCCGGACGCGCCGGCGGCGGCGAGGAGCTCGGCGGCATCCGCGCCGTCAAGCACTTCCTGCAGCGCGCCGCGCTGCAGGGATCGCCGACGATTCTCACTGCCGTCACCGGCGAATACGTGCGCGGCGCGACGCTGCACGAAGGCGACGTCCATCCGTTTCGCAAGCACTTCGAGGAGCTCGCGATCGGCGACTCGCTGCTCACCCATCGCCGCACGGTCGGCGAGGCCGACATCGTCGCCTTCGGCGGCATCTCGGGCGACTTCTTCTACATGCACTTCGACGAGATCGCGGCCAAGGAGTCGGCATTCGGCCAGCGCATCGCACATGGCTACTTCGTGCTCTCGGCGGCGGCGGGCCTCTTCGTGTCGCCCGCGCCGGGCCCGGTGCTCGCGAACTACGGGCTCGACACGCTGCGCTTCGTCAAGCCGGTCGCGATCGGCGACACGATCCGGGCGCGGCTCACCTGCAAGAGGAAGATCGACCGCAACCGCAAAGACGCGCAGGGGCGCGGGCAGGGCGTTGTCGCGTGGGACGTCGAGGTCACCAACCAGGCCGACGAGATCGTCGCCAGCTACGACATCCTGACGCTCGTCGCGAAGGTCGATGCGCCCGCATGACATGCGCCCGCCATCGCCGGGGAAAACCCTCCGACCCGCACGAAGGCGACTTCTAGAATCGATAGCACTCACACACGATCGAAACGCATGGCCCAGAGTCGTCGAGCCGCAAAGGCGCCGCCCGCAGCGGGGGCAGAGGACGGCATTCGCATCCTCAAGAAGTACCCGAACCGGCGTCTCTACGACACCGAGATCTCGAGCTACATCACGCTCACCGAAGTCAAGGCGATGGTGCTGTCGGGCACCGCGTTCGAGGTGCGCGAGGCCAAGTCTGGCGAGGACCTGACGCGCAGCATCCTGCTGCAGATCATCCTCGAGGAAGAGAGCGGCGGCGTGCCGATGTTCTCGGCGCCGATGCTGGCCCAGATCATCCGGTTCTACGGCCACGCGATGCAGGGAATGATGGGCTCGTACCTCGAGAAGAACCTGCAGACCTTCACCGACGTGCAGGCCAGGCTGGCCGAGCAGTCGAGCGGCTTGCTCGATCCGCGCCTGCAGAGCCCCGAGATGTGGGCCAAGCTGGTGAGCGGCCAGGCACCGGTGATGCAGAACCTGATGGGCACCTACCTCGAGCAATCACGCCAGGCTTTCGCGCAGATGCAGGAGCAGCTCAACAAGCAGACCGAGGCGATCTTCCCGCTCGCCGGCGGCCGCGCCGCGTCGAAGCGATGACGGGCGTGGCACGGGCCGCGGCCTGGTCGACGCTGGCGCTGGTCGCTGCGACGTGCTCGGCGACGGCGTTCGCGGCGGTCCCCGATGCGAAGGCGAGCGCCGCGGCCGCGGGGAAAAGAGTCGCGCCGGCCGCGTCGTCGGCCTCTGCCACCGCCTCGACGCCCGCCGCGCCCGTCGAATTCACCGGCAAGCTCGAGCCCGGCAAGACCTACGTCGCCGAGGTCGCCTTCGACAACAACGCCTTGCACATCTGGCGCCCAGTGAAGGACGTGCAGGTGCCGCGCCAGCACGCGTGGACGATCGACTGGACGAACCTGGCCGCGTTCCCGGCCCTGAAGACGCAGGCCACGCGCGCGAAGCCGCAGCGCTTCCAGTTCAAGGTCGCCGGCGTCGACGTCTCGTCGGGCTCGCCGGTGGTTCCGTGGACCACCATCTATCGCTGCGAGGTGCTCGCGGTCGAGGGCGTTGCAGGGCCTGCGGCCTCGACGGCCAGGCGGAAGTAGGAGATCGGCGAAAATGCGTCGATGACCGAAGCAGCGCTGGACCGCCACCCGATCGCCAGCGCCGCGCCGAAGATCGGCTTCGTGTCGCTCGGCTGCCCGAAGGCGCTCACCGATTCCGAGCTGATCCTGACGCGCCTGAGCGCCGAAGGCTACGTCACGTCGAAGAGCTTCGAGGGCGCCGACCTCGTCATCGTCAACACCTGCGGCTTCATCGACGACGCGGTCCGGGAAAGCCTCGACACGATCGGCGAAGCGCTGGCGGCGAACGGCCGCGTCGTCGTCACCGGCTGCCTGGGCGCCAAGGCGGGCGAGGGCGGCGGCAACCTCGTCCGGCAGATGCATCCGAGCGTGCTTGCCGTCACCGGCCCGCATGCCACCGAAGAGGTGATGGACGCAGTGCACGCGCACGTGCCCAAGCCGCACGATCCATTCGTCGATCTCGTGCCTGCGCCGCCGTCGTTCGGCATCAAGCTGACGCCCAAGCATTACGCCTATCTCAAGATCAGCGAGGGCTGCAACCACCGCTGCACCTTCTGCATCATCCCGAGCCTGCGTGGTGACCTGGTGTCGCGACCGGTCGGCGACGTGCTCTCGGAAGCGGCGGCGCTGTTCGAGGCGGGCGTGAAAGAGCTGCTCGTCATCAGCCAGGACACGAGCGCCTATGGCGTCGACGTGCGCTACCGCACCGGCTTCTGGGACGGTCGACCGGTGAAGACGCAGCTCCTGTCGCTCTGCGAGCGGCTGGCCGAGATCGCCGTGCCGCACGGTGCGTGGGTGCGGCTGCACTACGTCTATCCGTATCCGCACGTCGACGCGGTGCTGCCGCTGATGGCGACCGGCGCGATCCTCCCGTACCTCGATGTGCCGTTCCAGCACTCGCATCCCGACGTGCTCCGGCGCATGAAGCGACCCGCGAGCGGCGAGAAGAACCTCGAGCGGCTCTCACGCTGGCGCGAGATCTGCCCCGAGCTCGTCGTGCGCAGCACCTTCATCGCGGGCTTTCCGGGCGAGACCGACGCGGAGTTCGAACACCTGCTCGACTTCCTCCGCGAGGCACGCATCGATCGCGCAGGGTGTTTCGCGTACTCGCCGGTCAGCGGTGCGGTCGCGAACGACATTGCGGGCATGGTGCCCGCCGAGCTGCGCGAGGAGCGGCGCGCGCGCTTTATGCAGGTGGCGGAGGACGTGTCGATCGCCAAGCTGCGCGAGCGCGTCGGCGCGACGATGCAGGTGCTCGTCGATTCAGCGCCCGGCCTCGGCAGGAAGGGCGGCTGGGGCCGCACCTACGCCGACGCGCCGGAGATCGACGGCCGCGTCCGCCTGCTGCCGCCCGACAAGGCGTCGAAGACGATGAAGAGCGGCGGGTTCACGCGTGCGCGCATCGTCGCCGCCGAAGGCCACGACCTGATCGGCATGCCGGTCTGAGCCAGCGCGTCCCTCGCGCACAACCTCCATGAAGAAGTACCTGCCCCGCAGCACCGAGCTGATCGCCCATCCCTATCAGCCGCCCGTGGGATTCGTCTCCGTGCAGCCGGCCGTGCATCGGGCCTCGACGATCGTCTTCAAGAACGTCGCGGCGATGCGCGCGCGCAAGTGGAAGGAAAAGATCGGCTACACCTATGGCCTGCACGGCACGCCGACGACCTTCACGCTCGAGGAGCGGATCGCGACGCTCGAGGGCGGCCTGCAGACGCTGCTCGTGCCGAGCGGGCTGGCGTCGATCACGCTCGTCGACATGGCGTTGCTCTCGGCCGGCGATCAGGTGCTGATCCCCGACAACGCCTACGGGCCGGGCAAGGAGTTCGCGCGCCACGAGCTGGCGTCGTGGGGCGTGGGCCACGCCTTCTACGACTCGATGACGCCGGCCTCGCTCGCCGCTGCGATCACGCCGGCGACCAGGCTGGTGTGGATCGAGGCGCCCGGCTCGGTGACGATGGAGTTCCCCGACATCACGGCGCTGATCGCGATCGCGCGCGAGCGCGGCATCACGATCGCGCTCGACAACACCTGGGGCGCCGGCCTTGCGTTCGAGCCGTTCGCGCTGCGCGCGGAAGTCGGCGGCCAGACGATGGCCGTCGACATCTCCGTCCAGGCGCTCACCAAGTACCCGTCGGGCGGCGCCGACGTCCTGATGGGCTCGGTGACGACGCGCGACGAGGCGCTGCACCAGCGCATCAAGATGACGCACATGCGCAGCGGCTGGGGCGTCGCCGGCAACGATGCGGAGATGGTTCTCCGGTCGCTGCCGACACTGCCCTTGCGCTACGAGGCGCAGGCTCGCGCCGGGCTCACGCTGGCGCAGTGGTGGGCCGATCGCGACGAGATCCGGCAGGTGCTGCATCCGGCGCTGCCCGGCTCGCCCGGCCACGACCACTGGGCGCGCCTGTGCAGCGATGCGGCGGGACTGTTCTCGGTGGTCTTCGACGCGCGCTACTCGACGCGCCAGGTCGACGCCTTCGTCGACGCGCTGCGGCTGTTCCGGATCGGCTATTCCTGGGCCGGCCCGATCAGCCTGGTCATGCCCTACGACCTCGATCTGCTGCGCGGCGCGCCCGCCTCGAGCGGCAAGCTGGTGCGCTTTTCGATCGGCTTCGAGGCCGTCGGCGATCTGATCGACGACTGCCTGCAGGCGCTCGGCGCCCTCGAGCGCAGCGACTAGGGCGTGGCCGGCAGCGCCCGCTCGCGCAGGCGCATCGACATCGGAGCCGGCGTCATCGCGAACGACATCAGCTCGTCCGGCTCGGTGCCGGCGACGGGCGTGACGCTTTCGATGTCGAACGTGCCGAGCAGGGTCGCGAGCGCCATCTTGATCTCGAGCATCGCTAGCTGCCGGCCCGGGCAGACGCGCGGGCCGGCGCCGAACGGCATGGCGATGCGGTTCACCGAGGTCGTGCTCGGCGCGGCGTGCGCGTCCAGCCAGCGCTCGGGCGAGAAGGACGTGGCGTTCTCGAAGTAGTCCTCGCGGACGGTGTCGGTGCGCAGGCCTGCCCAGACGAGCGTGCCTGCCGGGACGCGGATGTCGGCGATCCGCGTCTCGCGCAGCGCCTGCAGCATGAGGAACGGCGCGACCGGCTTCAGGCGCATGGTCTCGTTCGCGCAGGCCTCGACGTAGCGCAGCTCGGCGAGGCGCTCGAGCGTCCATCCGGCTGCGGCGTCGGAGTTCGCGTCGACCTCCGCGCGGGCGCGCGCCAGCGCCTCGGGGTTGCGGGTGAGCAGCCAGACGGCCCAGGCCAGCGTGTTGGCCGTCGTGTCTTCGCCGGCGAGAAGCATCGTCATCACGTTGCCGGACACCTCGGCGTCGGTGATGCCCGAGCCCGGATCGTCGGCGGCAACGATCATCGCCTCGAGCAGGTTGTGCGGCGCGGCGCGGCGATCGGGATCGGCGTCGAGCCGGGCGCGTGCATCCCTGACGAAGCCGTCGATGGCGTGGCCGACCGCGGCGACGCTGCGGTCGAGCTCGCGGTCCTGGGCGGTCTTCCACCAGCGCCAGGTCGGCAGCGGCGCCATCAGGCGCCTGAACAGGGCCGGGAAGATCTTGTCGAGGTGGCTCTGGATCACTTCCTCGTTCGACTCGAGCGTGTTGACGTCTGCGCCGAAGGCCAGGCCCGAGATCGCGTCGACGGTGAAGCGCATCAGGTCGGGCTGCAGGTCGATCGGCGTGCCGCTGCGCGCCGCCGCGCGCCAGCGCTTTTCGAGCCGTCCTGCGACTTTCACCAGCGACGGAAAGTAGGCGCGCAGATGGCGCGGATCGAATCCCGCCATGACCATCTTGCGCTGGCGCCGCCAGGCATCGCCTTCGGCACCGAAGACACCCGCTGAGAGTCCGATCTCGCTCGCGATCTGGCCGAAGCGCTGGGTGCGGCGAAAACCTTCGGGGCGATCGCGGAAGACCGCGCCGACGGCGGCGTGATCGGCGACCACGAAGAGCACGCGCGATCCGAGCCTGAAGCGGAAGTACGGACCGTACTCGGCCGTCCAGCGCTCGACCTGGCGATGGATGTGCGGCGCGTCGATCTGCAGCATGTTGCCGACGATCGGCAGCCCGCGCGGCCCGGGCAGGTTGTCGATCTCGCGCAGCTTGGTCGGCGCGGGCGCGCTCAGGGTCTCGGTCTGGCTGGACATGCTTGCCTTTCAATGTTTCGAAGAGACCTTCTGCCGCATCAGCCGGCCATGCTCGCGCTCCCAGTCCCGCTTCTTCTCGGTGTCGCGCTTGTCGTGCTCGGCCTTGCCCTTGGCCAGCGCGATCTCGGCCTTCACCAGCCCGCCCTTGAAATGGAGGTCGAGCGGCACGAGCGTGAAGCCCTTCTGCTCGACCTTGCCGATCAGGCGCTTGATCTCTTCCTTGTGCATCAGGAGCTTCTTCGTGCGGTCGGCCTCGGGCGTGACGTGGGTCGAGGCGTTGCGCAACGCGTTGATGCGGCAGCCGATCAGCCAGAGCTCGCCATCGCGGATGACGACATAGCCGTCGGTGAGCTGCACCTGCCCGGCGCGCACGGCCTTGATCTCCCAGCCGGCGAGCACGACGCCGGCCTCGTGCCGCTCCTCGATGTGATAGTCGAATCGGGCACGGCGGTTCTCGGCGATCGACATCGTGGCGTGGGCAAGGGTCATCAGGAAAACGAAGACGCGGCAGGTGCACGCGACTCCTACAATTTGGCGATTGTATGAAGCAGGTCAGGAAATCGGTTCTTCTCTGGTACACCCCGCACGAGATCTATCAACTCGTCGCCGACGTGGAGAAGTATCCGCAGTTCCTTCCGTGGTGCGAGCGCGCGGAGGTGCTGTCGCGCGACGAGCAGGGACAGACTGCGCGGCTGCACCTGTCCTACGCCGGCATCCGCCAGTCGTTCACGACCAGGAACACGCAAGTCGTCGACCGCTCGCTGCACATGGGGCTGGTTGACGGGCCGTTCTCGCTCCTCGACGGCCTCTTTCGCTTCGTGCCGCTTGCGCTTTCGGCGGGCAAGGGCTCGGGTCGCGACGACGCCTGCAAGATCGAGTTCGAGCTGCGCTACGAGTTCGCCAACGCGGTGCTCGAGGTCGCGATCAGCCCGGTCTTCGACCGCATCGCCGACACCTTCGTCGACTCGTTCGTGCGCCGCGCCGAGCAGGTCTACGGGCCGCGCTAGCGACGCCGGTGAAGATCGCAGTCGCGTTCAGTCCCGGCCCGGGCGCGGCCCTGGAACTGGCGCTGGAACTCCCCGAGGCGGCGACGGCGCTCGATGCGATTCGCGCTAGCGGCCTCGCCGAGCGGTTTGCGGACGTCGACATGGACGCTGCGACGCTCGGCGTGTGGGGCCGCGCCTGCGCGCCGGACACGCGCCTGCAGGAAGGCGATCGGGTCGAGGTCTACCGGCCTCTGACGATGGATCCGAACGAAGCGCGACGCCTGAGGGCCAGGCAGACGCGGGAGCGCAAGCGCGCCTGAACGGCGCTACTTGCAGTCGACGCTGATCACGTCCTTGGTGCGCTTGGTTTCGTCGGCGCGCTGCTTGTCGTCGAGGAATTCGCGTTCGCCGTTGGCGTTCGCGCGCGCCATGCGGATGCCGCTCTCGAGGGTCGTGAGCTGGGTCTTCGCGCGGGCGCAGTTCTCGGCCTTGGCCGCGGCGACGCGTTGCTCGTCGGCCTTCTGCTTGGCAGCGGCGTCGGTCTCGGCCTTCTTGCGCTTGGCTTCGAGCTCGGGATCGGCCATGCGCGGCACGAGCGCGCCGGACGCCGCGGCCGACGCCGGCGTGCCGCTGGAGACGATCGACACGGGCGCGTTGGGCGCCGGACCGGCACGGCGAGAAGCCGCGTTCGGCCGGGTCAGGATGTCCTGATCCGGCGTGCCGAGCGGAGGCGGCAGGTCGCTGTACTGGACATGGCCGCTCTTGTCCTTCCACTTCCACTGCGCTTCGGCGGGAAGGCTGAGGAGGGTCGCCGCGAGAAGGACAAGCAGGGCCGCGAAAGGTCGAACCATGGTCGTTACGCACTGCGTTGGGATTGGCCGGCAGTGTAGCGGCGCCCCTGCGGCGGCGGCGGCACGTGCACCGGGCAAACCGGTACTTTGCGCCTCCCTCCGTATAATTCGCTTTTGCGTCCGGAGCAATTCCCATGCGCCTTCTGGGCAAAGCGCTGACCTTCGACGACGTGTTGCTGGTTCCTGCGTTTTCGAGCGTCCTGCCGCGCGACACCGACCTCACGACGCTCCTGTCCCGCAACATCCGCCTGAACCTGCCGCTCGTGGCGGCGGCGATGGACACCGTGACCGAGGCGCGCCTGGCGATCGCCCTGGCGCAGGAAGGCGGCATCGGCATCGTCCACAAGAACATGACCGCAAAGCAGCAGGCTGCGGAAGTCGCGCGCGTCAAGCGCTACGAATCCGGCGTGCTGCGCGATCCGATCACGGTCACGCCCGAGATGTCGGTGCGCGAGGTAATCGCACTGGCCAAGGCGCGCGGCATCTCGGGCTTTCCGGTGCTCCAGGGCAAGGTTGTCGTCGGCATCGTCACCAATCGCGACTTGCGTTTCGAGACGCGTCTCGACGCGCCGGTCAAGGAGATCATGACGCCGCGCGACCGGCTCGTCACCGTGCGCGAGGGTGCGACGCTGGCCGAAGGCAAGGCGCTGATGCACCGCGAGAAGCTCGAGCGCGTCCTCGTCGTCAACGATGCCTTCGAGCTGCGCGGACTGATGACCGTCAAGGACATCACCAAGCAGACGAGCTTTCCCAGCGCGGCGCGCGACGCCCACGGCAAGCTCCGCGTCGGTGCCGCGATCGGCGTCGGCGAGGGCACCGAGGAGCGCGCCGAGCTGCTCGTGCAGGCCGGCGTCGACGTGCTCGTCGTCGACACCGCGCACGGCCATAGCGCCGGCGTGATCGAGCGCTTGCGCTGGGTCAAGCGCAGCTTCCCGAACGTCGACGTCATCGCCGGCAACATCGCCACGGGCAAGGGTGCGCTCGACCTTGTCGAGGCCGGCGCCGATGCGGTCAAGGTCGGCATCGGCCCGGGCTCGATCTGCACGACTCGCATCGTCACCGGCGTCGGCGTGCCGCAGATGATGGCGATCGAGGCGGTCGCGAAGGCGATCTCCGGCAGCGGCGTGCCGCTGATCGCGGACGGCGGCGTGCGCTACTCGGGCGATCTCGCCAAGGCGATCGCCGCCGGCGCCGACACGGTGATGATGGGCGGCGCCTTCGCCGGCACCGAAGAGGCGCCGGGCGAGGTGATCCTGTTCCAGGGCCGAACATACAAGAGCTACCGCGGCATGGGCTCGATCGGCGCGATGCAGCAGGGCTCGGCCGACCGCTACTTCCAGGAAGGCGAGGCAAGCGCGGCGGGCTCGGTCGGCGGCGCCAAGCTCGTGCCCGAAGGCATCGAAGGCCAGGTGCCGTACAAGGGATCGGTCGTCGGCATCGTCTTCCAGATGGGCGGCGGGCTGCGTGCGGCGATGCACTACTGCGGCTGCGCCAGCATCGCCGAGATGCACGAGAAGGCCGAGTTCGTCGAGATCACCTCGTCGGGCATCCGCGAGAGCCACGTCCACGACGTTCAGATCACCAAGGAAGCGCCGAACTACCGGGCCGAGTGACGCCGTACAATCTGGCCAGTTTTAAAACTTCTGGACAGAATATGCGCAGCGCCGGAATCTTCGAAGCCAAGCAGAAGTTCTCCCAGCTGATCGACGCGGTCGAGGCTGGCGAGGAGGTGCGCATCACGCGCCACGGCAAGGAGATCGTGCGCATGCTGCCGGTGCAGCGGGTCGTGATCAGTGATGAGCAGATCGAGCGGGAGTTGAAGGCGCTCGGCGAGCTGCAGTCGCGGATCAAGCCGGGGCCGGGCTGGAAGGAGCTTCGCGACGAAGGTCGGGAGTGAGCCATTCGGCCGTCGTCCTCGACGCGTCGGTGACGGCCACGTGGCTGCTGCCCGACGAAGCCTCGGAGGCATCGCAGAAGGTCTTCGTCCGCATCCGCCGCGGCTCGCTCGCCGCTCACGCGCCCGAGCTCTGGCTCTGGGAGTGCGGCAACATCATCGCCAACGGCGTCAAGCGCGACCGCATCACGCCGGTTGACGCTCTGCTGACCTGGAGCGTGCTCGATGCGATCCGCACGCGCGTCGAGCTGACCAGCCCGGCGCCGGCACAGGCACGCGCCGCACTGACGCTCGCGATGGACGACGGCCTGTCGCTCTACGCCGCCGCCTATTTGTGGCTGGCGCTGTCGCTCAAGGTGCCGCTGCTCTCGACCGACAAGGCGCTCGTGCGTGCTGCTTCCCGTCGCGCCGTGACGGTGGTCGGCCTCGAGGAGGTCGCGCAATGATCGGTCGCCACGCTCCGGTCGCGGTCGCTCGCCAGGCGGCGATGCCGTTCATCATGATCACGGTGCTGATCGACATGATGTCGATCGGCCTGATCGTCCCCGTGTTGCCGGCCCTCGTCGGCAGTTTCACGACGTCGCAGAGCGAGCAGGCCTGGTGGTACGGCGCGATCACCTTTGCCTTCAGCGTCGCCAACTTCTTCGCCTCGCCGCTGCTCGGCGCGCTGTCGGACCGCTTCGGTCGGCGGCCGGTCCTGCTCCTCGGCTTCTGCGGCCTCGCGATTAGCTTCTTCGGCACCGCGCTGGCGACGGCGATCTGGATGCTGATCGTCGTGCGCGTGCTGAGCGGCTCGATGCAGGCGACGGCGCTGGTCGCCAACGCCTACGTCGCCGACATCACGCCGCCCCAGGAGCGCGCGCGCCGCTTCGGCCTGCTCGGCGCGATGTTCGGGCTCGGCTTCATCCTCGGCCCGGTAATGGGCGGATTGCTCGGCGCGATCGACCTGCGCCTGCCGTTCTTCGCCGCCGGCAGCCTCGCGCTCGTCAACCTGTTGTACGGCTGGTTCGTGCTGCCCGAGTCCTTGCCGGTCGAGAGTCGCCGCTCGTTCAACTGGCGCACAGCCTTCAATCCGATCAGCGCGCTGACCGAGCTCGGCCGGCTCGGCGGCATCGGCCGGCTGGTCGCGGTGATCGCCTGCACCGCGCTGTCGCAGTTCATGCTCTACACGACCTGGGTGCTCTACGCGACCTTCAAGTTCGGCTGGGGGCCGCGCGAGAACGGCTGGTCGCTGTTCGCGGTCGGCGTGATGTCGGCACTGGTGCAGGGCGTGCTGCTCGGGCGCCTGCTGAAGCGCTTCTCGCCACAGCGGCTGGCGATCGCCGGCCTGGTGTCGTCGACGCTCGCCTACATCGGCTGGGGGGCGGCGACCGAGGGCTGGATGATGTTCGCAGTCGTGTTCTGCAACGTCCTCGGCTTCACGGTCGCGGCGTCGATGCAGAGCATCATCTCGAGCGCTGCCGACGCCACCACGCAAGGCCGGACGATGGGCGCGGTGAGCGGCCTGCAGAGCCTGATGGCGGTGGTCGCACCGGTGATCGGCGCGCCGCTGCTCGGCATCGTGTCGCACCTGCCGCGCGGCGACTGGCGGATCGGCGCGCCGTTCTACTTCGGCGCGCTGGTCCAGGCCGTCGCGCTCGTCCTCGCCTGGACTCATTTCCACAATGCCCGCCGCAGTCGTCTCCACGCCGCCGGCGGCACTGCCTAGGGCCTGTCAGGGCTCCACCATGACGCACGACCGCATCCTCATCCTCGATTTCGGCTCGCAGGTGACCCAGCTGATCGCACGTCGCGTGCGCGAGGCGCACGTGTTCTGCGAGATCCATCCGAACGACGTCAGCGACGCCTTCGTGCGCGAGTTCGCGCCCAAAGGCGTGATCCTCTCCGGCAGCCACGCCTCGACCTACGAGGAACACGAGCTACGCGCGCCCAAGGCGGTGTTCGAGCTCGGCGTGCCGGTGCTCGGCATCTGCTACGGCATGTTCACGATGGCCGTTCAGCTCGGCGGAGAGGTCGAGGCGGCGTCACACCGCGAGTTCGGCTACGCCGAGGTGCGCGCGCGCGGTCACACGAAGCTTCTCGAATCGATCGAGGACTTCGCGACCAGCGACGGCCACGGGATGCTCAAGGTCTGGATGAGCCACGGCGACAAGGTCACCGCGCTGCCGCCCGGATTCACGCTGATGGCCTCGACGCGGAGCTGCCCGATCGCCGGCATGGCCGACGAGCAGCGCCGCTTCTACGGTGTGCAGTTCCATCCGGAGGTGACGCACACAGTGAAGGGCAGGGAGCTGCTCGACCGCTTCGTGCTGGAGATCTGCGCCGCGCGGCCCGACTGGGTGATGGGCAACTACATCGACGAGGCGGTCGCGAAGATCCGCGAGCAGGTCGGTGACGACGAGGTGATCCTGGGCCTCTCGGGGGGCGTCGATTCGAGCGTCGCCGCAGCGCTGATCCACAAGGCGATCGGCGATCGGCTCACCTGCGTCTTCGTCGACCATGGCCTGTTGCGCAAGGACGAGGGCCGGCTGGTGATGGAGATGTTTGCCGCGCATCGGCACATGAAGGTGATCGCGGTCGACGCGAGCGAGCGTTTCCTCGGCGAGCTCGTCGGCGTCACCGATCCGGAAGCCAAGCGCAAGATCATCGGCAAGGAGTTCGTCGA
>Ga0123338_10001286_pt1 | contig 24381 bp, 23 predicted proteins | sample grotaG_FD_89793 | JGI IMG/M metagenome (GOLD analysis project Ga0123338, IMG submission 89793) | Glacier valley bacterial and archeal communities from Borup Fiord, Nunavut, Canada, to study Microbial Dark Matter (Phase II) -... | ecosystem: Environmental > Aquatic > Freshwater > Ice > Glacier ...
AGCTTCGATGCCACCGACTTGCCGTGCTTTGTGCTCATGCAGCAAGGCGTGGAGCTGCTGCGCCAGGGCGGCCTGCCCGAGGGCGAAGCCATTGCCCCGCTGCTGCGGAGCAAGCTCGGGCCCATTGGCCTGGCCGTTGAATAAGCGCGGCGGTTGCGCTGGTGAAAAAAACTAGATGGGTGCGCGGCTCCGGGTTATGAGAAAATCGACGGGGCCAAAATTCAAGCGCGCTGTCCCGTGCTGGGGAAAACGCGCCTACCTTAGGGTGTGCAATTCAATCAGGGGCGGACTCAATTCGGGGCTGGTTTGGTTGAGGGGTAGTCAAAAGCAGCCTGGTGGCCGGCTCGGCTCCTGCTGGTCCCCTCCAAGCCAAGCGGTTGCCGCAAGCATTCGGACGGAAGGTTGTCGTTCGCTAATCCCGGCGTTGCCATGAGTATCTACCACTTAGTTTACCAAAGTCAGGCCCTCGTGCCCTTTGAAGCGGCGGAGCTGACGGCATTGCTGCACCAGTCCCGCGCCCACAACCAGCAAGCACACATCACGGGCCTCTTGCTGCACACGCCCGAGGGCCGGTTTTTACAAATATTGGAGGGTGAGGATGCCGACGTGCGGCAGCTCTATTACCAAAACATCATAGCCGACCCCCGCCATTACCAGTGCCGGGTGCTCGGGGAAGGGAGCTGTGCGGAACGAAGCTTTGCGGACTGGAGCATGGGCTTACGAATTGCGCAAGCCTCCGACTTGCACACCCTTTTGCAAACCGGCTCGTTGAACGCCCCAACCCGTCTCGGCCCGTGCCCCACCACCCGCTCCGAATTGCTGGAATTGCTGTTGGAGTTTGTAGGAGTTGGCAACCATTGAACAGTGTCCATTTGCAAGCTGGCCAGGTAATAAGTCGGGGGAAATGCCATTTGCGACTGGGTCAATGATGTGCGCTCGGCGGTGTGGCTCGAAACGGCTCACTTGCCGGTTTGCGCTTTCTTTTTTTTCTGGCGCCGGAAGTAGCCGCGTAACAAGAAGTTGTGCTGCAAGGCCTCCATGCTCTGGTTGAGCTTTTGGGTGCCCTGCGCCACGTTACTCGCGCTCTGGCGCAGCTGCCCGCTCAGGGCGGATTCGGCCAGCAGCTTGTGCAGCGGGCCGCCGCCGGTTTGCACCTGGCGTTTCAGGCCCGTGAGCGTGGCGGCCAGCGTGTCGGAGGTGCCGGCCAGCTGCCCGGCCGCGTGCCCGAGCTGGCCGGCAAAAGCCTTGTCCGTCAGCAGGTAGCCGAGGGGACCGCGGCCGTCTCGCCGTGCGCCTGCTCGGGGCCGTGCCCATTGCCGGCGGCACCGGGCCCGCCTACGACCAAGGCGAACTGCTGCGCTGGCTGGTGGAAAGCACGTGGCTGCCCACCGCCCTGCTACCTGGCAAATACATCACCTGGACGGCCGTCGACGACCAGTCGGCCCGGCTCGCCCTCACGCACCGAACTCAGGCGGTTTCGTGCCTCGTTCGCTTCAACGAGCAGGATGAAATAGCAGAATGGGAAGCTTTGCGGCAAATAAACGAGGCCACGAGATGGCCGTGGGTATGCTGCTTCCAGCACTACCAGGCGCGGCACGGCGTGCTCATTCCCACCGGGGGGAGGCGAGTTATGTGATTGACGGGAAGCGGCAGTCTTACGCCCGCTTCGTGGTGCAGGAAGTGGAATACGAGCCGCTGCAACCTATCTAACCTAGAGTTTGTGCTCGGCCGGGGCACCGCTGCCCCAAGCGTCCAGGCTGGCGACCGTCGTGTCGGCGATGTTGGTCAGGGCCTCGCGGGTGAGGTATGCCTGGTGCCCGGTGACGAAGGCGTTGGGGTAGGTGAGCAGGCGCGCGAAGGTGGCGTCGCGCAACTGGTCGGTGGTGTGGTCGACGAAAAACAGGCCCTTTTCGCCTTCGTACACGTCCAGGCCCAGGTAGCCGAGCTGGCCCGAATCGAGGGCCCGCAGGGCGGCGGCGGTGTCGAGCACGCCGCCGCGACCGGTGTTTATCAGCATCACCCCGCGCTTCATGCGGCCCAGCAGCTGCTCGTCAATCAGGTGCCGGGTGGCGGAGCTGAGGGGCGTGTGCACGGTGATGATGTCGGCGCGGGCGCAGAGCTCGGCCAGATTTACGTACTCCAAGCCGTAGCGCTGAGTCAGTTCGGGATTGGGTTGCACGTCCACCCCCAGCAGCTTGCAGCCAAAACCGTGCAGAATGCCGGCCACCACGGCGCCGATGCGGCCCACGCCCAGGATGACCACCGTTTTGCCGAACAAGTCAAACCCGATGAGCTTGTCGAGGCTGAAATCGTTGACGCGCAGCTGCTGGTCGGCCTGGCGCAGGTGCCGGCACAGGGCCAGCATCAGCGTCACGGCGTGCTCGGCAATGGCGTGGGGCGAGTAGTCGGGCACGTTGGCTACTTGGATGCCCAGGCGGTGGGCGGCGGCCAGGTCCACGTTGTCGTGGCCGGCGCCGCGCACGGCCACGTGGCGCACGCCGTGCGCCCGCAGCTGTTCCAGCATAGGGGCCGAAACGTCGTCGGGCGTGAACACGCACACCGCGTCCGAGCCCTGCGCCAGGGCCACCGTAGTGGCGCTCAGGGCGGCGTCCAGAAAGTGCAACTCGTGCCGACTTCCATTGGCTTGTTCCAGGAAGGGGCGCTCAAAGGCCAGCGTGCTGAATACGGTAACTTTCATGGACTATTGAATCTGAAAAAAGGTGCTACCAAACAACCAGAAGAAGCCAAAAAAAGGCTCCTAGTCAGGCTTTAGCAGCATCCGCTGAATGGCAAGGCAAGATTACAAGGGGCACTGCTCCGTAAATATGACGAAAATCAACGGGTCTGGCTGACTTTCAGCATGATTTGGTGGGACCCGGGCTGCTGCTAGCAGCAAAGCTATTTCTTTTCGGTACTCGGTTCGGGTAGCCAGCAGGCCCGTTCCCGTTCCAGAAAGGCCTGCAGCGTGCCCGGCTCCCGGCCCAGCAGCCCGGCCAGCACCGGCGAGACGTGCGCGGCCAGCCCAAAGCGGGCGGCCAAGTAAATGCCGGTCATCACGTTCACGAGCGCCGGGGGCGTGCCCTTGGCGCGCTCGTAGGCCCGAAACTCCATGATGCCTGCCGCGCGGTAGCGAATGGGCCGGCCCAGCACCGCGCTGAGCTGCGCGGCCACCTCGTCGTAGGTAAAAGCGTCGCGGCCGGTCAGCTCGTAGCCGGCCGAGGCGGCGGGCGGGTTAAGCAACAGTTCCGCGGCCGCCGCGCCCACGTCTTCCGCGTCCACGAAGCTGGTGCGGGCGTGGCCGGCGGGCAGCAGCAGCTGGTCGCGTAGGCGGATGTCGTCGCGGTGCGTGGTGCTGAGGTTTTGCATGAAAAAGCTCGGCCTGAGCAAAGAATGGCGCAGGCCCGAATCTTTCAAGTAGCCTTCCACCTTGTGGTGCGGCACGAAGGGGTTGTACTGCGCCCCTTGCAGCGACAGAAACACGACGTGGCCCACGCCGGCCGCCGCCGCCGCTTGCACCACCGGCTTCAGGTAGCGGGCCACGTCGCTGATGGCCGGTGGGCGCACTAGCAGCAGGCCCGTGACGCCGCGCAGGGCCGGGGCCACGGTTTCGGGCTTCGTGAAATCGAAAGGCACCAGGTTCACTGCGTCGGCGCTCAACCCCAATCCGTGCCGGTCGCGAACGGGCTCGCGGGTGGCCACGGATAGCTCGGTGCCGGCCGGGCGGTGCGCCAGCAAGCAGCGCAAGGCCGCGCCTCCCACGTTGCCGGTGGCCCCCGTGATGAGCAAGCGAGCGGGCGTGGGCATGGGCAAACGAGTGAGGGGTGAGGAAGTTTATTGAAGTAAATACGGCCGAACGTCGCCCCGACGACAACGCCACGGCCGCGCGTTTACTTAAAAATATTGAACACCAGGGTAAATTTCCGTTGCTGAATCAAGCCGCGCCAGTCGATAAACAGCAGGGCCAGCAGCAACAGCAGGCTGGTCCCCAGGCCGGCGATGGATTGCCAGGAAAGGGCGGTGGCCCGCAGGCTGCCCAGGTTCTGCGAGGCGTACCTGCCCATGGCCACGGCCACGCTGTCGCTGGAAAGCTTGCCCACAAAAAAGGCGGGAATGATGTGCCGGGGGCGTATGCGGGCCATGCCCGCGGCCAAAAACAGGGGCGTGGTGGGCAGCGGCAGCAACGAATACGCCACAATCACCGCCTGGCTTTGCCAGCCTTTGGACTTCAAATGTTCGCCCAGAAACCGGACGTCCTCGTTTTTACGCGCATTGAAGTAGCGGCCCGACAGCAACGGGATGTACAGCGTGAGCAGGTAGCGCCCCAGGATGGAGCCGGCCACCCCCAGAAACAGCACGGCCCACACTTCCAGGTGGTAGTGCACCTGCAAGTATATCATGACGGTGAAGGCCGGCAGGAAGGGAAACGGCACCACGTCGAAAAGCAACGCGCCCAGAAAAACGAATAGGTAAGGCACCCACATGGCAGCGGTCATATATGGTTGAGCCGGCAGGCCTGCGCATCACTATCATTTGCAAACCAGCCGCCGTGGACACCAGCAAGTTGTTGTGCACGGCGCGGGCGCCGGCGTCGCAGGCCTTCGGGCGGCTTGCTAGCGGTCGAGCCAGGTATCCACCGTGCCGGCGAGAGTGGCCCGACCTTTTTCCACCCCTATTTTCACGTTTCGGTTGTGCGGGCTGGCCGACCAAAAGCAACGCTGGCGGATGCGTTCGGCCAAGGCAAAATTGGGGTTCGGTCCGCCGAGCGTTTCGTCGCCGCGCTCCGGACGAAGGCCTGAAACCCGTCGGATTCGCCGTTGCCGGATACGCACACCCAATTATCGGCCGGCACGAGCCAATGCAGCTACCGGATGGGCTGCGGCTGAACTTGTGTAGCACGCGAATAGGCACTAAATATGGCCAGGGCGGCCAGCAGCATTACCGAAAACAGAATCGTGGGCGTTATCATGGCGATAGGGGGTGGGGCTTGCAACAGCCGGTGGAGGAATAATCAGTAAACAAAATTCCGCGCTAGCCCCGTGCAAAGCCCTGACCATAATCAGCACATTCGATGACGTTTGTTAGGCCGCTCCGCCCTTGCCCACGAAACGAGGCCTGCTTACCGATGCGGGGCCTTGATGACCCGGCCCTGCCACGAGTTGAAACCCAACTTGAAGCTCAGCGTGTGAAAAGCCGGTAGTCCGCTCGTGTCGTACTCGTAGCCCAGTGCCAGGCGCGTGCTGTGGCTGTAGTGCGTGCCAAAATCCGGCCCTACGTTCCACGCCACGTCGGCCCCCGACACCACGGCCCAGCGCCGTTGCCCGGCGAAGGGCAGCGCGCCGAGGCCCACCCGGCCCTGCAGGGCGGCGTTCACCATGGGGATGGTCAGCAGCGTGGGAGCGAAGAGAACTTCTATTTGCAGCGCCCTGGCCAGCGTCACCGGCTCGTCGGTGCCGGCCATCAGCACGCGGTGGAAGCGGGGCATCTCGGTGGCCGTCACGGCACAGCCCAGCGGTATCCGGCGCAGAATGACCCCTTTCTCATCGGCCCCGCCCGGCGTCCAGTGCCAGTTGAACTCGGCGCCGAAGCCCCGGTCGCCGGGGCCTTTTTGCCCGCCGGCCTGTGCCACCACGTACCAGGTGCGCAAGGGAAACCGGTCGAAGGTGAAGGTGTCGAGCTTGAAGTTCCGGTATTTCTGCTTGGATGGGTTGCGGGGCTCGGGCTGGAACTGGTTGTTGTATTCCCGGCGAAACAGGTACTGAATGCGGCCGCCGCCCAACGCCGGGGGGTACACGAATTGGTTGCCTGCCACCGCGCTGCCCAAGGGCTGAAAGTGCCGCTGCACAAAGCCCGCAAATAAGGAATCCGTCGCGTTGGTTGGCGGCTTCACGTGCAGCTGCATGGCCGCGTAGGTGGTCAGCAGCAGGTCGGCCAAGGCTGCCGCGGCGGCGGCGGCATCGGGAGAAAGCGAGCCGTCGGCCAAGGCCCAGTTGCGGTCGGCTTCGGCGCGGCTCACCCGGTGCACCATGGCCATTGTGGCGGTCTGCGTGCCGGGGTAGGGGGGCTCCGGGGCCCGCGCGGCCTTGGGCCAGGCAAAGCGGGCCAGTCGCCAGCCCTTCACCGTGAGCAGCTGCTGCGTGATTGGGTCGCGGGAAGTGTGCTCGTGCGAATACGAGTCGGCCACGGCGTGCATGAGCACGTAGATGCCCCGGCCCGCTTTGCTGGCCTCGGCCCCGTTGCGGAGCGTTTCCTGAAAAAACAGGTACATCATCTCCATGCAATCGGGCACGCCTTCAATCAGCAGCTGGCGCTGCTGCGTGGCCCGGTCGGCGGCCAGGCGGGCGGCGCGCACCACCGGCCGGTTGGGGGCCATGAAGTGGTACACCTGCCGGTCCTGCGCAAACTGCCGCTCGAAGGACAAGTCGGGGTAAGTCGTGTGCGGCTCGAGGTGCGCCGCGTCCTCCTTCAATACTTTTTGCTGATGGAGCACCTCCAGAATAAGCAGCCCATCAGGGCGCTGTTTAATGAGTTCGTACGCCCGGCGTTCAATCGCCGCGTGGCCCTTGAGGTTGTAGGCGAAAGCCGGAAGATGGCCGCAAAAAAACAGAAGTGAGCAGACCAGTAATTCCCGGCCAAATTCTGACCGGTTCACCGCAGGTAAGATTGAAAAAGGACGCATGAAGTAGCTGCTAAGTCCGCACAAACCACTCCACTGGCCGGCGCACGCTCACGGGCTCGGGATAATGGTCGGGATACCCCAGGCGCAGCACAAACTGCACCGGCCCGCTCAGGTCCAGGCGGCGGGCGGCCCCGGCCGTGCCCGGTGCCTCTTCGAGCAGTTGCGACATGGGGTGTACGGCCACGTTGCGGCCCCGGGCTTTCAGCCAGAGGCGTTCCAGGCGCCGGCCGGTGTCGAGCAGGGCGGCGGGCGACTCGTCGGGGCTGGTGAGCAGCAGCCAGCCGCCGTGGGTGGCCAGCTGCGCGGTGGTTTTGGCCAGCCCGCGCTGCCGGAAATCGGGTGTAAGAACGCGGGTACTGTCGTAGAAGTGCCGCACGGCCCAGCCGCTCAATCCGCCGAGACCCATGCCGGCGGCCGTGAGGCCGTCGCGGTGCCGCTGCACGGCCGCCCGGTCCCAGCGTATCCAGTGGGCCAGCTCGCCTTGGGCATCATCACGGCCCACTTGCTGCTGGTTGGCGGCCAGGGTGGCATCCGTTAAGTAACGGCGGTACGCAGAATCTGGCGGAAAGAAGTGGCAGTGCGCCCCGTCGCCGTCAGTCATCACTCGGATGTCGGCGGGCTGCACGGTGAGGGCGGCAAATCCCGTTTGCAGCGTCCGCCGACGAAGCAACGCTTCCACGTTGGTGTAAGCGACCACGGGCCCGCGCCGAAGCTCCACTACCAGCACTTCGGCGGCTTGCCGGCTCGCCGCCCGCAGTTGCCAGCGGCATTGGTAGCCAAAGTGCGCCGCGGCGTATTCCAAATTCTGCGCAAAGGTCCCTACCGACAGCATGGTTTCGCGCTGCGTGGGGTCCACCCTGGGCAGCCACCGCACCGGGTCGATGCCGACAACCCAGTGGTAGGGGGCCAGCAGGCGCACACTCCACGGCTGGGTGTTGTGGCCGCTCGGGGCCAGCGAGGCCAGGAAGAGGATTTGCCGGGCATCGGCGGGCAGCACGCCCAGGGGCAGGGGCTGCACGGGCTCGTTCTCGCGGTGGCGGTCGGCGGTGAGGGCGGCTTGGTCCCAGGCGTAGTAGCCCAGCGCGGCGGTGCCGGCGACGGCCGTAGCGGCAAGGGGCAGAAAATGACGGCGGTTCATCGGCGCGCGCCCCGCCGGTCAGGCAAGGGCAGTTGAGGGTTGACGGGTTGGCTACAGCGTGGTTTGCTCGTTGCGCAGGTCAAATAGATTGCTCCCGGCGGCCGGTCGGTCAGGCGGGAGAACAGGGACGGAATTGATGGGCGGGTGGCCGTAATCGCCACAGCGGGGCGTGCCCTCATGGGCTTTGGTAACCAATTCAAGGGTGGGGGCAACGGCACAAATGAGAGGCTTCTTTTTCATGGTTTCAGCAAGAAAAGGCGACGTAAAAAATGTTGACCATCAGCATCAAGCCTTCGCCAGAACAAGGCGCAGAAGCCCGCATCAGCTGGCGGGTGCCAGGCCGGTGAGCAGCGTATTGGTCCACTGGACGGCGGCGGGGAGTCCGCCTGATTCGGGCGCGGGCGCTTCGGCAACCATGGGCAGCACCAGCACGGGCACGGGGCACTTGGCCAGCAGCCGCGCGGTCACGCTGTGGTGAAACAGTTCGCCCAGGTAGCTGCGCTCGCGGGCCAGCACTATCACCAGGTCGGCCCGGGTGTCGTGCACCGCCGCGAGCAGGCCTTGGGCGTAGTCGTCGTTTTCGTAGCCGCGCAATTCCGGCGTAGCCAGGCCTTTCGCCAGGCCGCTTAGCTGCACGGCGCGCAGCGCGGCGCTGCAGCCTTCGTCGTCTTCCGCCCCGCTCGAGACGTGGGCCACGATGAGCTCGGCGCCCGGCAGCGCGAGCAGCTGGCGCAGGGCGGACGCACCGGGGGCCAGGGTGAACGGCTCGCGGTCGGCCGCAATCAGGATGCGGCGCGGGGCTTGGTCGGCCGGGGCCGCGGGCGAAACGATGAGCACGGGGAAGTGGCCCGCCCGCAGCAGCTCGGCGCAGTCGTTGGCCACGCTGGCGTCGGGGTGCGCCGGGTCGGGCGGGCTGAGCACGAACAGGGCCGGCCGGTAGCGGGTGGCCAGGTCCTGGGCCACAACGGGCAGCAAGTCGGTGGCCACCTCGACGGTTGGTTGCGTGTGCAGCTCCTCGGCCAGCCGGTACAGGGCCGCCGCGGTTTCGGTTTCGCGGCCCAACTCTTCCTGGCGGAAGCTTTCGGCCATCAGGTCGTACGGGTCAAACATGGAGGCCCGCTTGACGTGCAGCAGCACCAGCTGGCCGTGCAGGGCCTGCGCCAAATTGTTGGCATAGTGCACGGTGTGGCGGGCGGTGGGGTAAAAGCCGGCGAAAACAACGAGGTTGAGCGACATGATTGGGTATTTTTGTACAGGGGTGGGAAAGTGGCCAGGAAACACATTGCTCAGCTCATCGGCGGCATCCAGCCGGGCAGCTCCGGGGCGTCGACGGGCACCAGCAACACCGGCACCCGGCAGTGGCGCAGCACCTGCGCCGTCACGCTGCGGCGGAACCGGCGCTCGAGGAAGCTGCGCGGCCGGGCCAGCAGCACCAGCACGTCGGCCTGGGTGTCGTCGATGGCTTGCAGCACGCCCGCGCCCGGCGACACGTGGCACTCCTCGTAAAGCCCCACTGCGGTGCCGGGCGGCAGCAGGCCACTCGCCAGCAGGTCGGCCTGCGCCATTTTGCCCGGCGAGGCCAGCTGGGCGTGGTGGGCTTTGACGTGCGCCACGGTGAACGTGGCTTCCCAGGCGGCCAGCAGCGGGGCCAGGGCCCGCCCCGCCGCCGTGGGCGTGAAGGGCTCGCCGTCCACGGCCACCAGCACCCGGCGCGGAACGCGCGGAACTGGGCCTGCCTCCGGCACCAGCAGCAAGGGCTCGTGCGTGCTCCGCAGCACGGGCAGCACCTGGTTGTGCAGCACCTGGTCGAGCAGGTTGTGCTTGGTGGTGAGGCCCATGGCCAGCAGCAGGGGGCGGTGCCGCTCCACGGCTTCTGCCACGGCGGCGGGCATGGGGGCTACCGTCACCCTTACTTTGGCCGGCACCGGCAACCGCCGGGCCACGGTGCGCAGGGCGGCCGCGGTTTCGGCCTGGTTGCGGTCGAATTGGGCAAGGGTCACGGCCGCTAACTCCAGCTCCAGCACGGGGTCATGGTAAAAATGCAGCAACGTGAGCTCCGCATGGAGCGGGGTGCCCAGCACGGCCGCGTACTGCGCCGCCCGTTCCGTGGCGGCAGACAAGTCAGCAAGAACCAGAATGGATGGCGTCATGGCGAAAAGGCCTCAGGCAAGGCTTTGGTGTCATCAATAAAAGCAGCAGCGGGCGCCCTCAACGGGCATTGTTCTTATTCCTCAGCGGGCAGAAGCAGGACCGGAATAGTGCTTTCCTGAATGAGTTGCGCCGTGACGCTGCGGTGGAACAGGCTGCCCAGCAGGCTGTGGCGCCGCACCACCACCACCAGCACATCCGCCTCCTGGCGGGCCGCTTCTTCCAGCACGCCCCCTTCTACTGTCGAGTTAACCACTTCGTGCAAGCGGCTCTCGGCAAAGGTATTTACCAAGTCATTCGCCCGTATCGTTTCCAGCACGTCGCCCGTGGCGGGCCGGGCGTGCCCGTCGTCGGTCACGTACACCGCGTCGAGGGTGGCGTGGGTGGCTTGCAGCAGGCGGCTGAGCACTTCCTGGTGGTCCGCGTCGTTGAAGGCAAAAGGCTGCCCGTCCACGGCCAGCAGGTAGCGGCGGGGCGGAAAGGCGTCCCAGCCCACGGCCGGCACCAGCAGCAGCGGGTGCGGCGCGTGCCGCAGCAGGTCCATCACCACGCTGGTGAGCACCCCGGCGGGCTCGGTGGCGGCACCAGGCCGGCCCAGCACCAGAAACAAGGGGTGATGGCGGCGCACGGCCTCCGTCACGGCTTCGGGCAGGCGGCCTTCCGCCACGTCCACTTCGGTGGGCACGGTCTGCCCGGCGGCCAGGCGCCGCAGGGCGTGGTCGGTTTTGCGTTCGCCCAGCGCGGAGTGGCGGGCGCCGAAGCCTTCCGGCACGGGCAGCCCGTCGTAGCGCGTGTGCAGCAGCACGAGCTGCGCGTTCAGCGGCACGGCCAGCCCGGCCGCGTAGGAGAGGGCGCGGTTGGTGACGGCGAAAAAGTCAGTCAGGACGACAAGGGAGGGCATCATGGCAAGAAGTAAAAAGGTTGAAAACGGCACTGCCTTCGGGGCAGAGCGTCCGCTAAGGCAAAAAATACCCGGCTTCAGCAGCGGGCAAAGCGGGACTTTTGAGGCTCGCGGGAGCGTACTTCCACTCGTCCCGCGCCATGCGGGCGTCCGCCTCCTGCGCCCCCTGCCGGGTGTCCGCGCCGATGACCCCGGCGGCTTCTCCCGCGGCTGGTGCGGCAGGGTGCCGCCCGCGCCCGGCCGGGCTAAACGGCGAGTTCATGGCCGGCGAGCATCTCGCGGTTGATGCTGGGGGAATCGGTCAGCGCGCGCAAGTGGTTGTTCACTTCCCGCGCGCCGGCCTCGTGCGCCGCCTGCGCCGCGTGCTGGCGGTCGAGCCACGTGTCGACGGTGCCGCGGAGGGTGGCCCGGCCGTTTTCCACCCGCACGTCCACGTCCTGGTCGTGCAGGCTCGCCGACCAGCCGTAGCGGGCGCGGATGCGCGCGGCCAGCGCGTGGTCCGGGTCGGGCGCCGCCCTTTTCTTGTTTTCGTCGTCCCCCGCAAAGGGAGTGGTGAACCCATCCTCCGCATCCGGGCTTGCTACTTCCAGCCGGTTGTTCACGTCCACCACGCCGTTCACGCCGGCGGCCACGTCCCCGGCCTGCCCCACATCAAAAGGCGTGTTCGCGTGGCCCGAGAGCAGGACTTGGCCCCCGTGCACCTGCACGTGCCAATCGCAGTGGCCCACGTAGGGGTCGCGGGCCAAGGCGGCGGTGATGTTCTGGCCAATGTCCTCGTCGGGCACCAGCCGCGCCGGGCGCACCTTGAGCAAGTTGTGCACGTGGCCCACGCCCACCACGTGGCGCGCGTCCTGCTCGGCGTCTTGCTTGGTGCGCAGGTTGCTCACGGTGCCGGCCAGCGTCACCACGCCGTCGAGCACCTGCACCAGGGTTTCGGACGCCCGCATCCGCGGGTTAATGCGGAGGGTCTCGCGCACGGCCCCGGCAATGGCCTCGTCGGTTTTAGGGGCGAATTTCTCGCGGCGAATTTCCCGGCCCAGGGCCCCGTACGCCACCAACAGGTCGCGGGCGTCCACGCGGGTGGCGCCGGTCTGGTAGGCAATGGCCACCAAACGGTCCTTCTCGGCCGCCGTGCCCACCGCGCCGGAAAGGTGCACCACGTGGCCAGCGGTGCGCACCTGCACCAAAGCGCCGTTGACGCGAATGTCCCAATCGAGCAGCTCCCGGATTTGGGTGGTGATTTCGTCGTCGGAGTTCACAATTTCTCCCCCGCGTATGGTCAGGCGGTCAGCTACATAGGCGCGCACGCCCCGCACGCTCTGCACTACGCGCAACACCAGTTGCTTCTCGGCCCACGACTGCACCAGCCCGGACAGGGTCACCACGCCACCCGCCACGGCGCAGTGCACTAAGTAGTCGTCGGTGGCCGGGTCGTCGGCCAGGGCCCCGGCCACGTCGCGCTGCAATTCGGCGTCGCCTATTTCGTCGGTCTGCACGGCGAGCGTGCTGTGCAGGGCGCGCACGCCGCGCACGGCCAGCGCTATTTCCTCGGCCCGCCGCTGCGAAAGCAAGTTGTCGGTAACGCCCGCCAGCGCCACAATCCCTTCGCGGGTTTGCACGATAATGCCGTGGGCGTTCAACCCTTTCTTCGTGGCAAGCAGCGTTTCAATGGCCGTGGTGATGTCGGCGTCGGCCACGCACTCGGTGGGAGTGGGGGGCGTTACGAGGTGAGCGGTTTGCATGAGCGGAGGGGTTGGGGAGGCGGAGTTACTTCCGCAGCGCAGCGGAAGCTTTGCGTTTTATGAAACTGGATTGTGCCGATTTTTTTGCGAAAGCTGGCACGGCGCGGCCGCCGCGTCAAGCGCAACGGCGGCAAGCCTCGGCGCACTCCTGGCAGTGCCGGTGCTCGTGCTGGGCGCATTCCTCGGCGCAGGCCCGGCAGATTTCGGCGCATTCCTTCAGCAGGAGCGCGGCGTGTTCCGAGCCGCGGGCCACGAGGCGAGCGGTGAGGGCGCACACGTCGGCGCAGTCGCGGGTGAGGCTAATGCAGCGGGCCATCAGTTGGACATCGGCCACTTGCAGGCAGGCGGTGCTGCAGTGCTCGCAGGCCGCAAAACAGGCGTTGAGGGCGTCGAGCTGGCTTTGGGTGTGCGCGGTCATGGGAATGGTGCTGAGTAAATTGGGATTTACATCTGCAAAAATCCGCCGACCCTGCCGGTTATGCCCTGATAAGAATTTTCCTGACGCATGACTTTCGTCAGGTTGACCAAGCGCGAGGAGCACCGGCGTAAGAGTTGCAAATACTCGAGGGCACGGGCAAATGATGGCTAACAGCCAAGCAGATACCGGCATTCGCCCGGTCATTTTTTACTCCGTGTAGTAATGCCGGAGGCGGTTAAGTTGCCCGTCCAGTTCGTACACCAGGGGCATGCCGGTGGGAATATCCAGGGCGGCCACTTCGGCGTCGGTTAGGTGGTCGATGTACTGCACCAGGGCCCGCAGGCTATTGCCGTGGGCGCAGACAATGACTTTGCGGTTGTGGTGCAGCGCCCGCATGATGCGCTCCAGCCAGAAGGGCAGCACCCGGGACATGGTTTCGCTCAGGTTTTCCGTCAGCGGCAGCTCCCGGTGGGTGAGACCCTGGTAGCGGGCGTCGTGGCCCGGGTAGCGCGGGTCGTTCACGGTGAGCGCGGGCGGGTGCTCGTGGGGGTCGCGGCGCCAAAGCTGCACCTGCGGCAGGCCGTATTGCGCCGTGATTTCGGCTTTGTTCAGCCCTTGCAGGGCGCCGTAAAACCGCTCGTTCAAGCGCCACGATTTCTCCACCGGAATCCAGAGCAGGTCCATCTCCTCCAGCGCGAGGTTGAGCGTTTTGATGGCCCTCTTCAACACCGAGGTGAACCCCACGTCGAAGCTGAACCCGCGCTGGCGCAGCAATTGGCCCGCCCGCACGGCCTGCTGCACGCCCTCGGCGGTCAGGTCCACGTCGGTCCAGCCGGTAAAGCGGTTTTCCTGGTTCCACACGCTTTCGCCGTGGCGGAGCAGCACAAGTTGTTGCATCAGGTAAAAGGGGTGGAATTATAACTCGTGCTCGGCGACCAGTGGCCGCAGTGGCTGAGTGTGGTGGCTGGTGGTGGCCGTCTTCAGGATGCGGCGCTTAACCGGTGGCGGGCCGAATGCGGAAACGTTGAAGAAGGTAACAAAGAGGGGATAGTCGGCAGCACCCGGTCGGCTCACCTCGCCAAGCGTCCTGCTTCCTGCCGCAAGATTACGGCCCCCGATTCGTCGGCCGCATGACATAAATCAACTAAAAACACGACGTATCGCAGGGCGCCCCCCGGCCTTTCGCCGGAACTTGCGCCCGGTTTTAAGCTTTTCCCAACTGAGCTTCCAGCTTGGCGTGGCCACGCACCGGCCGCCTCTTGTCATAGCAGCAGTTGGGGGCGGACCAATATCCGTACCCTGGCAGCCCGCGGGATATCTTGTTTCTTTCATTATTTATTCCCCGTCCCATGCCATTTGTTTCGTTTGGCAGTGAAAAAACGCACCTCACCTCAACGTGGACTCCATTGTGAGCCAGGAGCTGCCAGAAGCGCCGGGCCAGCTGCCGGCGGTAAGCAGCCGGGCCAGCCGGGCTAATTCCGACCTGCGCGTGAATTTCGCGAGCCAGGTAGAAGCCCAGGATTTTCAAGATTTCAACCCAAATTCCACGGCCCAGCCTTACGTGTGGCGTGTCGCGGCAGCCGTGCCGGCTGTGGTGGCCCACTTCCCCAGCCGGGCCGGCAAGCATTTGCTCCCCGACAACCAGGTGGGCTATGCCGTGGGCGCCACGGTGGGCATGGTGGGGCCGCGTCTGCATCGCGTCAACTGCGGTTATGATGCCGTGAACGTTCCAGCCTAGAAATCTATCGGCTCATTCATTGGCTGTGCCGAGGGCGCGGCCATCGGGGGCGGCCGTGCTCCACTTTCACAAGAAGCTGCACGGGACGGGAATCTCCGCCATGCCGGTGCAGGACCTGAGCCGGAACGGTTGTGCGTACGGTGGCCCGCCACTGGCTCGGCGCTGGTAGCCCTTGCCGCACTGGCCGTAAAAAGCGCTGACCCCGTCGCGCTCTGTAATACCCTTTTGAGCCCCACCCTTTCTTTTTCTCACCGACAATGCGCACCCTATTTATCCTGCTCACCTCTGCCCTAATGGTGCTGTCGGCGGCCCGCCCCGAAGGGGGACCTTTCCCGACCCCCGGCCCAGTTCAGGCCGCACCCGCCGAAACGCCTGCTCGCATCCGCGCCTTGCTGACCGATACGCTGGCGGAGCGGACGGCGCTTTTGCCCCTCGCCCAGGGCCGGCAGTGCAGGGCCTTTTACCGTCGCCGGGCCTACGCTCCGGTCTGGTGCGAGGCGCAACAACCGTCCTCGCAGGGGCGTGCGGCCCTGGCCCTGCTTACCCGTGCCGAAGACTTTGGGCTGCTGCCCGGCGTTTACCAAGTAGGTGCGCTGCAAGCGCTGACTGACTCGCTGGCCCGGCCTGAGGCACCGGAGCGACAAAGCGCGCAGCTGGCCCGGTATGAAGTGCTGCTCACCGATGGACTGCTGACGTTTGCTGTGCACCTGCGCCGAGGCCGGTTACGTGCGTTCACGCCCTCCCCGCTGGAAAAACCTGGGGCGCCCTTTGTCAGTGCCGCCTGGCTAATGCGCGCCCTAGCGGCCCCAGACTTCGCCCGGGCCCTGCTGCAGTGCCAGCCTCAGCAGCGCGAGTACCAGCAGTTGCAGCAGGCCCTGGCCCGGTGGCGCCGGCACCCCGTGGGGCCCGATGCCGGGCGCCGCAGCCGCCAGGCCCGCCAAATGGCGCTCACGTTGGAGCGCTGGCGCTGGGAGGCCATCCCGGACGCCGACTATGTGCTGGTGAACCTGCCGGCCTACCAGTTGGAAGTGGTGCGCCACGGCCGGGTGCTGCAAACGCACCGCTTGGTCATTGGGCGGCCTGCCAACCCCACGCCCACGCTCAGTAGCCGGCTCACCTCGTTCACCGTGGCGCCCGAGTGGCGGGTCCCCCGCCGCATTGCCACCGGGCAGATTCTGCCGTATTTACAAGCCAACGCCCGAATGCCCTCCGAGCACGATTTCCTGGCTGATAACAACTACCGCCTTTTCGATGCGCAGGGCCAGGCGGTGAGCGCCGCTGGGGTGGACTGGTCGGCCGTGACGGCGCAGAACTTTCCCTACACCATCCGCCAAAGCCCGGGCTGTGGCAACCTGCTCGGCAATGTTATTTTCCCTTTTGCCAACCCCTACGGCGTGTACCTCAATGATGGCCCCGACCCGCAGCGGTTCCTGCGACCTTACCGGGCCCTGGGACACAGCTGCCTGCAACTGCAACACCCTATGCAGCTGGCCGCGTACTTGCTGGGCCCCGACGCCGCCCGCGCCGGTCTGCCGACGGAAGCCCAGTGTGAAGCGGCGCCCAAGCCGCGCAGCTTCTACCTCAGGCGGCCGGTAGCGCTGCACGTGCGCTACGCTACCTGCGCGTTCGTGGCCGGCCGGCTACGTTTTTATGCGGACGTCTATTGCCAGGATGAACGGCTGAGTCGGCAGCTTTTTGGGCGCGGGGTAGCCCGTGCTCTGTAATTGTAATTTGCCTTTTCATCGGAGTAGACAAATTCGAAGCAGGGTTGAACAGTTGATATAAGCCTTTTTTTATGACAGGACACGGCGCACTTTGAGTGCACCATTTAAAGTCAAATAACCTCCAACATTAAGTAGTCCGCCACTGGAAAAACAAGAAGGCCATTTCCGATGAGGAAATGGCTTTCGTTGCAAACGGTAGCGGTCTGGACGGGACTCGAACCCGCGACCTCCGCCGTGACAGGGCGGCATTCTAACCAACTGAACTACCAAACCGTTTGCCGGACAAAAAACGCGACTGTTTTTTGTTTTGGTGGTGCAAAGGTAGGTTAGAATGAATAGGGTCTGCAAGCCCGGGAGTAAGTTTTTTCTGTCAAGAACTGCTTTTAAAAGCTTGGTGATTGTTTTTCAGGGGGATTAATATTGGGGCTGTGCCGCAACGGCAGATGTTTTACCTTTGTCAGCCGCTTTTCGGTGGCCTTTGGCGGCAAGTTGTCGCGGGTTCAAGACCTGTTCCGACTGCTCACCGCCCTGGCCAGGCTTCATTTCCCGCATTTCACCCGCATTCCATGCTTCTTGACTTTGAACAACCCATCGCCGCCCTCGAAGGCAAGCTCCTCGAAATGCAGAAACTTGCCGCCGAGAGCGACGTTGATGTACGAGAAGCGGTGGCGGCCCTGGAGGCGCGCATTGGGGCCCTCAAAAAAGAAACCTACGCCAACCTCACCCGGTGGCAGCGCGTGCAGCTCTCGCGGCACCCCGAACGGCCCCAAATGCTGGACTACATCGAGGGCATGGTCGATAAGTTTGTGGAACTGCACGGCGACCGCACCGTGGGCGACGACAAGGCCATGGTGGGCGGGTTGGGTGAACTGGGTGGCCACACGGTCATGTTTGTTGGCCAGCAGAAAGGCCACAACACCAAAGAACGGCAGTACCGGAACTTCGGCATGGCCAACCCGGAGGGCTACCGCAAGGCGTTGCGCCTCATGAAAATGGCCGAAAAGTTTGACGTGCCAGTGGTGACCTTGATTGATACCATGGGGGCTTTTCCTGGCCAGGAAGCCGAAGAGCGGGGGCAGGGCGAGGCCATTGCCCGCAACCTGAGGGAAATGTTCATGCTGAAGGTGCCGGTAATCTGCGTCATCATCGGCGAGGGGGCCAGCGGCGGGGCCTTGGGCATTGCCATCGGCGACCGGGTGCTGATGCTGGAAAATACTTGGTATTCGGTGATTTCGCCCGAATCCTGCAGCAGCATTCTTTGGCGTTCCTGGGACTACAAAGAGCAGGCCGCCGAGGCGCTCAAGCTAACGGCCATCGACATGAAGCAGGCCGGCCTGGTGGACGGCATTGTGAAGGAGCCCCTCGGCGGGGCCCATACCGCGCCTGAGCAAATGATTGACACCCTGAAAACTACGCTTCTGAAAGCGCTGAAAGAACTGGCCGCCGTCCCGTCCGAGGACCGCATCAATCAGCGAATTGACAAGTTCTCGGCGATGGGCGTGGTCGTTGAATAGCCGTCCATTCGTTGTCAATTGATGGCTGTCTGTCGTTCCAGTGGCGGGGAGTGGCGGTGCCATGAAGTTGCTTCGGCTCCTTTTACCTTACTCGGGCTAGTAATTGAACATTATTTGATGAAAATACACGCCATCGACACCGGTCTTTTCAAGCTTGACGGCGGCGCCATGTTTGGCGTGGTGCCCAAAAGCATGTGGCAGAAACTGAATCCCCCCGACACAAACAACATGTGCACTTGGGCCATGCGGTGTTTGCTGGTTGAGGACGGAGGCCGGCTACTGCTGGTTGACAACGGCATCGGGGAGAAGCAGGACGAGAAATTCCGGGGCCATTTCTTCCTGCACGGCGACGACACGCTGGAGAAATCGTTGCGGAAGCTGGGCTTCAGCAGCACCGACATCACCGACGTGTTTTTGACGCATTTGCACTTCGACCACTGCGGCGGCTCGGTGCAACGCCGGCCCGATGGGACGCTGCAACTTGCTTTTCCGAACGCGACGTATTGGAGCAACGAGGCGCACTGGAACTGGGCGGTGACGCCCAATCCGCGCGAAAAAGCCAGTTTCTTACGCGAGAACATCTTGCCAATTCAGGAAAGCGGCCATTTGCAGTTCGTGAACCTCCAGGCCGGCGTGCCCGACGCGCTGCCGCAGTTCCGGGAAATTATTCTGGCCGACGGCCACACCGAAAAAATGATGGTGCCCGTGCTGCAGTACCGGGGCCGCACATTGGCCTTTATGGCCGATTTGCTGCCCAGCGCCGGCCACATTCCGCTGCCCTACGTGATGGGGTACGACGTGCGTCCTCTTATCACAATGACGGAAAAAGAGGCCGTGCTGCGCCGCGCCGCCGACGAAAACTGGGTGCTGCTGCTCGAACACGACCCCATCAACGAGGCCTGCACCGTGCAACACACCGACAAAGGCGTGCGGCTGGCCCAGACCCTGCGACTGGCCGATTTGTAACCCCTTGCGTGGTTGGTCGGGGCGGATTCTTCGTATCCGGCTCAAGCGAATTGCGCCGGCTCTTTTTCGGCCTCGCAAAAAAGCGACTGCTACTTAATTTACGATCAACGCAATGGCCCAGCTGGGTTTGGCTTTGTCCGGGGGCGGGGCCCGCGGAATTGCCCATTTGGGGGTGTTGGCGGCGCTCGAAGAATTGCAGCTTCCGGTGGCGCGACTGGCCGGCGTGAGTTCGGGCGCCATTGCCAGCGTGTTTTACGCAGCGGGCTTTGCGCCCCGCGAAATCCTGCGGTTGTTGCTCGCCACCAACGTGTTTCGCCTCACGCGGCCGGCGTTTAGCCGGTTTGGGCTGCTGCACCTCGACGCCGTGGAGCAACTGCTGGCCCGCCACCTGGGAACGAACGTGAACTTTGAAGATTTGCGCCTGCCCGTTACGCTCGTGGCCACCGACCTGATGGCGGGTGAATCGGTGTACTTCAGCCACGGGCCGCTGCTACCGCCGCTGCTGGCCTCGTCGGCCGTGCCCATCGTGTACCGGCCGGTGGAGTACCAGGGCCGCCAACTCGTGGACGGGGGCTTGCTCAACAACTTGCCCGTGGAGCCGTTGCTGCGCCACCCGGACGTGCGCGTGGTGGGCGTGCACTGCAACCCCATCAACCCCGAGGCCCGCATTCCCAACTTTCGTCGCCTGATTGAGCGCACCCTGCACTTGGCCATCAACGCCAACACGGCCGCCCGCAAGAGCCAGTGCCACCTGCTGTTGGAGCCGCCCGAACTGCGTCATTATCGCCCGTTGGGATACAAGCGCGGGCCGGAACTGTTCGATATCGGTTACCGGTATGCGTTGAGCCAGGCCGGGCCGCTGCGGGCGCTGCTCGGATAAAAGCGCCGACACTCGGCGCCAACCGCCCATCTTTGCGCTTGCCCAGGCCGGCCAGCGCTGCTTGCCGGCGGCGCAATTCTTACCGACCGTTGCGTCATTCCTGAAAATTTAACCAGCTTTATGCCCGCTCGCAAAACCTCAACTTTCTGGTATTACATGGCCAAGGGCGTGTTTGGGGTGGCCGGCTGGAAGCTGGGCGAGATTCACAACCCGGAAATCAGGAAAAGCATGATGATTGCGGCCCCGCACACCAGCAACTGGGACCTCATCCTGGCCCGGGCCGCGTTTTACCTGATGGACGTGGACGTGCGTTTCACCGTGAAAAAGGAGTGGACCGAACACTGGCTGCTGGGCGGGCTGGTGCGCAGTGTTGGAGCGCTGCCCGTCGACCGCAGTAAGAACAACAGCCTCGTCGATGGCATGGTGAAACTATTTGACGAGCGCGACGAGCTAGTCATTCTCATCACCCCGGAGGGTACCCGCGCCTACCAGCCGCGCTGGCGCAAGGGCTACTACTTTGCCGCTCTGGGCGCGCACGTACCTATCCGGCTGGGGTACCTCGACTACGCCAAAAAGGAGGCTGGCATTGGCCCGGCCGTGTACCCGACTGGCAACTATGAGGTCGACGAAGCCAAAATTAAAGCCTTCTACCGCACCAAAACGGGCCGTTTTCCCGAAAAGGGCGTACGGTAGGTGCTGCGTCGAATAATTGAGTAAACCGCTAGCTATCACCTGTTTCGCCCCCCCCCCAACGGCTCCGCAGCTGATTCGAGCCGGCCGGGCGAAGTGTCGGGGCCAGCTGCCACCGCGGCCAGCGCTACGTTGTCGTTGAAATGCACTTGGAAGGTGGTGCCCTGGCCCTCCTGGCTTTCCACTTCGATGTGGCCCCCGGCGGCCTGCACCAGCCGGTTGACGAGGAACAGGCCCACGCCCGTGCCCTCGCTCACCTGGGGGTGGAAACGCCGAAACAAGTGGAACAGCTCGCTGCCGTCGCGGTCGAGGTTCATGCCCAGGCCGTTGTCGCGCACTTCGAGCACGGGGCCGCTGGCCGACAGGTACGTGCGCACCCGTATCCGCGCCGGGCGGCTCAGGTGGCGGTATTTGAGGGCGTTGCCCATCAGGTTGAGCAGCACGGTGCGCAGGTGCGCCCGCACGTAGCGCAGCTCGGGCAGGGGGCTGAAATCGGTTTCGATGCGGCCCTGGGTGGCCTGCAGCTGGGGGCCGAGTACGTGCAGCACTTCGGCGGCCAGGCTGGCAAAGGCCACGGGCTCGGCGGGCTCTTCTACGGGCCGGCGCTGCTCCTGCACCACGGCGGCCAGGTCGGTAATGGTGGTGGTCAGGGTGTTCAGCGCATCGTCGAAGAGGCGCAGCACCAGCGCCTCGTCGGGGTCGTGGAAGGTGGCCGTGCGGCACAGCTCGTCGAAGAGGCCGCGCAGGTTGTTGACGGGCTGCTTGAGGTCGTGGCTGGCCGCGTACACGAAGTTGTCGAGGTCCTGGTTGGTGCGGGCCAGCTGCTGGTTGCGGGCCTCAATGGCGCGGTTGGCCCCGTTGAGGGCTTCGTTTTTTTGGTTCAACTCCCGGCGGGTTTCGGTAAGGGCGGCCAGCGACTCACGCAGCCTGCGGTTGGTTAACACCAGCTCTTCCTGGTAGCGGGCCATGTACTGCCGCCACTCGTTTTTTTCGATGGCGTTTAGCAGCGTCTTGTACAGCATTTCGGGGTCGAACTGCTGTTTCACCAGATAGTCGAGCGCCCCGTTGGTAAAGGCCCGCACGGCCAGAATTTCGCTGCCCCGGCCGGTTATCATCACCACGCACAGCGACTGGGCGGGCACTAGCCGCGCCATGCCGTGCAACATGGCTAAGCCGTCGGTGTCGGGTAGGTAATAGTCGAGCAGTACGCAGTCGGGCCGCATAGTATCGAATAGGGCCAGCCCTTCTTCCCCCGACGATGCCTCGGCGATTTCCATGCTTTCTAACCCCGCCTGTTGGTTCAGGAAGCGCCGGTACAAAAGGCGGTCCTGAAGGTCGTCGTCTATGAGAAGAATTCGCTTCATGGTGGTAGGGTATTGGTTATCAGTTTTTAGTTGTTGGTTGTCAGTTGTTTGCGATAATGATGTTCTTGACTTCCTAGACAACTGACAACTGACAACTGACAACTGCTAATGAATAACGGGCAATTCTGAGGCTTCGAGCCAGTAGCGGACTATCAGGCTCACCTTTTCTTCGAGCACGGTGTAGCCGAGGGGTTTGGTGAGGTAGCTATTGGCCCCGCTGCGGTAGCACTCGCTTACGTCGCGGGCGTTGGCCGAAGTGGTGAAGATGATGACCGGAATGGTGTGCAGCACCGGGTCTTGCTTGACAATCTGGAGCACGGTGCGGCCGTCGGTGCCGGGCAGGTTGAGGTCGAGCAGCACGATGGCGGGCAGCACGTTGGGCCAGTCGGGGTGCTTGCCGCCGCTTTGCAGGTACTCCAGGGCCTGGTCGCCGTCGGCGCAGCGCAGCACGGGGTGGCGCAGGGCGTGCTTCCGGAAAGCCCGGCTAAGGGCCGTAAAGTCCTCATCGCTGTCCTCGACCACCAGAATGGGGGGAATTTGCGTGGGGCTTAATACAGTGGTTTCTAACATGAAACAGGGCAAAGGAACTGGCAACGCGAAAGATGCCGACAGCCCAGTTGACCCACTCAATAGGGGCGGGCGGAAAAAAGAAGCACACCAAGGCTACAAGTTCCTCAAAACCGAGAAGTAAAACGTGGCGCCCTGGCCCTGTTCCGAATCGACCCACAGCTCGCCGCCGTGCTTTTCGACCATGATTTTGGCAATGGCCAGACCCGCGCCAGTGCCCCCGCCATACTTCTCCTGCGCGTGCAGGCGCTTGAAAAGCTTGAAGATGTTTTCGTGGTGCCTCGGGGCAATGCCAATGCCGTTGTCGCGTACGTAGAACACGTGGAAATCGGTGGGGTCGCCCGTGCAGCGGGGGCCGCGCACCTCGGGCGGGGCCAGGCCCACGGCCACGTGCTTGGCGGGCTGGTCGTTGTAGCGCATGGCGTTGGTGAGCAGGTTGCTGAACACCTCGCGGATGCGCACCCGGTCGCAGCGCAGCACGGGCAGCGGCGCGGCCACGGCCACGGCCGTGCCCGACTGCTCGATGCGCGGGTGCAGCAAATCGAGCACTTCCGCCAGGTCCTGGTTCAGGTCGGTTTCTTCCAGGGTGAGGTTGAGCTGGCCCACCCGCGCTATTTGCAGCAGCGACTCAATCAGGGCTTCCATGCGCTGGCTGAGGCGCACGAGGGTTCGCAGCTTGCTTTGGCCTTCTTCGTCGAGCTTGTCGGCGTAGTCTTCCAGCAAAAAGACGGAGTAGTTATGAATGCCCCGCAGCGGCTCCTTGAGGTCGTGCGAGGCCACGTAGGCGAAAGAATCGAGGTCGTCGTTGCTGCGGGCCAGCTCGGCGTTGAGGCGGGCCAGGTCGGCGGCGCGGACCCGGAGCTCGTTGAAAACCTTGAGGCGCACGTCGGTCACGTGCAGGCGAATTTCGTGGGCCGCCTCAATTTCCAGGGCTCTCCAGGGGGCGGCCATTAGCTGCATCTCCTCCTTCCAGGCTTCGAACGACTGCCGGGGAGAAAGAAAAACCTGGCCATCGACGATGGTTTCGTTTTTGTCGAGGCGGCCGGCCCAGGTCACGGTTTGCACCTTTTCGGGCCGAAACCAAAGAATGTACTCGCCCGGGTCCTGGGCCAGGGCAATGGCCAGCACCCCGCTGGCGGTGGCCCGCACGGCAAGCCCCAGCTCGGGGGCCAGCCGGGCCAGCGAGTCGGTCGAAAATACGTTCTGGTTGGTATGGGCGCGCAGCCAGTCCACCAGCCGGCTCAGGTCGGCGGGGGGCGGCGTCTGGCCCAGGGCAATGGTCTGGCCCTCGAAGCAGATGGCCGCCCCGCCGCACTCGAACACGTCGAGCAGGGTGGGGCTGAACCGGTTCAGCTCTTCCACGAAATTGCTGTGGGTGCTCACCTGCCGGAACAGCCGGGTTTGGCCCTGGCGCACGCGCTGGTAGTACGCCTCCTCGTCCTGCCGCTCTTTGGTAGTGAGCAGCGCCGATAGGGTTTTGCCCAGAAACTGGCACAGGTCGCGCAGCTCGTAGCTCACCAGGCGCGGCGTTTGGTGGTGGCAGGTAATCATGCCCCACAGCCGCCCGTCCTGAATGAGGGAGATGGTGATGGTGGCCGCCGAGCCCATGTTGCGCAGGTATTCGAGGTGCACCGGCGACACGCTGCGCAGCACCGCGTGGGTCATGTCGGGCGGGCGGCCCACGCCGGGCGTGAGGGCCGGCACCAGGGGCACGGGCGCATACGTAACGTTCGGGATGAAGCGCAGCCAGTTTTTGAGGTACATGGCCCGCGCCTGCTGGGGCACGTCGGTGGCCGGGTAGTGCAGGCCCAGCCAGGGCGGCAGGTCGGGCCGCACGACTTCGGCAATGACTTCGCCGCTGCCATCGTCGGCAAACCGGTACACGGCCACCCTATCGAACCCGGTGAGGGCGCGC
>Ga0123338_10001287_pt1 | contig 24367 bp, 23 predicted proteins | sample grotaG_FD_89793 | JGI IMG/M metagenome (GOLD analysis project Ga0123338, IMG submission 89793) | Glacier valley bacterial and archeal communities from Borup Fiord, Nunavut, Canada, to study Microbial Dark Matter (Phase II) -... | ecosystem: Environmental > Aquatic > Freshwater > Ice > Glacier ...
AACATGAGTTACAGCAACCGGTGCAGTGTTTCTTGAAAGTGGGCGATGTCTTCTTCGTTGTTATAGAAGTGCGGTGACACGCGCAAGTTGCCGTGCCTTGCCGCGACGATGACACCTTCGCGCTTGAATTCAGCGGCCAGCCGCGATGCGTCGCGCCCCGGAAAGCGAGCGGCCACAACGGAGGAACCCTGGTACAGCACTTCGCCGCCATGCGCTTCCACGGCCTGCTTCACAAGCTTCGCCAACATCAGCACGCGTGCTTCAATGTTGGCCGGACCTAACTCCAGCATCATGCGGACAGAATCGCCGAGCGCGTATAGCGGGCCGAAGGTGGGCATGCCTCCCTCATACTTTTCGGCCGCGTCCGAAAAGAGCGGCGCACCGTGATTCAGTTCCGAGAAAGTGCGCCAGCCGCGATCGCTGCGCCACCCGATCACCGCGGGTTCCAGTGTCCGCCGCAGCGCGGGAGCCACGTAGGCGAACGCAGCTCCGTGCGGCGCCAGCAGCCACTTATAACCGTGCACCGCGAACATATCGGGCTGGATGGATTGAAGATCAGTCTGCAGCGCGCCCACGCTTTGCGTGCCATCCACGTACAGCAGGATTCCGCGCGCACGAAGCATCTGGCTCAACTGTTGGACCGGCGCGACGAAGCCGTTTGAATAACTCACGGCGCTAATGGCAACAAGCCGCGTGCGCTCTGTCACATGATCCAGCAGTTCACCACAGGGCGCCACCACCAACTCCACGCCTTTCGCGGCCAGGTAAGAGGGATAGTAAAGCTGATTCGGGAACTCGCCTTCGAAAGACAGAATTTGATCGCCGGTTTTCCAAGTAAGGCCGGAGATCATGAGCGAAAGCGCGGAAGACGCGTTCGGCATGAAGGCAATATCTTCACCCGCACAGCCGACCAACGTTCCCAGAGCCACGCGAATGGCATCCATGTCTTCGAACCACCGGGAGAGATCGAGCGCGGCATTTTCGTTGCGCTGCTCGAAATGCCGCTGCATCGCTGCCAGCGAGCGGCTCGCGATATGCCCATTCGTAGCCGTATTGAGATACGTGCCTTTTTCCAGCGCGGGAAATTCGCGCCGGATAGTATCCCAACTCACGAGGCAGCCGCCTTCCGCACCAACATCGCGGCTTCACCCACCGGCACATCGGTGGACGTCTTGCCGCGCCGCTGCACAAACTCCACCAAGCCCTGAGCCAGCTTCTTACCGACGGTGATGCGGTAAGGGATGCCGATTAGTTCGGCATCCTTAAACTTCACACCGGCTCGCTCTTCACGATCGTCCAGCAGCGCATCGATCCCAAGCGCGAGCAGCGAACGATAGATGCCTTCGGCCGCTTCCTTCTGAGCCACATCGGCAATGTTGACCGGCGTCACCACTACGGTGAACGGCGCAATGGCGGCGGGCAAAATCATGCCGTCGGCATCGTGGTGTTCTTCAATTGCGGCGCTGAGGATGCGTTCGACGCCGATGCCGTACGACCCCATGATGGGCGTAACCTCCGCGCCCTCCTGATTCAGAACACGAAGCCCCATGGACTCCGAATACTTGTAACCGAGTTTGAAAATGTGGCCGATCTCGATGGTCTTCTTTAGTTCAAGCGAACCTTTGCCGCAGGAGGGGCAGAGATCGCCAGGCTCCACCTGACGCAGGTCTGAGAAGCTTGTTTCGAAATCGCGGCCGGGTGTGACATGCCGCAAATGATGATCGTCTTTATTCGCTCCCGCGATCATGTTCCGGCGACCTTCTAAAGCGCGGTCCGCCACAATCCTCATGTTGGTGATGCCGATGGGCCCCAGTGAACCGGGGTCCGCGCCGAACCATTCGCGAATCTCATGAGGATGCGCCTGACGCACTTCGCGAGCCTGCAGGAATGAGGACAGTTTGGTTTCGCTGGCCTGATGATCGCCGCGCAATAGCACCAGCACGGGCTTGTCATCGGCCACCATCACCAGGCTCTTCATCTGCGAGGTGGCGGGCAACCGAGTGAATTCGGCAACTTCGGCGATGGTCTTGCGGCTTGGCGTGTGGAACTCTTCGGGCGTCAGATCGCCTTCTGGATCCGGCTCGGCAAGGGGCTGATGTTTCGACGTGGCCTTTTCGAGGTTGGCGGCATAAGCGCACTCCGGGCAGACAACGACAAAATCCTCACCGGCACTGGAAGCCACCATAAACTCAGTGGATTCGTTACCGCCCATTGCGCCCGAGTGTGCTTCGACAGCCAGGTATGACAAGCCGCAGCGCGAGAAGATTTTGCAGTAGGCATCGTAATGCTTGCGGTAGGAAACGTCCAGACCTTCGGGGGCGAGGTCGAAGGAGTACGAATCTTTCATGATGAATTGGCGCACGCGCATCAGGCCGCTCTTGGGCCGTGTTTCATCGCGAAACTTGGTCTGGATTTGATACCAGATTTGCGGCAGTTGCTTATAGCTGCGCAGCTCACCGCGTGCGATGGAAGTCATCACCTCTTCGTGCGTCATGGCAAGACACAGGTCGCGATCAAAGCGATCTTTCAGCCGGAACATATCGTGGCCCATGACGCTCCAGCGGCCGGATTCCTGCCACAGTTCGGCAGGGTTGAGGGCCGGCAGCAGCATCTCCTGCGCACCGATCGAATCCATTTCTTCGCGCACGATTCTGGTAATTTTCAGCAGTGTGCGTTGGGAAAGAAAGAGGTGGTTGTAGAGGCCGGCGGCCAACTGGCGGATGTAGCCCGCGCGCAGCAACAACTTATGACTAACCACTTCCGCGTCAGTGGGCGCATCGCGCAGGGTGGGGATGAAAAGCTTACTCCAGAGCATGATGAGGAAGCTTACAGTCTAACAAGCGCCGGTTTATGTTTCGTACTCTTTCAGCTTGGCCTGCAAAGCTTTCAGCGTGAGACCAAGCATCTCCGCGGCGCGCGCTTTATTCTGCTGCGTGTATTCGAGCGTCCGCAACACCAGTTCACGTTCGGCTTTTTGAAGCGTGGTGCCCATGGGCAATTGCAGCGCGCTATCGGGTTCCAGCACGGAGCCTGCATCGCCAACGGCGACGGCTGCCGCAGCCAGAGGTTTGACTTGAAGGTTTACCGGCAGCGCGGTCATCTGGACCGTGCCCTGGCGCGTGAGAATGACAGCGCGTTCCACCACGTTGCGCAGTTCCCGGATGTTGCCGGGCCAGTTGAACGTCTCGAACGCGTGCAGCACCTCAGGCGAAAAATCGGTGGCTTGTACGCCGTGCTTCTTGTTCATGTCGATAAGGAGGGATTCGGCAATGGCGCGAATATCTTCTTTGCGATCGCGCAGCGGCGGCAGATGAATGTGGAAGACATTCAGACGATAGAACAGATCTTCGCGCAGGTTGCCGCCTTTCACCGCATCGTCCGGCACCTTGTTGGTGGCGGCGATGACGCGAACGTCCACTTCGAATTCGGCCTTGCCGCCTAAACGGCGCACCTTGGAATCTTCCAGCACGCGCAGAAGTTTGGCTTGCGTGAGCATGGGCATTTCACCAATTTCATCCAGCAGTAGGGTGCCATGTTGCGCGATTTCGAAACAACCCGCGCGACGTTCCGAAGCTCCGGTGAAACTGCCCTTTTCATGCCCGAAGAGTTCGCTCTCAATTAGAGTCTCCGGCAGAGCGGCGCAGTTGATAGCTACGAAAGGCCCTTGTTTACGTGGGCTGAGCATGTGCAGCGTGCGCGCCACCAACTCTTTGCCCGTGCCGCTCTCGCCTGAAATCAAGACGCAGGCCTTACTGGGACCGGCCTGTTGCAGGTGAGAAAAAATCTCCTGCATGCGCGGGGAAGCGCCCACCATTTCGCCTAGCGAGCCTTTGTACTGCAGCGTGCGCTCCAGCGTGACCTTTTCCTTGCTGACGCCGCTGTGAGTGGCCGCCCTGCGCAACAAGGTTTGCATCACGTTCGGCTGCACCGGCTTTTCAAGAAACCAGTAAGCGCCCATTTCGTGAACGGTACGAACGGCTGTATCCACATTGCCGAAAGCAGTGACCACAATCACAGGCGTGCTGTTGCCTTCTTCGCGCATGGTCTTCATCAGTTCATAGCCATCCATGCGCGGCATGTTCAGATCTGTCACCACAACGTCGGCATTGTAGGTTTCAAGTTTTTCGAGCGCGTCACCACCGTCTGTCGCAGTCTCCGCCTGCATGCCCCAGGCCTTTACCATGCCCGCTAAGCCAGTGCGCTGGCTGCTCTCGTCGTCCACGATCAGAATTTTTAGGAGTCGGTCCATGAAAAGGGTTCGCCTCAATTTTAGCGCTTCAGATATCTGAGATACTCATGGATTGCCTTTTTTTAAGAAAGCGCCGCCCGCACCCCAGGCACGAAATTCGCTCGACAACTATATCTCTCTGGCGCCGGACCCGCAGAACATGATCGATATCTTCGCGGGCGAGTGGGCATCGAAGTTTCCGGCGGAGTACAAACTGAATGCCGGAATCAACCCGCTTTTCGCGGACACGCGCATCCACTGGATGTTGGGCGAACTGAACGGAGTGGCGGGAATGAAGGTGGTGGAACTGGGGCCGCTGGAAGGCGCGCATTCCTATCTGCTGGACCGCGCGGGAGCGGCTTCCGTGCTGGCCATTGAATCGAACCAGCGGGCTTTTCTGAAGTGCCTGATTGTGAAAGAACTGCTGGGCATGCGCTCTGTTGAATTTGTAATGGGCGATTTCCGGCAGTACTTTGACCGCACCCCTAAGCCATTCGACCTGTGCGTTGCCAGCGGAGTTTTGTATCACATGCGCGAACCGGTGGTGCTGCTGGCGCAAATTGCCGCGCAGTGCGACCGCCTGTTTCTGTGGACGCATTATTACGATAAACAGTTGATTGAACGCGACAGCAACTTGAAGCCGCGGTTCAAGGCGGCTGAGGTTACGCGTACCACCAGCGGCTTCACTTACAAGCTGTATCGCTACGATTATCAGGAGAGCGTGAAGCTTGCCGGCTTTTGCGGCGGCAATGCGGAATTCGCGTATTGGCTGACGCGCGACGATCTGTTGGGCGCGCTGAAACATCTGGGCTTCACGAAGATTTTGGTGCATGACGAACAGCGGGAGCATCCGCATGGGCCTTGCCTGAATCTGCTGGCGACGAAATGAACGGCGTCATCCGGCTGACATAATGGAGGTGGGAGCTTCCGCTTGATACCTTCGTTGGTTGAGCGATTTGTTGAGCGTGCGCGGCGGCGTTTCCTTTGGAATGAAGCCATCGCGCAGAGCGCGTTCGCGGCTGCTGTCCTGTTTGCGGGTGTGATTCTGCTGTTGCTGGTGGGAACTCAGTTGCTGGATTGGCGCTGGGTGGCGGCGTTTACAATTGCAGGTGCCGCGTTCGGACTTTATCGGACACTCACACGCGTCCCCAACCGCTATCAGGTTGCGGTGACGGTGGATCATCGGGCAGGCTTGCACGATGCGCTTTCGACGGCACTGCATTTCACGGCGGGCGGCGCGCGTTCCCCTGGATTGCCGGCCATTCGCGAATTCCAAAGGCAGCAGACGGAGCGACTGATTCCTTTGATCGATTTGGATCGCGCAGTACCCTTCCGCATTCCGCGCGCACTCTATGTGATGGGCCTGTTGGGTCTGGTGGCGTCCAGCCTGTTCGCCTTGCGTTATGGAATACGCCGCACCCTGAACTTCGATGCGCCGTTGACGCGCGTGGTGATGGATGGGTTGGGGCTGCATGCGCCGGAAGACAAGCTTGCATCAGCCCAGAAGAAAAGCGGCGATGGAAAGCAGAGCGACACGCTGGACGAACAGGGTTTGCCATTTCCCAAATCTGAACAGAAGCGCGCGGGCGAACTGGATGCCGCGTCACCTTCAGCGCTTGAAACCGTGGGCGACCCGGACGTGAATAACGAAAAAGCCGAATCTGCTTCGGCCGGTAAAGACAGTAAAGAGAAGGGCGAGGGCGCGGGAAAAGAGGGCGGAGATAAAGGTTCGCCAGAGCAGGCGGAGAATGGCCAGCAGGCGGGCGCGAAGAATGCGGATAGTCCCGCGGGAAGCAAGGAAGGCGCTCCGCAAGGTGAACCGGGGGCAAGCCAGCAGAGCAGCCAGGGCAACAACTCCAGTCTGCTTTCGAAGATGAAGGAAGCCATGCAGAACCTGCTTTCGAAGGCCAAGCCTCAGAAGGGCGACAACGGGCAGAAGCCGAACGGCGCGCAGGGTCAGCAGAAGGGGCAATCTCAGCAGGCGAAATCTGGCGAGAAGGGGTCGCCTGGTGAGAGTAAGGATGGCGGGCAGCAGGACCAGGCGCAAGGCGAAGGGCAGCAGGCGGGCGACCAGGACAATTCCGACAGTTCGCAAGGCAAGGGCAACGGCAAGAGTTCCGAGCAGCAGGCGGCGGCTCAACCCGGCAGCGGCGTAGGCAAGCAGGATGGCGCGAAGGACATTCGGGCGGCGGAACAGAAAGCGGCCATGGGTAAGCTGACAGAAGTGATTGGGAAGCGGTCCGCGCAGGTTTCGGGCGAGATGATGATTGAATCGCAATCGGGGCCGCAGCAGTTGCGGACGCAGTATTCGAAGCGCGCGGCCACGCACACGCAAGCGGCGGGCGAGGTGAATCGCGATGAGGTGCCAGTGGAATTGCAGGGATATGTCCAGCAGTATTTCGCGGAAGTGCGGAAGGCGGAGCACTCTGGCGTGAAGGCACGCGCGGCTGTCGGCAAGTCGGCTGCGGGGCAAACTCCCGGCGGCTCTCCGGGCATTACGGAACCCAAGTAAACTGTTAGTAGTTCATGGTTCGAGACGGAATTTATTATGCGCTGGCGTTCACTGCGGCAGGTGCCCTGGTGGGTTATCTGGCAGGCCCGTGGATAGCCCTACCGCTATTTCTGGTAGGCGCTTTTTGTGCGTACTTTTTTCGTGACCCGGAGCGGTTGGCGCCGGCGGGGAATGTGGCCGTTTCACCGGCCGATGGCAAAGTGGTGGCTGTGGTTGACGAAAGCGGGGCCGAGGGAAAGCGCACTCGGGTCAGCATCTTTTTGAATATCTTCGATGTGCATGTAAACCGCGCACCCATCTCTGGCGTGATTTCGGACATCCATTATTCGAAGGGTAAATTTCTAGTGGCCAGCCTGGAAGACGCCTCCGCGCAGAACGAACAAAACACGGTCACGGTGCGGGGCGATGGCACCACCGTTGTGTTCAAGCAGATTGCTGGGCTGATTGCCCGCCGTATTGTGTTTACGCGCAAGCAGGGCGAGTACGTACAGGCCGGGGAGCGTGTGGGCCTGATCAAGTTCGGTTCACGCGTGGACGTAATTTTCGGACCCGAATGGCAGCTTGAAGTGAAGCCCGGCATGCGTGTTTCGGCGGGCTCAAGCGTTCTGGCGCGTCGCAGGGACCGGGTGGAATCTTTGAAAATGGTGGTTGCCCCGCTGGATGTGGAAGAAGGGCTTCTGTGCCAGACTTAGCCGGGCCGAAACCGCCTGAGCCGCGCGCTATGCGTCCGCCATCGCGCGCTGCCTATGCGCTCCCTTCGCTGTTTACCGCCGGGAATATTTTCCTTGGGTACTTAGCGATTCTGCGGACCGTACAGGGTTCGCTGCTGGTTTCAGCGCATCCCCTGGAAGCTTCGGAACACTTTATGTTCGCCGCGAAGATCATCGGTCTTTCCGTGCTGCTGGATGGTCTGGATGGGCGTGTCGCGCGCATGACCAACACCACTTCGGCATTCGGCGCGGAGCTGGATTCGCTGGCGGATGCGATCAGCTTTGGAATTGCTCCGGCTCTGCTGGGCTACTTCTGGGGAGTGCAATTTGTGGATGGCGGGTTCGGCGCGGTGGCTACGGAACAACTGGTCCGCGGCGGCAAGTTGATTTCGTTTCTGTTCCTGCTTTGCGGAGTGGCGCGCCTGGCGCGGTTTAACGTGCAGAAGAACCCAATGCCGAAAAATCCAGGGCGGCGGGACCGCAAGTATTTTGTCGGTTTACCGATTCCCGCGGCCGCCGGGATGGTGGCTGCCGTGGTGTATTTCGCGGATGGCTATCCCGTAAGTTTTTGGTGGCTCTCCCTGATATGGATCGCGCTGTTGGGCCTGCTTTCCTTCCTGATGGTGAGCACCTGGCGCTACAACAGTTTCAAAGATCTGAACCTTTTGCGCCCGCGTTCGCCGCTGACCGTGGTGCTGCTGGGGGGCCTGATTTTCCTGCTGTGGAACTATTCGCAACCCGTTTTGCTGATTATGGCTTCGGCTTATGTGAGCAGCGGAATCGTCATTCGGCTGGGTGGCGCAATTCGGCGTTGGCGCCCCACGCGGCCACCGGAACCGGAGCACCAGATTGGCTGACACGATTGCGCTAGTGGGGAGCGAATCGCTGCTGGGCCGCGAGGTGCGCGATGCGATTGGCGAGAGCCAGTTGGGGAATGCCCTTCGCCTGGTGGCGGCTCCCGAAGAGAGCGCAGGCAAGCTGACCGACGCCGCAGGTGAACCGGCCGTGCTGGCCAAGATGGACCTTGCGTCCTTTGACGGAGCAACCGCCATTGTGCTGGCCTGTTCGCCGGAAACTGCATTGCAGGTGAAATCTTTCGGCGCCAGCGGAACACTGGTGGACTTGAGCTACGCTCTCGAAGACATGCCGGGCGCACGGCTTCGCGCTCCTTTGGTGGAGCCGCACGATTTTCGCGTGCCGCACGATGCCGTGCAGGTGATGGCGCACCCGGCCGCGATTGCGCTGGCGTTACTGCTGGGCCGAATTCATCCGGTCTTTCCGATTGCGCGCACCGTGGCCGTGGTGTTTGAACCCGCCAGTGAGCGTGGGGCCGCGGGCATTGATGAATTGCAGATGCAGACTGTAAATCTGCTCTCGTTCAAGCCTCTTCCCAAAGCCGTTTACGATGCGCAAGTGAGCTACGCGATGCTGCCGCGCTTCGGTGACGATGCGAAGATTACACTGGAAGAAATCGAGAGCCGGATGGAGCGGCATCTGGCGACTCTGCTGGCAAATGGCAGCGGTGCTCCGGTGCCTTCCCTGCGGCTGGTGCAAGCTCCGGTGTTCCATGGCTACAGCTTTTCGTTGTGGATGGAGTTTGCGGAACGGCCCGGCGTGGCGGCGCTGGAACAGTTGCTGGACGAATCGCCGATCGATGTGAGAAACCAGGATGCTGAGCCGGCGAACAATGTGGGCGCGGCGGGACATGGCGGGGTGGTGGTGGGCTCGATTTTGCCGGACAGAAACAATCCGCGCGCCCTCTGGCTCTGGATGGCCGCCGACAATTTGAAACTTTCGGCGGACAACGCGTTTCAGGTTGTGCAAGAGGTGCTTTGAGACTCGCGATTCTTGTTACGTCGCTTTCGCTGACCGGGTGTGGCTACCATGTGGCAGGGACCACCAATGCGCTTCCGGCCAACATTGTGTCGATTGCGGTTCCGGCCTTCGGGAACGTGAGCACACAGTACAAGGTGTCCGATTATCTGGCTACGGCGATCACTCGCGAATTGATCACGCGGACCAAATACCATATCACCGCCGATCCGAATGGCGCGGATGCCGTGCTCTCCGGCGCGGTGGTCAATTTTGTTTCTTATCCCACCATTGTGGACAACAAATCCGGCCGCAACACCGCGGTGCAGGTGATTGTCGCGGTCACTATTACGCTGCGTGACAAGAGCGGCGCGGTCCTGTATTCGCGGCCCAACTTTGAGATTCATGAACGCTATGAAATTTCAATCGACCCGCGAAATTATTTCGATGAGAGCGAAGCGGCGATGCAGCGCTTGAGCCAGGACGTGGCCCGCAGCGTGGTGAGCGCGGTGCTGGAAAAGTTCTAACCGATGACGCCGGCGCAGTTCCTTTCCCGCTTGAAGCGCGGCGAAGTTCCGGCAGTGGCTTTGCTGCTGGGTTCGGAATCGTATGAGCGGCGGCGCTGCCGGGACGCGTTGATTGCCGCTCACCTGACCGAGGACGAGCGCGAGGGCGGCATCACACAGTACGATCTGTCGGAGGTGGAACTGTCGCAGGTTCTGGACGACGCGCGCTCGCTGTCTCTGTTCGCCCCGAAGCGTGTGATTCTGGCTGGCTCCGCGGAAGCTGCTTTGCCGCGGACGGCCAAGAACGATGACGATGGCGAAGAGGCCACGAGCGGTGGCGGCGCGGGATTCAAAGAACTTGAGGCGTACGTGGCAAGCCCGACGCCTGACACCACGATCCTGTTTGAATCCTGTCGGTTCGATTGGGAAGGAGACGACAAGAAGAAGAATGAACGCGTGAGGAAGTTCTTCGCCGCCGTGCCCGATGCTGTCGAATTGCGGCGCTATTCGCCCGAGGAAGCGAGAGTTCTGCTGGACCAGTTGGCGCGAGCGGCGAAGTTGACGCTGGGGCCGGGCGTGGCGGAGGCGTTGTCGGAATCGCTAGGTGGCGACGCGGGGCGTATTGCCGTGGAGCTGGAGAAGCTATCGCTGTTCGTCGGCACCGGGGCGGTGACGCTGGAGCATGTGGCTCAACTGATTCCGGACGCGCGGGAGACGACGATCTTTGTGCTGGTGGGCGCGTTGGGGCGGCGGGACCGGACGAAATCGCTGAGCATTCTGGACACGCTTTGCCGCGACGGAGAGTATCTGCCGCTGGCGCTATCGTTTCTTTCGGGCCAGTTCCGGATGGCGTTAATTGCGAAAGAGGCGAATTTGAAGAGCGCGGGACAGGTGCAGGGACACTTCACCAAGCAAGGGGTGCCGATGTGGGGTTCGCGCGCGGAACAGGTGACGCAGACAGCGACCAAGTTCACGAAAGCGCAGTTGGAGCGAGGGCTGAAGCTGATCTTTGCGGCGGATAGGGACCTGAGGAGCGCCCGGCCGGACGACCGGATTGTGATGGAGCGCTTCGTGGTGGAACTAACGGCGGCTTAACGGCGCTCGGCCAAATGGAAAAGCTCTTGTAAGCTGATTTGCAGATCTGGATCGGCAGTGCGCAGAAAGCCATCCGTGACGGTGAGCTTGCTGGACTGCGAGTAGACCCACGCTTCGCGGGTGAGCGGGTCAATTAACCACACGAAAGCAACACCCATGTTGAGGAATTCCTGAACACGCAACTCCACTCTCGGTAAGCGATCCTCGGGAGAGAGTATCTCAACACAAAGGAAGGGTGCGGTTCGAAATATATCTTCCTCGGGGAAGCTCAGAGTGACGCATATATCCGGAACGCGAAACCGTGTTGGGCGGGTCTGAACACGTTGTTCTGTGTAGACAAAAATGCCGAGGGCCTCGGCATAGTATTTCAAAAGCAAATAAGAGAACAGCGATTGCAAACCACTATGAGGCCGCGTTCCCAGGTTTCTCTCCTCTAACGCGCCATCAACGTAATCACAGTCAGGCTCGTATGAGGTCTGCAGGTACTGATCGATGTCAACGAGAGCAGCTGTTGCCATAGCGGCGAACCTTACTTAGTGGCGAGAGCTTTTACTTTCAGGTGAAGGTTGGATTTGTAGCGGGCGGCGGTGTTCTTCTTGATGATGCCGAGCTTGGCGGAACGATCAATGACGGAGAAGGTCTTGGGCAGCAGATCGGCGGCGCCGGAAGGATCTTTCGCGGTGAGCGCGCGGCGCATGGCGCGGATCTGGTGACGAAGACGGGTCTTGTTCTTGCGGTTTACTTCGGTGCGCTTTGCTTCGGTGCGAACGCGTTTGATGGATGAAACGTGATTTGCCATTGTTCTAACAGTTATGTAGTTTAGCACGCCCGAGGCTCCGGTTGGAACCTCGGGCGGGCTGGATGTCGACTAGAAGAGGAGCTTGGCTCCTAGCTGGAGACGGCGCGGATCGTTGAGCAAGTTAGTGACTTTCCCCAAGTTCGGGATGTCGTTTACGTTTGTGCCGCCGTAACCGAAGCGGACGCGGTTGAAAAGATTGAATGCCTCGCCGCGAATCTCGCCCTGCAGACGTTCGCCGAAGAACTTGAAGGTCTTGGCAACGGAAAGGTTTTCAGTCAAGGCCGGGAATTCGCGCAGCTTCGGATTGAAGCGTGTGGAATTGCCGAAGCCGGTCACGTTCTGAGCGGGGAAGACCGCCGAGTTGATGAAGCGGTCGACAGCGGGATCGAAATTGCCATTTTTAAATTTCGGCTGCCAGTTATCGTAGGTGGTGATGAACGCCGCTCCCCGTCCGTTGAACAGGTTCAGGCTGGAACCGCCGCTGATGGGAAGGGGGCGACCGCTCGAGTAAAGATTGATAGCCGAGATGCGCCAACCTCCCGCAATCTGGCTGAGGAAGCCACTGTTTACGAACCGCTTGCCGGGGCCGATCGGCAGTTCATACGTATAGCCCAGCTTGAAGTTGTGGGTCACGTCGTAGGAGCCGATGGATTTTTCGAGGCGACGGTTGTATTGATCTTCGGCGCGTGGGTTGTCAGTAATCCAGTACGTGTCGGAATCTGTGAGGATTTTCGAGAACACGTACGACGTGGTGAACGACAAACCGGACGAGAAGCGTTTGTCGAGCTTGATTACCGCGGCGTGATAAGTGGAATGACCGCTGTGATCGCCGTTGCCGTCCCAAGTGTTGATATCCGTGTATTGAGGATAGGGGCGGAGCGATTGTGCGAGCGTTGCGCCATTGCCGAAATTCGAGATGAAGGCTGAGTAGGGAACCCCGTATCCAAGGGATGCAATCTGCGCCCCCTGCGTGGGGTTATTAAAGCTGTAAGCCAGCTGGGTGGGAGTCAACTTTGAAAGGTAGCTGGAAGGCACCTGGTTCACGTTCAGCATGCCGGACTGCAGATGCGTTCCGTTCACTGCATTGTAGGAGAGATCGAGAACCAGAGACGAGCTTAACTGGCGCTGGATGGAAAAGTTCCAACTGAGCTGTTCGGGAAGGCGGGTGACTTCGCCATTCTGCCACCAGGGCATATCGGAGCCGTTCTGGCGGGAAGGATTGATGAACGGCGGAACGGCATAAGCCGGAAGACCGTCACGCAGGAGAAAGCGCGTGGTCAGGTTGCTGCCATCGGCGGGGAAGGAAGCAGTTTGCGTGAAGCCCTTCTGGTGTGTGGAACCGGTGGTGGTGCTGACCTGTGAGAAGGAACGCGCGAAATTGGCGCGAACGACGGTCTTGGGATTTAGGCTGTAGGCGGCACCGATGCGGGGGCCGAAACCGCCGAACCAGGAATCGGCAAGCGTTCTGGTGCCCTGACGACCGGTGCCGGTGCCGGCATAAATCAGTGCGCCAAGGCGTCCATCAGCACCGGGGTTGGGTGTGGTAGGCGAGAAATCGCTCCACTTGTCTTTTTCCTCGTACGGAGGCAGCGTGGTCTCCCAGCGCAGGCCAAGGTTCACGGTCAGGCGGGAGGTCACTTTAAAATCGTCTTGGATATAACCGGCAAAGTACGGCCAGTTCTGGCCGATGTACCGGATGGTGTCTACCTGGCCATTGCTGGTCCAGCCGAGCAGGAAAGATGCAAATGAGTTGCCACCCAGATTTTGGTTAGTGCTGCCGGCAAGGCCCGTACCGGCAAAGCTAAAATTAGCGCAACCGGCCACGCACTGGCGCCCAAACCCATTGTAGGAGCCGTTCTGGTAATTGCCACCGAACTTGAGGGTGTGGCGGCCCCTAATCTTGGTGGCGTCGTCCTGGAACGACATGATCAGGTTTTCTGAACCGTTGTTCGAATCCGAACCCCAGTTGTTGTACTGATTGTCGAAGCGGATGCGGCCCAGGTTATAGTTACAATCCGGCGCATTGCCGATGCAGAACTTATCTTTCCAGTTGCCGGTCAGCTCCTGCTTGGAGTTATGCACTTCATGCCAGTTGTTGCCGCCGCCGCGGAACTGGTTGATGAAGGTGGGGCTAAAGTTATGGTCCCAGGTGAAGCGGTAAACCTGGCTGGTACGAGTTAGATCGTTGTAATCCTGGTAATTGCCGGGAAGCCGGGGCGGACCGTTAGGGCCGGGCTGCTCTAAATCCTGATTGTCGCCATAGTAGAAAGCGAAACGGTCGGATTGCCGGAGAAACTGATCACCCTTGACGCTCCACTTGGTGCGGGGCTGGGTCACGCTGCCGGCGACGATTTGATAGTTATTCCGTACATAAGCGCTGGTGCCTGGCCCTGCGGCGACGTTTGGCTTCACCAGTCCCGTGGCGGTATAAGCCTGTATGGCCTTAACCGATTGAGGGTCAAAGCGAGATGTAGGAATTTGGTTGCCGGGGAAAGCAACGCGAGCGCCGGTAGACGCATAGGTGGAGGGATCGTAGATAGGAATTTGAGCGCCGTTCTGGTCTACCCATTTACTGAAATCGCCATTGTACATTTCTGGTGTGGGCACACTGTTGAACGTAGACGAAGCGCCGTTCCGGTTTCGGAAAGCCTCATAGGAGAAAAAGAAGAAGCTGCGGTTCTTGCCGTTATAGAGCTTCGGGATGGAAATGGGACCACCAGCGGTGCCGCCAAAATCGTGTTGTTTATAAATCTGTTTTTTCGCGGCGAAAAAATTTCTGGCATCGAAAGCGTCGTTGCGCGCGTATTCGTAGAGCGAACCGTGATAGCCGTTGGTGCCGGATTTCGAAACGAAATTGATCATACCGCCGCCGGCCTGGCCGTACTCCGCCTTGAAGCCATTGGTGTCGACGGCGAACTCAGTAATTGCATCAAGGGACGGAGTGTTCACCGCCACCCAGGATTGGCTGAGAGCGCGCGTGGTGTTGGCCGAAACGCCATCGAGATTGACCCCGAAGCTGGCGGCCTGCCCTCCGCCGATCTGAAAGTTGGTGTCGCCGAAGTTCTTGGTCTCAGGCGCCAGGATGGCAAGATCGAACGGGCTGCGAAGCGTGCCGCCTACAACTGTAGGCAGATCGCGAATCAGCTTGTCGGTGATGACAGTGGTACTCTTCGCGTTCTCCGTTTGCAAGGCGACGGAATCGGCAGAAATTTCGACAGTGGTGGCGGAAGAGCCGACTTCAAGCGCGACGTCGGCGCGAATTTCGGAGCCCGCATCTACCTGGATGTTAGTCAGCAGCGCGCCTTTAAAGCCGTCCTTATCCACACGGACTGAATACTTACCCGGGCTTAAGTTGGGCACAGTGTATTGCCCGTTTTCATTGCTGTTGAGGCTGGAAGTAGTATTGGTTTCGACGGCGGTGACAACCACCTTGGCCGCGGCAATTACGGCGCCGGTTGTATCTGTAACTGTTCCTGTAATCGATCCGCGCTGCGATTGCGCAAACGCGGCAATAGCGGCAAGCGCAAAAATCGGTAACGCTCGTTGCAACATGGCAAGTCCCCTTGGAGCTTAAACAAAAGTGAGTCCTACGTGCACGTGACTTTATCATGCACGGGCAGTTTGGCGCAATTGTTCGGCGGCGCGATGAGTACTAAGTTACGCGGCCTGATTTGGCTTGAATTTCCACGGTCCGGTAGACATCCCGCTTAGAAATTCCACGCTGGCGAGCGACCAATTTCATGGCTTCCATGCGGGACATTCCGCTTTGGATACAGCTTTCGACAGCACGATCAAGCGGTGTCGCATCTACGTCGGCGCGGGTTGCTTTTCCGATGAGGACGGTAAATTCACCGCGGATGGCGTCGCGCGAAGCAAGTTGCGCGCGAATGTCGGAAGCTGTCCCGCGCAGGTACTCTTCATGCAGCTTGGTGAGTTCACGGGCTACCACAACGGGACGATTGCCGAGGGCGGTTTCAATGTCTGTGAGTGCATCCAGGATGCGATGCGGCGCTTCGTAAAAAATGGTGGTGGCGGCTTCGTTTTTGATCGATTGGAGGCACTGGAGACGCTGTCCGGATTTGACGGGCAAAAACCCTGCAAAGTGGAATTGATCGGTGGGCAGGCCGGAAGCCGCTAGTGCGGTAAGCGATGCCGACGCCCCAGGGAGCGCCTGAACCGAAACTCCCGCTTCGACTGCGGCGCGAACCAGGCGATAGCCGGGGTCGGAAACCAAGGGCATGCCGGCATCGGAGACCAGCGCGCCGGAACTACCTTGAAGCAGGCGGGCAACCAGTTCCTTCGCGCGCTCCATTTCGTTGTGCTCGTGATAGCTGACGGTAGAGGTCGCGATGCCGTAATGGTGGAGCAGCTTTTGGGTCTGGCGCGTGTCTTCGCACGCAATCCAGGTAACCTCTTTCAGGATTCGCACGGCCCGGAAGGTCATGTCTTCCAGATTGCCGATCGGGGTTGCCACCACATACAGAATCGCGGGGCCTTGAGGGGACATGCTGCCAGTATTATAGTTCGCGGTAGGTGATGAGTTGTATTCCTCTTTCGTTCAGCGCGTGACGGGCCAGTGGGGAACGCAGTGCGCGCCATTCGTCCACGCGGCTTTGCTTGAGGCGCGTGTTGGCCAAAGGCAGTTCGCCGCCGAGAAGCCCGGGGTGGCACATAAGTTCCGTTGTGCCTTCGGGAAGCGCGGCTAGCGTTGCGGCGAGATTTTGAGGCGTCATGCGGCCGGTGAGTTGGAAGCCTGTAAAGTGGTCTGTTCGCTGCGCGTGAGCGCGTTCGAGCTTGCCATCGAAACTGTGAAGTGCAATGCCCATGCAGGCGGAGATGGCCTGAGTGGCAAGTGGCGCGCTACGGTCACGGTGAAAATCCGCCGGCTTACGGATGTGGCGGATGCCGTATTCCTCAGAAACGCGTAACACGGCATCGAGCACAGCGGGAATGAGGTGCGTGTGCTTGTGGGTATCGAGATGAGTGGGGCGGATGCCGGCTTTGAAGACGATTTCGAGCTGCCCGCGCAGAACGGTTAAGAGGTTAATTTGCCGCAGCAGGATCGCTTGGATAAGGGCCGGAACGTCGGCAGGCAGCCCAAGCCCCTGCACCAGCACCAGATGGCAACCGATGTCGAGCGAGGGATTAGCTTTCGCCAGTTCCACTGCGTGACGGAAGGCAAGGCCGGTCGCCATCAGGGTGGTTGACGTGAGGATACCTTCCCGGTGGCAAGAAACGATTCCCTCATTCACGTCGCGCGTGAAGCCGAAATCATCCGCATTCACAATCAGGCGGCGGAGCACGAAGCTAAAACAAAGCGAGCTTGATTCGCAGAAACTTTTTCGGGTTCGCGCGCATGTCTTTCACCAGCAGTTGAGCTTCGCGGCTGGCACCGTTCAGAGAATCGAATAGTTGGGGATTAACCAGCAGTTGTCCGATGGTGCCCTGGCCCGCGTTCAGTTTCTCGATGGTGGTATTCAGCTTGCCGGCGATGAGGCTGAGTTGACGGTACAGCTCTTCGTCTTTCAAAAGTTTGCCGGCTGAACCTTTGCCCGCCTGAAGACCGTCCAGCATGCGATGGACCTCAACCAGGCTCTGGTTCGCTTCGTCGTAGAGCGCGTTGTCGTTCAGCAGCTTGCCAGCGCTGCCCTGCCCCTTTTGGACCTGGGCGACGATGTTATCCAGGCGTTGGATAGGGCTGCGAAGTTCTTTGTACAGCGTGTCGTCGTAAAGAAGTTTACTGATGGTGCCGTTGGCATTGCGAACGTCTTTCACAAGCTGATCGAGCTGGCTGGCGGTGTCGCTGACGCGCGTATACAGCTCTTCGTCTTTCAACAACTTGCCGATGTTGCCTTTACCGGCGTCGATGTCTTTGAGAAGCGCATCCACGCGGCCCGCGACATTCTGAAACTGGGTCAGGATGGTGGAAGCCTGAGAAACCAGTTGCGGAATATCCTGCACGTCGGCGCTATGCAGTTCCCCCTCGGGCTCTACGTGCTTCGAGCTTTTTCCTTTGGTGATGTTGATGTATTTATCGCCCAGCAGATTTGAGGCGCTGATGCCGGCGATGGAATCTTCTGGAATCAACTCCAGAAATTTTCGCCGCAGGTCCATTTGAATTTCCACAGTGCGCCTGGGTTCGCGCGATCCGGAAAGTTGGATGTTGCGAATATTGCCCGCGAGAATACCGTTGAGGCGCACGGCCGACCCTTCCGCCATACCGGCTGAATCTTCCATGTAAGTGCGCAGCAGCACGCTGCCTTCGAACAAGTGGGCATTGCCGGTGAGCAGAAAGATGAGCACGGCGGCAATTACCATGGAAACGATTGCTACAATTCCCACTCGAAGTTGGGCCCAGGCAGTTTTTTTCGGGTCGGCCATTTTTATCTCGGCGTGCTTAATTCGGCTTTTTCACAAACTTACAAATATAGGAATCGTGTTGCTTTTCAAGTTCTTCCTGGCTGCCGTCGAAGATGAGCTTACCCTCTTTCATTACTATAAACTTGGTGCGCTTGCGGTCACCGCTTTTGGCGCCCATCAGTTTCCCATCGTCGGGATTGTATCGGAAGTTCGCGACCAGGTTGCCATCCTGATAACGATGCGTGACAACTAACGCCGAGGTGTTATCCAGGTCGCGCTCTTTGATGATCAGGGTCATGATGGTGCTGGCAGTGATGGGGTCGAGGCCGGCCGTGGGCGAATCGTAAAGCAGCAACGGAGGTTTGGTAACTACCGCGCGCGCGATGGCAGCCCTGCGGCGCATACCGCCCGAAAGTTCGCTGGGAAAACGCTTGAGTGTCTTGCCGAGTTCGACAAACTCCAGAGCTTCTCTTACTTTGAAGCGAACCTCGCTGGGCTCGCATTTGACAGCATTCTGGTTCAGCAGAGGATACGCCACGTTCTGTTCGATGTTGAGCGAATCGAAAAGGGCGCTTTCCTGAAAGAGCATGCCGAGTTTGCCGCGCGCGTCGAAGAGTTGCTTTTCGGTGAAGTCGGTAATGTCCTGCCCGAACAGAATCACTTTGCCCGACCAAGGTTTCAGCAGGCCCATGGCAGTCTTGAGCAGCACTGTCTTGCCGCTTCCAGCGACTCCGAGGATGATGCCTGTTTCGCCCTTACCCAATTCAAAGGAAACATCGCGCAGCGCGGGTTGATCGTCAAAGCCGGTGGTGACGTTTTCAAAGCGGATTGCCAGATCCTCGGGAGCACTCATGAAGGCGTCACGCTGACAAAGATGCGGGTGAGGAAAAACGTAAGCACAAAGATGATGACGCTAGCGGCGACAACGGCTTGCGTTGTGGCGCGGCCCACGCCCTGCGTGCCGCCAGTGGTACGCAGACCGTAATAGCACCCAATCAGTGAGATGACAAAGGAGAAGATGAACGGCTTCATCAGCCCCTGCACCACGTCATTCCATTCGAGGGCGCGCCAGGTGCTGCTCCAATATTCGTGAGTATCGATGCCATAGATATAACGGCCCACGATGAAGCCGCCCACCATGCCAACGAAATCCGCAATCACGGTAAGGCACGGCAACATGATGGCGGTGGCAAGCATGCGGGGGGTGACCAGTTTCTGAATGGGGTCGGTGCCAAGCGCGCGCATGGCGTCGATTTGCTCCGTCACTTTCATGGAGCCGAGTTCGCTGGCAATGCCGGAGGAGTTGCGGCCGGCCATAACGATCGCGGTGAGCACCGGTCCCAATTCGCGCACCAGGATGATGGAGACGACTTGGCCCGTGCGTCCGGTCTGGCCATACTGGCCGAGAGCGCGGCCCATCTGGAGGGCCATGACAGCGCCGCTGAAGAAGCCGGTCATGATAACGATGGGAAGGCTGCCGACGCCGATGGTATCCATCTGCAGCAAAATATCGTCGGAGTAGTGCGGGGTACGCCAAAGATTTCGAATGGCGGTGCCAGCGAGTTGAAAAAACTCCTGGATCGCTTGAACAGGCCCTTTCAGTGTGTTCAGCAATCCGCGCCCGTCCTCATCATGCCAACATGTCGATGCTAACATAGCGGCAACGAATGAAAGGACTTACGGACATTCCGGGCATTCGCGTAGGCCACATTTCAGATTACAAAGCACTAACGGGCTGCACGGTGGTGCTGTGTGAGGCGGGGGCGACGGCTGGTGCGGATATTCGCGGCTCGGCGACGGGGACGGAAGAATTCGATGTAATGAACCCGCTGCATGTGACCGATAAGATCCACGGGCTGGTGTTTTCGGGCGGGAGCGCGTTTGGGCTCGAGACCGCTTCCGGCGTGCGGCGATATTTGGAGCGGAAAGGCGTGGGGTTCACGTTCGGTAAGCATGTGATTCCGATTGTGCCCGCGGCGATTCTCTTCGACCTGGGAATTGGGGAGAGCCACAGGCATCCCACGCGCGAGATGGGAGAAGCGGCAGCAGAGGCGGCGAGTGCGAATGCGGTGGAGGAAGGCTGCGTAGGCGCGGGTACGGGCGCCACGGTAGGGAAGCTGCTGGGGATGACGCACGCGATGAAGAGCGGCATCGGCAGCTTTACGGTGAGCCTGCCCGGAGGTGTGCTGGTGTCCGCGCTGGTTGCGGTGAACGCGTTGGGCGATGTGCGCGACTTGGCGAACCGGGCGATTGTGGCTGGGGCGCGCGTGGCTTCGGACTCGCGCGAGTTTGCGGATTCGGAGAAGCTGATGTTGAGCGGCAAAGCGGGCTTGCCGAGCCGCTCCAACACGACGCTTGCGGTGGTTGCGACGAACGCAAAGCTGTCAAAGGTGGGTGCGACGAAGCTGGCGCAATTTGCATCGCACGGGATGGCGCGGACGATTTCGCCGGTTAATACATCGGTGGATGGCGACTTAGTGATTGCGCTTTCGACGGGCACCTTGGAGGCGCAGGGCGACATGCTGGGCGTGGCGGCGGTGAACGCTGTTGGGGAGGCGATTCTACGCGCGGTGCGAGCCGCGTGGACGCTGGGCGGCGTGCCGGGATTGCGCGTTAAGGCTTGAACGCGATGCAATCGATTTCGACTTTGATATCGGCGACGAAGTTGCAGACAATGGTGCTTCTGGCGGGCTTGTCTGCGCCGAAGAACTCGCCGTAGATGGCGTTCATCGCGGCGAAATCTTTGCCTTCTTTGAGGAAGACGCTGCACTTGACGACATCGGCCATGGATGCGCCCGCGCCTTCGAGGATGGTCTTGATGTTGTTGAGCACCTGGCGAGTTTCGAGTTCCACGTCGCCGCGCTGCTGGGCTACTTGCCCCGAGACATAAATAAAGCCACCGGCGCGAACGGCCGGTGAATAAGGGCCGGCGGGGGCGGGCGAGCCGGGAGGAGAGAGTCTTTCAATCATGGCTTCTAGTGTCCCTCAGCTTCCAGCAATTTTTCGACTTCAATGGCGGCTTTGCATCCGGCGCCGGAAGCAGTGATAGCTTGGCGATAGATGCGATCTTCGACATCGCCCGCGTGAAAGACAGCGTGAACGCTGGTGCGCGCGCCGCCTTTGCCGACGATGTAGCCATCGGCATCGGTTTCAATCTGGCCGCGAAAAACTTTGGTGTTGGGGATGTGGCCGATGGCGACGAAGAAGCCGTCCACGTCTTGATCCCAGGTGGCGTTGGTCAAGGTGTTGCGAAGGCGCACGCCAGTGACGGTATTGCGGCTGACATCATGCACTTCTTCGACCACGGTGCTGGTGAGGAACTTAATTTTTGGGTTGGCGGTGGCGCGATCCAGCATGATCTTTGAGGCGCGGAAGGAATCGCTGCGATGCACGAGGGTGACTTCGGTGCCGAAGCGGGTGAGGAAATTTGCTTCTTCCATGGCGGAATCGCCCCCGCCAATCACCATGATTTTTTTGCCTTTATAGAAGAAGCCGTCGCAGGTGGCGCAACTGCTGACGCCGTGGCCGATGAGAGCCTGCTCCGAGGGAAGGCCGATCCAGCGAGCGGACGCACCGGAAGCGATGATGAGGGTGTGCGTTTCAAGCCACGTCCCTTCGATGTTGAGCTTGAACGGCCGCGAAGAGAGGTCGGCTTCGAGGACGGAGCCATCCATGAAGTAAGCGCCAAAGCGTTCCGCCTGGCGCTTCATGCTATCTACCAGTTCAGGACCGTTGATGCCCTCGGGGAAGCCGGGGAAGTTTTCTACTTCGGTGGTCCAGGAGAGTTGTCCGCCGGCATCGACTCCCTTGACGACAAGAGGATCCAGCCCAGCGCGCGCGGCGTAGATGGCCGCTGTGTTCCCGGCACAGCCGGAACCGATGATGACGACGTTTCGCATTCGTTTTAGTTTAGATGCTAGCCAACACGGAAAGCTTCTGAGCGGGGTCCGCCACCAGCTTTTCTTCGCAGCAGGTACCGCGCGGAATGGGGGCGCCGTGAGGGCAGGTGGCAGGGTGGCCGAGGAAGGTGCAAATACGGTCAGTCAGTTCCGGGCTGAGGATGTGTTCGAAGGTGCAGGCGTTGCTTTCGATGGCGGCGGGGTCGCGAATCGAGAGCACATCGGTGAACAGCCGCTCAGCCAGGCGATGACGGCGGATGACGCTGCGGGCGCGGCTTTCACCCGCCTGTGTGAACTGGACATCCCAGCCATTGACGATGACCAGGCCCATTTGAGCCATGGTGACGGTAAGTTTGCGGTGCTGAGAGGTGGTGAAGTGCGTGGCTTCCAAGTGGGCAGCCTCGCCATCTTCGCGGTGTTCGCGCTGGACCCAGAGCTGTTCCAGCACCTCATCGAAATTTTGATTTTCTTCGGCGGAGAAGTGCTTGGGAGTAATGATACGGCCGTGTTCCAGATTGAGGCGGCGATCGGCGCGGCGGCCCACGTGATCGTCATGGGTGACCATGAGGATGGTGCGGCCCTGGGCGTGGAGGCCAGACAGAATGTTCATGACCTTGGTCTGATTTTCGGCGTCGAGATTGCCGGTGGGCTCATCGGCCAGGATGATTTTGGGGTCGTTGACGAGGGCGCGGGCGATGGCGACGCGCTGCTGTTCGCCGCCGGAGAGCTGGCTGGGCAAGTGATTGGCGCGCGTGGAGAGGCCGACCTGTTCAAGCGCTGCGCCGGCTTCATCGCGATCGGGCATGCTGTGGAAATACTGCGCGAGCATGACGTTTTCAAGCGCGTTGAGATGCGGAATGAGGTGGAATTGTTGAAAAACGAAGCCAACCGTTTCGCAGCGGAAGCGTGCGAGTTGAGAGCGGTTGAGCGTGGAGGTATCGGTATTGCCGATGCGGACGACGCCGCTGGAGGCTTGATCGAGACAGCCGAGAATGTTTAGGAGCGTGGTCTTGCCGGAACCGGAAGGACCCATGATGGCGATCCATTCGCCAGAGTTGGCGGTGAGGTTGACGGAATCGAGAGCGCGCACTTGCTTGCCGCCTTCGCCGGTGTAGAGTTTGGTGACATTTTCCAGGTGAAGGAAGGGCTTGTTCATTCGCCCCTCAGAATGCGTGCGGGCTGGATGCGCCAGATGCTGACGCCGGCGAGCGCGGTGGAGGAGAGTGCGACGGCGAGCGTGATGGCCGCGGCAAGCAGGAGCACCGGCAATTGGATGTGCAGGCCGAACGGAACGGCGAAGACCTGACGGCCGATGTAACCGGCGAGTACGACACCGGCGGCATAACCGGCCACGGCGGAAGCAAGCGCGAGCAGAACCGTTTCGGCGACGAAGAGTGAGGCGATTTTGCGTTCGGCCGCGCCGATGGCTTTGAGGATGCCGATTTCGCGGCTGCGCTCCATGACCAGTTCGCTGAAATTGCTGGTGACGGACATGGTGGTGATGACCAGTATTAACGCAAGCAGCAGGAAGAGTATGACGCGAATTTTGCGGACGACTGAGGTTTCGGTTTCAGCGACAGCTTGGACGATGCGGACGCTGGTTTGCGGGTAGGCTTGCTCGAGTTTCGCGCGGACTTCTTCGAGGCGTTCACCGGGCGCGCGGATCTGAACCATGCTGGCGGAGTTGGCGATGCCTGTGAGCTTGGCTACGGCTTCGAACGGAAGGATAAGTTCGTTGTCTTCGGCACCGCCGGTGGATACGATTCCAGTGATGCGGCAGGGGGCTCCATGGAGATCGGCGTTGGCCCCGGGGGTAAGGTGGAAGCGCTGGGCCAGGTTGACGCCTGCGAGGCAGCCGGTGGGATCGGGTTCGGAACTGCCTTCAATGTGCCAGAAGCGCGTAAGTTCGTGAGCGGCTTGCAAATCGACACCGGCGAGTGAGACGGGCTGGGTGGAGAGCGTGCCGGTGGCGAACAGAAAGGGAGCGGCGATGGCACCGGAGGCGCGGGCGAGTTCGACGGCACTGAGCGGGACGGCGGCGGTGGCGGTGGCGGGGCTGGCGACTATCAAATTCGCACCGTAGGAGGAGAACTCAGAGCGTACGCGGCGTTCGACATCGGAATAAATGCTGAAGAGGGCTGTCGAGAGCGCGGCGGCTACGGCGAGGGCAGAGAAAGCGAGGAGTAAGCGCCGGGCGCGCAGACGCATGGCACCGCGTACGAAGATCCAGTACATATTAGATACGCTCCCGGAGCGCAATGGCGGGAGCGCGGAGAAGCGATTTTCTGAGCGGCGGGTAAGCTCCGGCGAGGGCGATTGCCATCGCCAGGAAGATGGACAGCGGGGCCAGGATGGACGGGATTTCGATGCCGGTGCGGAAGACGGCGCCGCCGACCCAATGGGCCATGCGGAGACCGACCAGTACGCCGAGCGCGCCGCCCAGGAG
>Ga0123338_10001291_pt1 | contig 24355 bp, 21 predicted proteins | sample grotaG_FD_89793 | JGI IMG/M metagenome (GOLD analysis project Ga0123338, IMG submission 89793) | Glacier valley bacterial and archeal communities from Borup Fiord, Nunavut, Canada, to study Microbial Dark Matter (Phase II) -... | ecosystem: Environmental > Aquatic > Freshwater > Ice > Glacier ...
ACTCTTTCCGGTCATGGCGGCGGCCTGCACGTCGGATCGCCGTCAGCTTGTCGGCGAGTCCGCCACGGCCTCTGGCCGGCGTCACGCTGTCCAGCCGCTCGAGGAAACTGCGGGCCCAATGGTGTACGTCGTGCCGCTCCACTGCTGCACGCATCGACTTCATCCGTGACGTCCTTTCGACCAGCGGCATTTCGGTGACGGCGACGAGCGCCTGTTTGACCGCCTCGATGTCATATGGGTTGACGATCAGCGCTCCCTCGAGATCCTGGGCAGCACCGGCGAACTCGCTCAGCACCAGAACACCGCCGAGGTCGCTACGGGCCGCGACGAACTCCTTGGCGACGAGGTTCATACCGTCGGCGAGCGACGTCACAACGAGTGCATCCGCCGCCTGAAACCACGCCGTCATCGCCACTTCGTCGAGCGAGGTGGCCATGTAGCGAATCGGTAGTGAGCCGTCATCGCGGCGGTGTCTGGCGTTGATGGCATCGATCAAGGCCTCGATTTCGGAGCGCTCGTCCTGGTATGCGACGACGTCGGACCGGCTGGGAACTGCGACTTGGGCAAAGGTGCACGAGGCGGCGTCGAGGCGGCCCTCGTTGATCAGTTCGCCAAAGGCCTGTAGCCTCTGAGAGATACCCTTGGTGTAGTCGAGTCGATCGATGCCGAGGAAAATCGTTCCGTCACCCAGCTCCTCGCGTAGCGCACGAGCCTCAGCGGTGGCCCGATGTCCCAACGCATCCCACTGCGCGAAGTCGACGGAGATCGGGAAGGCATCGACGATCACCGGGTGAGAACCGTCCAGCAGAAGATGGTCCCCCGCCCTGGCGTCGACGAGCCGCTCTGCTGCGGCGACGAAATTGGCGGCATCGTCCGCAACCTGGAATCCAACGAGGTCCGCGCCGAGCATCCCCTCGATCACTTCGCGTCGCCAAGGCAGCATCGAGAACAGCTGAACGTTCGGGAACGGGATGTGCAGGAAAAGGCCAACCCGAAGGTCTGGCCGTTTCGCCCGAATCATCGCCGGAGCGAGCAGCAGGTGGTAGTCGTGGACCCATACCGTCGCCCCGAGCGGGGCGACGGCGGTGACGGCGCGGGCGAATCGCTCGTTGACGGCGCGATACGAGCGCCACCACACGCGGTTGAGCTCGACACGCCGCAGTCGCCCGTGGAACAGCGGCCAGAGAATCGCGTTGGCGAAGCCGTCGTAGTACTTCGACATCTCGTCAGCGGAGAGCGACACGGGATGCAGACGGACATCTCCGTAGTCGAACGCTGCTGCGGTCCCGGACTCCGGGCCGCCCCAGCCGACCCACTGCGTGCCTGGCTGGATGATGGACGACAGCGCCGATGCCAGCCCGCCAGGGCTCGCCGACAACGAGCCATCGACACCGATCTCGACGGGGAGACGATTGGCGACCACCACCAGCGCTGTCACGGCGATACACCGATCAAGCCACCCTGCGAACGCAACATCATTACCGTCGATACCCATCGACCGACTCGCCGAAACTCCGGCGACAGTCGCAGCCCCTGAATACGAGGGCAGCGTTGGTTGCCAGGTGGCGTGCCGGGGTATGAAGGAGCGTGCACACAATGGTCATTGCCCTGGATATCGATGGAACCCTCTACGACGGCGTCGAAGTTGCCCCTGAAGCAGTCGATGCGATCCGCCAGGCCAAGGCCGACGGGCACCGGCTGATCATCGTCAGTGGCAGGCGATGGGAACAGGTCAGGGGCGTCGTCCCGGAAGTCGATCTCTTCGAGCGTGTCATCGGAGAGGAGGGCGGCGTAATGGTCGACGTCGCAGCCGACACGCTGACACTGCTGCGCGACCCGGTCGAGCCGGAACTGGTGAGAGGGTTGGAGGCAGCAGGTGTTCCCTTCCTCGATGTCGGCCATGTCGTCATCGGAACGCCCGCAGAGTGGGTCGACGTCGTGACCCAGGTACGAGATCGCCTCGGCAGCAGCCTGACGCTCGTGCACAACAAGTCATCTGTCGCACTGGCGCCCCCTGACTGCAACAAGGGAACCGGACTACGTGCGGCGATGGCGGACCTCGGTATCGAGGACATGCCGATCCTTGCTGTCGGCGATGCCGAGAACGACCTGGCGATGTTCCGCATCGCCACGATCGCTGTCGGCGTCGCCAATGCCGACGCAGCAGTGTTGGCATCCGGTGTGCCGATCACCGAAGCACGCGCTGGGCGCGGCGTCGCCGAGGCTCTGCGCCAATATCTCCCGAAACTCGCTACTCCCGTACCCGTCGATCACGCAGCTCACTGAGTTCGGCCCAGACGCATTTGCCGGCATCGAGCCGCCCGATCCCCCATGTGTCGGCAAGCTCCTGGACGACACCGAGTCCGTGCCCGGGCTGCCGATCGGTTTCCGTACGACGCTGCGGATTGACGTCGTCGCAGTCGTCGACCTCGACGAGCACGTTCATGCCAGAGGACCCGACACCCGAATAGCCGACACGGAGTGTGCAGCCACGGGTCGTGAAGGTGACGGCGTTGGCAACGAGTTCGCTGACGACGAGAACGACGTCTGCCACGAGCCCGACCCGGGCATCATCCGCCATCGCCTGCGCAACGGTAGAACGCGCGTGGTTGACGGACTCGGGATGGCCTGGCAGATGGATGTCGACGATCGTGGGCTCCATAGTGGTGAATACCCGCACAGCGGCCGCTTCAACCCCACTCAGCAGGAGGCGTCGTCGCACCATGGCAACGGGTCGACGACACCAGCGAGATAAACGCGACCGCATCAGACTGTGCGAGCATGCTCTGGTGTCCGGCGAGAGCGACCTCGTTCAGTTGCTGGCGACGATGCGACCAGTCGTGCGAGCTGGCGAATTCGTGTTCGTCAGTTCTGCAGCACCGCTGTCAGTCCCATCACTGGCGACGATTGCCGAGGACGAGGGCACGACATACGTTCTCGACCGAACGGACGCCGACACCCTCGGCCTGCACTACGAGTTCGTGGCCGGTTGGATCACCCTGCAGGTGCACTCGTCCCTGGCGGCAGTCGGCCTGACCGCAGCGGTCAGCGGCAGCCTGACGGAGGTCGACATCAGCTGCAACGTCCTCGCTGGCTTCTACCACGATCATCTCCTCGTACCCATCGACCGTCTCGCCGATGCGTTGCAGACGTTGGAGGCGTTGGCTGCGTTCACGGCCCGCCCACGCCGCCTGTGATCAGCGGCAGTGTCGACACCGCATCAGGCATAGCGCCGCTCGTGCAGGACTGCCACAATCGTGGCGGCGCATACGACGCCGAGTCACGAGATATCGCAGCGGCTGCGAGATGCGGTGACTCGGGTCGAGATCCGCAGCCCGCCAACTGGCACACGGCGTGCCATCCGTCATGCCGTGAATGTCGCAACGGCGACGGACACCGGAAACAGATCGGCGCATGCTGAACTCGATCCCGAGGGAGCGAGATGAACGAGCACTACACCGCAAAGGCAATCAACATCGAATACCAGCAGGCGATCGCTGCCGCCGAGCAGTTCGGCATGTACCTGCCGAAGCGACGCTCGATCCGGAATACGGTGACTGTGCTCATGCGCCGTCGGTCGCACGTCACCCGGAACACGACACAGGCGACACCTCGAACGACAGCGGTCAGCGCCGCGCCATCTGCCTGACTGTCACGCCGTCGAGGACGCGGATCGTTCCGCGATCGACGCCGAGGGTGCCAACCTGAACACCTGCTCGGAGCACGCGATTCACGGTCTGACAAACCGTGCCTGCAGCGCGTGCGAGATCATCCTGCGACATTCGGATCGGCGCGTCGCCGTAGGTCTCCGCCAAGACTTCCAACCGTCGCCAGACGTGTTGCTCCGGCGGCATCAGCAGTTCGACGGAGAAGTCGGTGGTAGGTCTGACCAGGTCGGCAAGTGCAACCACGAGGAATCGATCGACGCCTGGCTGACGCTCTCGCAACGCCTCGAGATCCCGGCGATACAACGCAAGCGTCTCGGTCGGCTCCAAAGCGCACACTCGCGCCGACCTTCGACTGTCGGGATGCACCAGCGCCAACTCGCCGACATGCTCTCCTGGCTGTGCGACCCGCACGATGATCACCTGTCCCTGGGCCGTCGACATCTCGACACTCAACCTGCCGGACTGCACCAGGTGAATACAGCTCGAGCACCCGCCGGCATCAGACGACGGACGCCTCCCGGGAAGATGGGGCGTCCATGTAGGCGATGACGTCAGCGAGCGGCATCGGTCGCATCAGGTGGTACCCCTGCAGGTAGCGGCAGCCCATCTGCTGCAGCGTCCTTGCCTGCTGTTCACTTTCGATTCCTTCACCGACCACGGCCAGGTCGAGCCCGCGACCAAGATCGATGATCGTCTGCGTCACGCACCTCGACTGCGTCTCGCCGAGATCGGCGACGAACGACTGATCGATCTTCAGCCCGGTGACGGGAAGCCGGCTAAGCCTGCTGAGGGACGAATAGCCGGTACCGAAGTCGTCGATCCATACGCCGACCCCCATCGACCGAAGACCCTCGACGACGAGTTGGGCAAGCTCCGGCTGAGCCAATGCCGATTCGGTGATCTCGACGATCAGCAGACCCGGATCGATGTGCGCTTCGGCGAGCACCTCATTCATCTGCATGAGCAATGCGTCGTTGAACTGCCGGACGGACACGTTGACGCAGACCCCGCCGAAGTGCTGGAAATCTGCGAGTTGACGAGCGGCCTGTACGGCGTCGCGCATCACGTCCCGGCCAATGGCGATGATCAGACCGCATTCCTCGGCAACGGCGAGGAATGCGTTCGGTGCCAACACACCTCGTGTCGGATGGTGCCAGCGAAGCAGCGCCTCGAAGTAGACACGCTCCGACTGAGAGTCGATGATCGGCTGGAAGTCCAGTCGGAACTGGTCGGCGTCCAGGGCGAGATGCATCTCGTGGGCGATCGTCGCCCATTCGTCCATGCGCATCTTGAGCTCGTCGTCGAAGACGGTTGACTGATCGCGTCCGGCCTGTTTCGACGCATACATGGCGACGTCTGCTTCGACGAGCATCGATGCAGCGGTCGAATCAGCCGATCGACCGGTGATGCCGATGCTTGCCGACAGATAGTGCTGCGTATCGCCGACCGCGAACGGTTGACGGAGTTGTTCGCACAACCGATGAGCGACAACCTGGGCATCTTCACCGGACAGCGGGCAGAGGATCGCGAACTCATCGCCACCAAGCCGGGCAACGACGTCGGTCTGACGCGCCGTCGAGGCGATGCGTGACGCAGCGGCGACGAGGATGAGGTCGCCGGTATCGTGCCCGCAGCGGTCATTGACCAACTTGAAACGGTCCAGATCGATGAGCATGACCGTCAGCTGGCGCTCCGGGAAATCGTCGAGCACGCCGGCCAAGGCCTCGTTGAACTGTTGGCGGTTTGCCAAGCCGGTCAGTTGATCGCGTCGCGCCGCCGTCATCAGCCCGTGGTCCGATGCCAGGCGCGCGCTGACGTTGGTGGCAAACACGAGACGTGCAGGAATGCCTTCGAAGACGCATTCGGTGGTCGTGATCTGCACGTGGATCGAGGTGCCGTCCGAGCGACGATGCGGCCACAGCCTGACCATCGTTTCCGGGTAGACCTCGACGTTTCGCAGTGTCGTTTCGAGCACCGCTGCCTCGTCGGAATCGCGGATATCGAGGATGTCCATCGACAGGATCTGCTCCCGATCCCATCCGTATTGATCGATGAACGCCTCGTTGACTGCCAGGAACCCGAGCGTCTCGGTCGAGTAGACCCAGGCAGGGCGTCGATGCCGGCCGATGCGGTCGTCGAACTGCGAACGGTTCGTCACCATCGGCACCATCATCCGAACCTCGTGAGCCGAAGGCGCTTCGTCCTGGGATCGCCTCCACCGCAATTCGAGCAGCGCTTCGACGAAGTCGGTGAAGCGCTGGACCGAGGCGACGTCCTTGGCGGTGAACGCGTCCGGCTGATCGCTCATCACGCACAGGGCACCGACGACCTCACCGAAGGCCCGCACCGGGCCCCCGATGTACGAGCGGATGAACGGGGGCCCGGTGACCTGAGCATTGCCCGCCAGGTGTACGTCCTCCGATGCGTCCGGGAGGGAGATGAGCTGACCGCTACGAACCACCCGATCGAACACGCCGAGTTCACGATCGATCTCGACCAGCGAGAAGCCGACGGACACCTTGAACCGCTGCAGCTCACGTTCGATGAACGACAGCGCAGCGAAGCTCGTGCTGCAGTGCTCCGCCACAAGTGCGACGAGGTCGTCGAAGACCTGTTCCCGAGGTGTGTAGACGACATCGAGACGGTCGAGGGTGAGCAGCCGTTGCGCCTCGCGGTCGGCTGACCCTCCGGCCACAGGGTCTGTTGTACCACCACCATCGCCTGGCACGCTGCGCCTACTCCCCCGCCTCGCCGTCTGTCCCACGCCTCCGAACGAGGCCGCTTCGGCTGTTGGCTACCGCCATTAGCGTCGCGCCGGCCACTGTACCCAAACAACCACTCTTTGCAGTACTGATGTCACCTGTTGGCGAATAGCGCAGCCGATAGACGACGACGAATGTGACATCGGCGGCACGAGGGTTACGAAGGCTCCACGGGTGGTAGTGATGATGCGGTACCAGCGGATTCCCGCCGAGAAAGCCGATGCCGTGGATCGATATCAATATGTCGTCGTCATGACCGCTTGTCTGGTGTTGACGCTGCCGTTGGAATTTCTCTTCGGCGCGCGTGTCTGGAGACGACCGAGGCGGCTGTTGGTTGCCATCGTTCCGGTGCTTGCAGTGTTCACGCTCTGGGATCTGTGGGCCAGCGCGCACGGTACATGGACGTTCGACCGGCGATACACGGTCGGCGTGACGCTGCCGGGTGGCATGGCCGTCGAGGAACTGCTGTTCTTCGTCACCATCCCGATCTGCACGCTGTTGACGTTGGAGGCGGTACGCAACATCCTTGCCGGCTGCGCCCCGATCCAACAGCGGAGACGGGCACACTGATGTCGATCTATCCTGCGTTGTCGCTGATCTCCGTAATCGCCGTCGTCCTCCTCGAACGATTTGTCTTCCGCAGCGGCGTGATGAAAACCCGGTCGTTCTGGATATCCATGGTCATCATCTTCGCCTTCATGATCCCCGTCGACGGCTGGCTGACCAAACTGTCGGCGCCGATCGTCGCCTACCGCGCCAGCGACACCAGTGGCCTGCGGCCGATCTGGGATATCCCCCTCGAAGAGTTCGCCTATGCCTTTGCGCTGTGCACGCTCGTGATCCTGCTCTGGGACCGCTCGAATCGTTCCGAGCGGACCCGGCAACCCCACTCAGGCCAGACGAACCTCGACCTGACCACTCGAACGGAGCCCGTATCATGACTGTCCTGATCGTCATCGCCTCGTTCGTGGCGATGGAAGGTGTGAGCTACGCACTGCACCGTTGGGTCATGCACCGCATCGGCATGCGCCTCCATGCCAGTCACCATCGTCCGCCGCAGCCTGGCTGGGAGGCGAACGATCTGTTCCCGGTGATGTTCTCAGTGATCGGCATCACCGTGTTCACGCTCGCTAGCGTCGGTCCGCAAATCACAGTGCTGTGGTGGGTCGGGCTCGGCGTGACGCTGTACGGACTGTGCTATCTGTTCGTGCACGACGTCTACATCCATCACCGGCTGCCGATCCGCATGCCACCACTGCGCTATCTGGAGTGGGTTCGCCGTTCCCATCGGGTCCACCACATCACGGGAGCGGAGCCCTACGGCATGTTGTTCCCGGTCGTGCCGCGTTCGACCCGCCAAGACGACGGTGCTGCGTCGCCAGGGCGACCGACTCGGGACATCCTCGATCGGCGAGCGAGCAGCCGGGCGATTCGCAGCCGGTTGTAACGCTGGATGGCGATGAACGGCACATTGACACCGATGCCGTAGACAACCATGAAAACGCCCACCGGCACGGAATTCCAGACGAAGAACAGCGGCGAGGCCGCAGCAGCCAGGAAATGACCGACTTCAGCCCGGCGGGTTTCCGTGGCGAACACCAGCAGGTCGCTGTCGTGCGAGGCCGGCAACGACTTCTTGGACACTCCTCCGGCGAAGATGGCACCGGCCTCTGGCAACTTGTCCTTCCATCGTCTGATGGCGACGCGCTCGTAGATCCGTCCTGACCGTTCCCATGTGCGTGGGGTTGTGAGCCAGGTGTCGTGGTCGAGGCGCCGGTTGTTCATGCGGTGCACCAGGTAACCCGTTCCGGCGTGGATCAGCCCCCATGCGGCGACATCGATGAGCACTGTCGGGATCTTCGGCAGTTCGATCAGCGCCACGCTCAGGTGCCTCTGGCCTGCGTACCGATCATCCGCCCGCGCCAGCGGACCGGACGCTTGAACAGCACGAGCAGCGACGACCTGGCGAAGACGGTGACGAAGACCAGCAGCGGTACCGGGAAGATCACGAACGTCAGCCAACGGAACGACCCCAGCCGTTTGAGCAACAGCCCGAGATGTATCGACATCACGACCCAAGCGATCGAGGCGGCAACCGGGACACCACCGTGTGCGGCCCAGCCAACCCATCCCGCCACTGTCGATAGGGCCACAGAAGCGAGCGCGGCGATCCATACGACCGTCGCGCCGACGGCGACTGGCGATGCCTGACCGGCGCCGAGGGCGATGTTCTTGGTCCATCCCTCGACGAGTGAGCGGATGCCGTCCGGATACATGCGGAACTGCACGAGCCCACCGCCGAGCAGGCATTCCGTCGCCAATCCCGCCGCCCGATAGCACTGTGCCAGCGCAATGTCCTCGACGACGCAGGTGCGTACCCGAGCGTGGCCGCCCACGGCTTCGTAGTCGGCGTAGCTGGTGACCATGCATGGGCCGAAGGCCACAGCACGTCCGCGAGTGCCGCCACGGTACCGCCGGAACGTGAACTGTCCGGAGCCGAGTACCGCAGCGGCGTTGAACAGCGCCGACAACTGTTCATACAGATGCGGGACTCGGTGGAACGGTTGGACCGACACCAGTCCCCCACAGTCGCGTTGAGCGGCGACGACGTGCCCGAGCGCGCCGGGAGCAAGCCGCGTGTCGGCGTCGAGGAAGACGAGCACGCTGCCGCGTGCAGCGGCAGCGCCAACATGACATGCCCAGGGCTTGCCTGCCCAGCCTGCAGGCAGCGGACCGGCTGGGATCACCCGCGCACCCCAGATCGAGGCGATCGAGGCGGTCTCGTCGATCGACGAATCGTCGACGACGATGACTTCCAGACACCCGGCGCCCTGCAATGTGGCGAGAAGTCTCGGCAGCGACAACGCCTCGTTGCGCGCTGGGATGATCACCGACAGCTGGGAAACATCTGCCGGGTGCGTGCTGCTGAGCATGCGCGGGCGGGAGAACATCGCCGACGCAGCGAACACGCCGACGATGGCAATGACGAGCACGATCACCGCTGCTTCGCCACTCGTCGAGCCTGCTGAAATCGTGGGATTGGCGGAACTCGTCGCATCACGCCACGTGGGTCATTGCCGCAAATGCCGTTGCAGCCTTGCGAAACGTCGGGACCCTGGCGCGTTGGGTGAAGACGTCGTACCCGTTGTCGACGATGCGATCGAGGATCTGCGAATACAACACCCGTGCCGCGCGCACACACCGTCCTTCGGCCGGCGGCAGCATCCCGATGCCGATATCCGCCGATGCGTACAGCTGCCGGCAGCGTTCGATCTCGAAGCGCATCAGTTCGATCCACGCCTGGTCGACGATGCGACGCTGCGGGTCGACTCCGAATCGAGCGAGGTCCTCCTGGGGGATGTAGACCCGTCCTCTCGTGAGGTCCTCATCGACATCGCGCAGGAAGTTCGTCAGTTGGAAAGCGGTGCCGAGATCGCGTGCGTGGGCGAACGCCAGCGGGGACGCCGGCTCGAGGATCGGCAGCATCATCTCGCCGATCACGGCTGCAGAGCCGTCGGTGTAGCCGAGCAGATCGTCGAATGTCTCGTACGTCGAGATCGACAGGTCCATCGCCATCGAGGCGAGGAAACGGCGGAAGACTTCCGGGTCGTGGCCGAAGGCGTTGATCGTGTGCACGACGGCTTTGAGCACGATGTCGTCACTGCGACCACGCTGCCAGTCCAGGAACAACCGGTCCCCGAAGTCGCTCAGCGCTGCTGCTCGTTCGGCGACGGGAGCGTCACCGAGATCGTCGACGATGTCATCGGCATGCCGACAGAATCCGTACAGCGCCCAGACGTGGTGGCGTTTGACCCGCGGCAGCGCGTATGTCGCCCAGTAGTAGGTCGTGCCGTACTGCTTGTTGAGCGTGCGACAGTGGGCGTACGACTCCTGCAGGCTAACGGTCATCGGATGCTCAGTTCGTCGACACGGTCCGCCGCCAATTTGCCGGATACCAGCACCATCGGGACGCCGACACCGGGAACCGTACCGGACCCGGCGAACACCAGGCCGGGGCACGAGCGTTCGACGTTGCCAGGGCGGAACGGCCCGGTCTGGAAGAAGCGATGAGACAGTGCGAATGGCGTGCCGCGCTCCATGCCCTGCGCCTCCCAGTCGAGTGGGTCGACGAAGTGATCGACCTCAACATCGGACGGATAGCCGAGTTCACGGACTTGGCCGATGAGCCGTTCGCGGGCGCCGGCACGGTCCTTGGTCCAGTCGACCCTGCCGTCGAGATTGGGGGCCGGTTCGAGGGCATACAGGACATGGCGGCCCGCTGGTGCCATCGACGGTTCGTCGATCGTCGGAACGGTGACGAGAATCGACGGATCCGTCATCCGGACACCGTCGTCGAGCAACGACCTGAATGCACCATCCCAGTCCTTGCCGAAGTGAATGTTGTGGTGTGCAGCACCAGGTGGCAGCTCACCGGCTACACCGGCGTGCCACACCATTGCCGACGGCGAATATTTGCCCTTTCGGGCTCTGCGTGGTGCCTCGACGCCGGGTAGCAGCATCCGGTAGGCGACAGGGAGATCGACAGTGCACACGACGGCATCTGCGGTCACGGCCTCACCCCCTACAAGCCGAACACCACGCGCCCTGCCGGTCGTACCGCTGCTCAGCAGGATCCGTTCGACCGGGGCGTCGTAGCGGATATCGACACCGGACTTGGCAGCGGCTGTCGCCAGCGCTGCCGGCAGAGCGTGCATGCCACCTTCTGGAATGAACACGCCGTTGACCGAGTCCATGTAGGTGATGACGGCGTACAGCGCCAGCGCCTGTTGCGGTGCGAGGCCGGCATACATCGCCTGAAAGCTGAAGATACGCACCAGCCGTTCGTCCTTGAAGAACTTCTTGACCGCAGACTCCAACCGACCGAAGGCCCCGGACCGCAGCAGTTGCAGCGCCGGGCCAATCGGGTGCAGCAGCGACGCCGGCGAGTGGAAGTTTCGGTCGATGAAGTTCGGCATCTCGAGCTGATACAGCTCCGTCAGCCAGTCGCAGAAACGGTGGAACGCTTCGGCCTCCGCCGGTCCGCACAACGACCTGATCTCGGCCGCCATCGGCTCACGACCGTGGCGGACGTAGAGCTGCGAGCCATCGGCATAACACGCTCGGTACATCGGGTCGACAGGATTGATCGTCAGGAAGTCGCGCCCGTCGAGATCGAGAGCGCGGAAGCAATCCTCAACGAGGCCCGGCATCGTCAGCACCGACGGACCCGTATCGAATCGATAGCCACCCATCGTCAGTGTCCCGGCGCGGCCGCCCGGCACGTCGGCGGCTTCGACGACCTGGACGTCATGGCCGCGCCCGCGCAGATGGCAGGCGGCCGAGAGACCTGCGAGCCCCGCACCGATCACGATGACACGCATCTCAAGCCGCCCTGTATGTCAGATGATGGGCGAGGCTGACGAGAGCGCAGCGCGCCGTCGGCAGCACATGCTCGACCGCCTGCTCGGCTTCTGCGAGCCGGGATGCGATCAACGTCTCGATCGATGCCAGCGCACCGCAGTCGGCGACGATGTCACGACACCTCGCCTCCGTTGCCTCGTCGAGGTCGTCGTTGCCGAGCGAAGCAGCTAGCAACCGATGACCGGGTCCACTCGAAAGCTCGAGCGCCCGCACGAGCAGCAGACTTGCCTTGCCGTCACGCAGATCGTCGCTGGCGCTCTTGCCGGTGACCGTCGGATCACCGAACACTCCGAGCACGTCGTCGCGTAGCTGAAAGGCGACACCGGCTGCGTCGCCGTAGCTGCGCAGCGAAGCAGCAGTGCGTTCGTCGACACCGGCGAGCGCCGCTCCGAGCTCGAGCGGCCGCGTCACCGTATAGCGGCCCGATTTGAGGAGAGCGATATTCGCTGCCTGCTGCTGCGTTGCCGGCGAACCAGCGAGGCGGATGTCCAGATACTGGCCGGCGATGACTTCCGTTCGGAGCTGCGAGAACACGGCACGCACCCGCTTCGCCGTCGCCGGATCGCAGTCCATCAGGTCCAGCAACTCGTCAGCCCAGACGAATGCCAGATCCCCTGCCATGATCGCCGCCGAGGCACCGAACCACCCGCTGTCGCCACCGGCGTCCGAAGCACGATGGAGGTCTGCGAACTGCACGTGTGCCGCATCGGCACCGCGACGCACCGTCGATCGGTCCATCACGTCGTCGTGGATCAACGCGAAGGTGTGCAGCATCTCGACTGCAGCAGCGGCACTCGAGACATTCCCGTCATCGGCGTTGCCGCCACTGTGATGTCCCCAGTAGACGAACGACGGCCGCAGCCGCTTGCCACCGGCGGCGAACAGCAGGCCGACCTGGGCGGTGAGCTCGGCGACGAGCGGATCGAGGTCGGCGAGGACGCGCTCACGATCGGCCAGGAAACGGACGACCAGGTCGTCGACCTGGGTGCCCATCGGCGTGAACGGGTCCGAAGCAACCGATACATGCTCGCCGCCAACCCTTCCGCCGACCCTTCCATTCACGCTTCCGCCACCGGTGCCTTCGACGAGCGGCTGGCCGACAGGAGTCGCCATCCGTGGGATATCGTGACCGTTGGACCGGGTGGTGGACTGACGGAGCCAAGCCAGCGGATCGGCCATCATCGCCGACAGCCGACCGACCTGGCTGACGGACCACGGACTGAGGCTCAGCGGATGCTTCGTGGCGCGCTCGAGCAGCTGCGGCCAGGTGACCCATTCATACGCGTCGACCTCGTCGGGGTCGGCACACAGTGGGCCTTCGACCTCAGCGACGAACGTCGGACAGAGTTCGTGCTCGACGATGCCATCGTCCATCTCGGCGCGATAGGTGAAGTCCGGAATCGCACATCGAAGCCTGCTCGGCACCAGTCCGAGTTCATCGAACAGATGACGCCGAACTGCCTCCGTGACGTCTTCACCGGGTGCCGGGTGCCCGCAGCAGGCGTTGCTCCAGACCGACGGCCATGTCGGCTTCGTCGAAGCGCGTTGGGTCAACAGAACCCGGCCATTGGCGTCGAATACATAGCACGAGAACCCCAGGTGGAGCGGAGTATCCGCTCGGTGCACCGTCCATTTCGGGGCGCTGCCGCATGGGCGGCCATGTCGGTCGAGGAGTACGACATCGCGCGTCGACGACTTGGTACGGACACTGACCGAGGGAAGCGACATCTCCAGCACGACCCCACGCTACCCGCCGTCCCGAATTACTAAACGCGTTCAAGTTTTGAATTTCGGCTCTGCTCGTGGACCTGTCGGCTTCAGACGGCCTGTGCCATTCTTCTGAGGGCGTCGAACGGAATGGCGACGCGATCCGGGCGGTGACCGAGTTCATAACGCACTTCGTAGGCGGCCTTCTGGATGATCGCTGCGTCCAGCAGCAGCGCCACATCGGTGCTCTTGGACGGCAGCACATCGGCACCATCGAGCTCCAGCAGGTACGCCTGCACCAGTCGATGCGAGCACCATCCGTCGAACGCGACCGCCAGTGGGCGAAGCGATTCCAGCGTGCCGAAACCGTGCTCGACCGCAGCGGTGAGCGCCTCGTTGGCGGCGTAATCGTAGGAGCGGATCATGCCGGCGACGTCGACTAGCGGCGTTCGTTTGATCGAACGCTCCCCCAGCGGGCGGCTCGGCTCGCCTTCGAAGTCGATGAAGGTGATGTCTCCGGCGCGAGCTAGGATTTGGCCGAGGTGGAGGTCGCCATGGATACGGATCCTCTGCCCGTCGATCTGTGCGCCCATCAGCGAATCGCAGCTCGCCAGCATCATCCGCTCGACGGCGGCGATCGCATCAGCGTCAGCCGACGCCGATCCGCGCAGCGCCTTGGCGGTGATCTTCGCTTCCGAGCGGAGCGTCTGGTAGAACGACCGTTGGGCGTGGGCGTTGAAAGCCTGTGGGACGAGCCTCGGCGAGTGACCCTTCGCCAGCGCTATGTGGAGTTCCGCAGTGCGCCGACCGAGCAACTCGGCAAAAGCCAGCCCTTCTGCGAGTTCCTCGGCGAGATGATCAGGGAGGACGGCGTCGGAGAGCAGCGTCGGCAACGGTGTACCGGCTTGCTGATCCGGTGCCAGCGCGGCGGCACGCTGCAGGAAGTTGACAACTTGATCGACGACGGTCGAATAGGCGTCGCCGTCCGCACGGACGTAGCCGACGAGCGTGGCGATCGTCGCCGATTCATTGGCGGCGTTCGGCGCGTAGTCGAGCGTTCCGGCGAGCTGGGCAACGTTCGGGAACCCGACGGAGTTGAGGTGCGTCAGCATCTCGACCTCCGGATGGATCCCGGACTCCACCCGCCTCAGCAGTTTCAACACCCATTGGTCGTTGATGATCATCGACGAGTTGCTCTGTTCGACGCTGATCGGTTTGGCATCGAGCACGCCGAGTCGCCGGCCGGGCGACCTTCCGACGGTTCGGCCGACGAGAGCCCCGTTGGCACCGTGCTCCGTGTCGCCGCGCAGCACGATCGAGGCGGCTGCACCGCCGAAGGCGGGATCCAACGTCATTCCGGCCGCACCCGTCTCCTGTGCCGCCGCAGCGCCGAGTATCAGTACATACTGCGCCGGTTCACCGCTGTCGAAGTCGATCTGCACAAGTACCCACCACAGTTGATCGGCGAGTTCGATGACGTCGACGATCGATGTGTCGTTGATCGCCCGGTGGCGATCGCCGAACCAACGCTGGGCAACGATGTAGGGACGAAACGCCGTGAGCAGGGCGGCAATGTCTTTGCGCCTGAGCGGCAAGACCAGCGGGGGGATCGCCAGCAACGGGGTGACGTCGGGGACGGTTGCTTCGGCATCTGCCGGACGAGCGAGTTTCAACCAGAAGACGTCGTGCGGCCCGAGTGTCAGCCGATAGCTGTGTTCGTCGACGGGCGCAAGCACTGCACCGCCTGCCAATTCGACCGGCCTGACTCCTTCATAGCCCGCGAGCGGGATCTCGACCTGCTGGGCGTGGCGTGAGAGGTTGGCGACGACGAGGACATCGTCGTGGTCCGGCAACGTGCGAAGGAACGTGAGTACTTTGGAGTTGTCGCTGTCGATCATCTGCATCGCCCCCCGTGCGAACACGGGATGGCGCTGGCGCATGGCGATCATGCGCCGCATCCACCACCACAGCGAGGCCGGGTTACGTCGCTGTGCCTCGACGTTGATCGATGCAAAATGATGTTGCGGATCGGTGACCGTCGGCAGGAACAGTCGCTGTGGGTCCGCGCTGGAAAAGCCGGCGTTGCGGTCGGCACTCCACTGCATCGGTGTGCGCACCGAGTCCCGATCACCCAGGTAGACGTTGTCGCCCATGCCGATTTCGTCGCCGTAGTAGATCGTCGGGGTGCCAGGCATCGACAGCAGCAACGCATTGAGCAATTCGACCTTGCGGCGATCGTCCTGCATGAGCGTCATCAACCGGCGGCGGATGCCGACGTTGACGCGCATGCGCGGATCACCGGCGTAGCGGCGATACATGTAGTCGCGTTCCTCGTCGGTCACCATCTCGAGCGTCAACTCGTCGTGGTTGCGCAGGAACAGCGCCCACTGGCAGCCGTCAGGCAGCGCCGGGGTCTGTTCGAGGATGTCGACGATCGGCGTGCGGCTCTCCATCTGCAACGCCAGGTACAGGCGCGGCATCACCGGGAAGTGAAACGCCATATGGCATTCGTCGCCGTCGCCGAAGTACTCGACGGCGTCCTCCGGCCATTGATTGGCCTCCGCCAGCAGCATCCGACCCGGGTAGTGCTCGTCCATGTGGGCCCGCAGCGACTTGAGGAATTCGTGCGTCTCGGGGAGATTCTCGCAGTTCGTGCCCTCGCGCTCGAACAGGTACGGAATGGCGTCGAGACGGACACCGTCGACGCCCATCTTGAACCACTTGTCGAAGATGCGGAACATCTCGCGTCTGACGTCAGGGCTGTCGAAGTTGAGGTCGGGCTGGTGTTGGAAGAAGCGGTGCCAGAAGTACGACTGGGCGACCGGGTCCCACGTCCAGTTCGAGGTCTCGGTGTCGGTGAAGATGATGCGTGCGTCCTCGTACTTCTCGACCGTGTCGCTCCACACGTAGTAGTTACGATGACGACTGCCGGCTGGCGCTTTGCGGGCGCGTTGGAACCACGCGTGCTGGTCGGAGGTGTGGTTCATCACCAGCTCGACGATCACCTTGAGCCCACGTTCGTGGGCGGCCTTGAGGAAGCGCTTGAACGACGCCATATCGCCATACGACGGGTTCACCGTCTCGTAGTCCGCGATGTCGTAACCGTCGTCCCGGAGCGGTGAAGGGAAGAAAGGCAACAACCAGATCGCGTCGATGCCGAGGTCGACGATGTAGTCCAACTTGGAAGTCAACCCGTCGAAGTCGCCGGTGCCATCGCCGTTGCTGTCGGAGAACGAGCGGACATGCAGTTGGTAGATGACGACATCGCGGAACCAGTCGAGCGGCTGCGGTCCTGAAGCGGCAACGGCTGTTGCCGTGTTCGGCGGTGTGCTCATGATTCCTCGTTCGTGTTCGGCGTGAGATTCGATGTGAGATCAGGGAGCCGGACGGCGAAGACATGCGCCGGCTGATGTTTCCAGGGGTCCAGTTGCACCCAGTTGTCGGCACCGTGCCACTGATAGACGACACCGGTCAGCAGGTCCTCGACCTCGTACGCTCCGGTGAACTCGGCGTATTCCTCGCCGAAGACACGGAGGTCCAGCCGCACGATCGACGACTGCGCGTTCCAGTAGTCGGTGTTGCAGACGACGAGGATCGGGTCATCGCTGAGACCTTCGCCTGCGCCCGTCTCGCCTGCGCCCGCCAGGCTGCGAGGCGCCGGGGTCTTGGTGTAGGCGACGAGGCGCTCGTTGTCGCACGAGTGGAAGACCAGCGTGCGATCGTGCTGCAGCGCCCGATGTGATCGGCGGGTGCCGTTGATCGTCGTCAACAGGCCGCGCAGTGAATTCGGGTCGTCGAGATTCCATGAACGGACCTCGTATTTCTCCCCACCGGCGTATTCCTCGGAACGTTCGCGAACCGCCTCGTGCACCTGCAACTCATAAACCGGACCGTAAATGCCGTAGCTGGCGCTGAGCGTCGCCGCGAGTATCGCCCTGGCGATGAACACCTGGCGTGTGCCCTGCTGGAGTTCCTCGGTGAGGATGTCGGGCGTGTTCGCCCATGAACTGCTGCGGAAGTGCTCGATGTTGTCGCCATCCGTCAGTAGTTCGTAGTACCGCTGTATCTCATACGGGGAGTGCTGCCACGGGAAATGCTGATACGACACGCTGAAACCGATGCGTGACAACTGCATCATCACGTCCGGGTGTGAGAAAGCCTCTGCGAGGAACACGAGGCCGGGGTCCTCGGCCCTCATCTCGGCGAACAGCCATTCCCAGAACGCGAATGGCTTGGTGTGCGGGTTGTCGATGCGGAAGACGCGGACACCGTGTCCCCGCCAGAAACGGATCACATCGGCGAGTGCCTCCCAGAGTTCGCGCCAGTGAGGCGAATCGAAGTCGAACGGGACGATGTCCTGGTACTGCTTGGGCGGGTTCTCGGCGTAGGCGATCGTGCCATCCGGCCTGACCCGGAACCATTCCGGATGCTCCGTCACCCACGGATGATCGGGGGCACACTGAAAGGCGATATCGAGGGCGATCTCCAGACCCTTCGACTGCGCAGCAGCGACCAACGCATCGAAGTCGTCGAACGTGCCGAGCGCCGGCAGGATCGCCGTATGCCCGCCCTCGGCAGCACCGATCGCCCACGGACTGCCGACGTCGTCTGCGCCGGCAACGACGTTGTTGTCCTTCCCCTTGCGATGCGACCGCCCGATCGGATGAATCGGTGGAAAGTAGAGGATGTCGAAACCCATCGCGACGACGTCGTCGAGGCGTTCCATTGCGGTCCGCAAGGTGCCGTGTTCGCCATTGATGCCCGTCGATCGCGGGAAGAACTCGTACCACGCGCCGAACGATGCGAGTGGGCGATCGACGACGATGCGTTCGGTCCGACTGCTGACGAAATCGGTACGTGGTGCCGCCAGCGCAGCGAGTTCCGCTTCCTCGTTGCCCGTCACCTGACCGGCAGCCTGCTTGCGGGTGATCTTCGACTGCAGCGTCGCAGCCCGATCGATCCACGCGGTGATCGTGAATTCGTAGATACCAAGAGCATCGAGCGATACGTCGCAGGTGAACTCGTAGCCCGTTGTGCGCTCCATCGGCACGACAGTTGTTGCGCCGCTCGGCGAGGACACCGAAGCGCTCGCGCCGAGAACCATCGCTCCGTCGCAGACGACGATCGCGCGTAGTTCGATGACATCGCCGGACACCCGCTTGGACGGATAATCGCCGGCGGAAACGGTCGGCTGGACTTTGGTGATCGCCAACCGCGCCGGGCGTGCGGGCACAGGCTCGACAGCTTCAGGAGGGGGTAACGAGGGCGAGGGCAGCGGTTCGACTGTCGTCACGGGATACTCGGCATGTGGCCGCCGCCAAAATCGTTGTTGTTGTTGCGACATCGAAACCTCCGTGTCAGTCGGCGATCGCCTGCAGGACGACGACACCGCGCGCGTCGAGGGTGATCGCTTCGCCGGCTTCGTACTCCGGTGGGTCGAGCGGCTCGAGCACGCCGGCGATCGTGTCGATGGCGACCTTCCAGCGGCTGAACGGCAGTTCGGCCGGCACGATGAACTCGACGCCGTTGGCTGCAGCGTTGACCAGTATCAGGAACGAGTCGTCGTGGACTTCCTCGCCACGCGCGTCCTTCTCCAGACCGGAACCCGACAGGAACATCGTCATCGCCCTCACCTCGGCGTTGTTCCAGTCCTCGTCCGTCATCTTGGTGCCGTTGGGGTCGTACCAGCCGACATCCCCCGCCTCGTTGCCGTGCAGCGGTCGCCCCTGGAAGAATTGGCGGCGGCGGAACGCGCGGTGATTGGCGCGGAAATGAATGAGCCCGGAGACGAAGGCCAGTAGGTCGCTGTCGACGTCGTCCCAGTGGTACCAGGAGATCTCGTTGTCCTGGCAGTAACCGTTGTTGTTGCCGTGTTGGGTGCGGCCCATCTCGTCGCCGCCGAGCAGCATCGGCACGCCCTGGGAGATCAGCAGCGTGGTCAACAGGTTGCGCTGCTGGCGGCTGCGTAGGGCGTTGATCTCAGGGTCATCGGTTTCGCCTTCGACGCCGCAGTTCCAGCCGCGGTTGTGCGATTCGCCGTCGTTGTTGCCCTCCCCATTGGCTTCGTTGTGTTTCTCGTTGTACGACACCAGGTCTCGCGTCGTGAAACCGTCGTGGGCGGTGATGAAGTTGATACTCGCATGCGGACGGCGGCCCGCCGCTTCGTAGAGGTCACTCGAGCCGGTCAGGCGATACGCGAACTCGCCGAGACCATGCGGCGACCCCGCCCAATGGTCGCGTACGCAATCGCGGTACTTGCCGTTCCATTCCGCCCACTGTGGCGGGAAGTTGCCAACCTGGTAGCCACCATCGCCGATGTCCCATGGCTCGGCGATCAGCTTGACCGTGCTGATTACCGGGTCCTGTTGGACGAGGTCGAAGAATGCCGACAGCCTGTCGACTTCGTGCATGCTGCGGGCGAGCGCCGACGCCAGATCGAACCGGAAACCGTCGACATGCATCTCCGTCACCCAGTAACGCAGGCTGTCCATCACCAGTTGCAACACGTTCGGATGGCGCATGTTCAGCGTGTTGCCGGTGCCCGTGTAGTCCATGTAGTACTGCTGATCCTCCGGCATCAGCCGGTAGTAGGAGGCGTTGTCGATACCACGGAACGACAGCATCGGGCCCATCTGGTTGCCTTCTGCGGTGTGGTTGTAGACGACGTCGAGAATGACCTCGATCCCGGCATGATGCAACGTCTTGACCATCTGCTTGAACTCGGTGACCTGCTGGCCGGACCTGCCCCTCGACGAGTACTCGCCGTGCGGAGCGAAGTAGCCGATCGTGTGATAGCCCCAGTAGTTCCGCAGGCCCTTGTCCAGCAGATGCTGGTCATGGACGAACTCGTGGACCGGCAGCAACTCGACAGCGGTCACGCCGAGCTTGGTCAGATGGTCGACGAACGCCGGGTGGGCTATCCCGGCATACGTGCCCCTGGAGTCCTCGTCGATGTCAGGATGCAGCATCGTTGCGCCCTTGGTGTGGGCCTCGTAGATGACCGTTTCGTTCCACGGTGTCCGCAACAGGCGGTCGGACTCCCAGTCGAAGAACGGGTTGATCACCACGGCTTTGGGGACAAACGCGGCGCTGTCGGTCTCGTTGCGCTGATCGTGATCGTCGAAGTCGTAGGCGAACACCGCCGGGTTCCAATCGATCGTGTTGTCGATCGCCCGCGCATACGGATCGATCAGCAATTTGGTCGGATCACACCGCTGGCCGTTCGACGGGTCCCACGGTCCGTGGACCCGCAATCCATATCGGCCGCCAGCCCACAGATCGGGAAGGTACCCGTGGAAGACCGACCCGGAGCGTTCGGCCAGGAACCCGCGCTCCTCGTTGGCCTCGTCATCGAACACGCAGATCTCGATCGCCTCTGCAACGTCCGAGAAGACGGCGACGTTCGTCCCGACCCCGTCAAAACTCGCACCGAGCGGTGTCGTTTGTCCCGGCCAGATTCTCAATGCAATTCCCTTCACACCTACGTCGGACGCGAGCAACCGAGACCACCGCCGTGACCGTGTAGTGATGCCCACAGCGGCGCTGATCAAACATCGACCGTAACCGCTTGGAGCGGGCCTCACGTGGAACGGCACACGTCGTTTTGACCGGGGCCGGGTCGAATGCCGGTGCATGGCGACCGGACGATCGACTCCTCGACACGACGACAACTCATGGGACATCGCCAAGGCCAGGTACAGGAACACCCATTAGGCAGCTCGTCGCCTTCGGCGACGCCAGCCCAGCGCCTCGTAGGGCCCGTCGGCGGCCACGCGGGTACAGTGCGGCGATGGACGCCTATGGCAACGGGCAACGGGCGCTGCAGGATCGATTCGATACCCGTCGCCTCGCCGACCGCCTCGAACAGGTCACGTACCACGAGGCCTTCAGCGACGGCGACCGGCAGGTGATCGAGCGTGCGGCGTGCTTCTTCCTGGCAACGGTCGGAGACGACGGCTTCCCCGACGTCTCCTACAAGGGTGGCGTTCCGGGTTTCGTGCGCTGTATGTCCAACACCGAGCTGCAGTTCGCGACCTATGACGGCAATGGTCAGTTCCGATCGCTCGGCAACGTGCTCGACCATCCACAGGTCTCGCTGCTATTCATCGACTTCGAGCAACCCGGACGGCTGCGCATTCAGGGAACCGCCGCTGTGGCCGATGACCTGACGGTCACCATCGCTGCCTCCCGCATCTGGCCCAACTGCCCCCGCTATATCCACCAGCTGCAGCTGGTGCAGCTCTCCGAACATGCACCGCGGCCCGATCATGAGCCGCCGAACGCCGAGTGGAAGCAGTACTTCAAGGACGTCCTCCCGGCACGCTGATCCGCTTCGGCCGCCGAACCGATCCTTCGACCAGCGCACGACTCATCGGCGTACGATCCGCACGTCGTGTTACGGTCCACCCTGTGCATCGCCGAACTCATATGGTCGCCATCTCACTACTGTTCGTGGCCACGACCGGCTGTCTGCCAGTCGACCGCGTTCCGTCACCGCTGCGAACATCGATGCCCGCGGTACGGACACCGATCAGCCCGCCCCCAGGCCCACCGCCTGGCTCTGGGCCGACATTCGGGGGCTGCACAATGTTTCCGTCGGACAACGCCTTCAATCGCCGCGTCGACTCGCTCGCCGTGCGGAGCCAGTCGAGTGCGGTGATCACCAAGACGAGCTCCCTCGGGGCGAACCACATGCAGTTCGACGTCTTCTCCAATCCCGCATACGGCATGTATCCGATCAGCGTTCCCGCCTCGCAGCCGCTCGTGCCGATCAGCTACGACCAGTACGGCAGCCAAAGCGACCCTGGACCGTTCCCGATTCCGTTGACTGCCCCGCAGGAAGGCGGCAGTGACAAGCACATCCTCGTCGTCCAACAGGGCAGCTGTCAGCTGTACGAACTGTGGGCCACGCACCGCTCGGCGAACGGTTGGTACGCCGGTTCCGGAGCGAAATGGGACCTGACGACGAACTCCTCCCGGCCCGCCAACTGGACCTCTGCCGACGCTGCGGGACTGCCGATCCTGCCGGGTCTTCTGCGCTATGACGAAGTCCAGACTGGGGCGATCAACCATGCGCTGCGCTTCACCGTCCAACAAACCCGCCAGGCGTATATCGCGCCGGCCTCGCATGCCGCCGGCATCACCGACACCTCGCTGTTCCCGATGGGCGCCCGACTACGGCTGAAGGCGAGTTTCGACATCAGCGGCTTGACCGGCCAGTCGAAGGTCATCGCCACAGCGCTCGAGCAGTACGGCTTGATCGTCGCCGACAACGGCCAGAACTGGATGATCTCCGGGGAGAGCGACGCCCGCTGGAACGACTCCGACATGGATCAGATTCGCCGCATCCCGGCGAGCGCCCTCGAATACGTCGACACCGGCGCAGTCATCCCAGCCTGACGGCGCCGGCAACGGCGGCTACGGCTGGGGCGGTCGGCCGCTCGTCACCAGCGGCTTCAGGGTGGTCCGACTGAGCCAGTCGACGAAGCGGGTGAGTTGTGGGATCACCACCAATTGGCCGGCGAGGGCGACGAGCGCTCCGAGCGCCAATCCTGCGACCACATCGCCCGGATAGTGGGCCCCGACATAGACGCGGGTGAAGGCCATCAGTATCGCCAGCACGGTGGCGACGATGCCCCACCGCCGATTGGCGATGAGCAGGCCCGCTGCAACTGCGCCGACAGCAGTTGCGTGATCGCTCGGGAAAGAGAAGTCCGACGTCCGATCGACCAGCACGTGGACTCCCGACAGCGCCGTGTACGGCCTGGCGCGATCGACCGCCCCGCCGATGACCTGGCCGATTCCGAGAGCGATCAACGTCGCTGCGCCGGTCCAGACGGTGGCGGCGACGGCTCGCAGGTCGCCATGGCGACGACCGTCGAGGTACGACACGATCAACAGCCCGGCGAAGAGCACGATGCCATAGCCTGCGTAGGCCTTGAAGAACCCGTGAGCCCATACGGTTCGGTCGGCAAAGCGGTTGATCGATCGGAACAGACTGGTGTCCATCAGCCAGCTGCTGTGCAGTGAGTCGTTGTCGCCGAGATTGCCATGCCCCACAGAATGTAACATGCGTTACATGGATCAGAATGGCAACGATCCGACCACCTGGATCGTGATGATCATCAGGCTGCCGTCCGCACCATCGCGCCATCGCGTTGCCGTCTGGCGAGAGTTACGCCGAGCCGGCGCCGTCCAGCTGGGCCAGGGAAGTTGGGCGCTTCCAGGCGCACCCGCCTTCACCGACGCTGTCGCCAAGATCGTCGAACTCGTCGGCCACAACGCAGGCGAGGTGCTGGCGATGCGTTCGACCGCGCTCGATCTGGCGACAGCCAGCCGGGTCCGAGCGATGTACGACGACGCCAGGACTGCCGAGTGGGACGAGTTCGCCTCCGAGTGCGGCAAATGCCTGGACGAATTGGCGCGTGAGATCCGCACACAGAAATTCACGCTCGCCGAACTCGACGAAGAGGAGCAGAATGTCGATCGACTGCGCCGTTGGCACCGCGAATTGCGGCTGCGGGATCTCTTCGACGCCCGGGCCAGGGAGACCAACCAGCAGCAATTGGACGCATGCGTCTCCGAGCTGGATCGTTTCACGACGCTGGTGTACGCCACAGTCGGCCTCAGCTAAGGTCACCGGCCGTTAGCGTCATGCAGGTGTTGCAACAGACCGCCACCGGCCGACTGCAGTCCGCTATTGCGCCCAGGTCACCCGGTTCCGGTGACGACGCGACGACGTGGGAACGCCCGATTCCGCTGGTCGGCGATGTCACCAGCGCACAGGAGCGCGCGCTC